>Ga0315268_10004301_pt1 | contig 15474 bp, 18 predicted proteins | sample C1_top_MG_FD_204535 | JGI IMG/M metagenome (GOLD analysis project Ga0315268, IMG submission 204535) | Sediment microbial communities from Yellowstone Lake, YNP, Wyoming, USA - C1_top | ecosystem: Environmental > Aquatic > Freshwater > Lake > Sediment | place: USA: Wyoming | collected 2017-08-01
ACCTATAACTCTTCTGCTTACGGCGACGAGCGGAGGGGCCGCCGAACTTCTTCGGTTCGGTTTTTCTATAGTCTCCCGCTAACATCGTTCTATCATAGTCAGTGAACATCCTTTTTACCTCTGAACTTTTTGTCCATTTAACAAGGGATCTTGCAATCGCCATCCTCGCCGCCTCGGCTTGTCCCATAAAGCCACCGCCTTTCACCGTGACATCCATATCTAATTCCTTCCAAACATCTCCAGAAAGCAATAGAGGCTCCATAATCTTGATTCTAGCCATCTCCGGCTCATAAATCTCGACTGGAATCCTATTAATCCAAACTCGTCCCTTTCCCGACTTAACCGTAGCCCTCGCAATGGCTGTCTTACGTTTCCCGCTTATCAACAAGACCCGCTTCTTAACTGCTGACACTAGCTCTCACCTACAGGCTTCCATCCTATCTCGCTGGCAAGTTCACCTAATGTTGTATATCCCCCTCTTAATCTTGCTGTCGCCTCCTGTAACGTTCCAACCGGTTTATCCTTATACTGCCCTGGGACCCCGATGTACACTTTAAGCCTTTTATACGCCCCCTTTCCGCGAGCACTATCCCATGGAAGCATCCCGCGAACTGTCCTCCTCAGAATTCGGTCGGGTCTTCGAGGGTGAAACGGTCCATACTTAACTCCACCTACTTCCAAGAACTTCTTTATTTCTTTAATTTTACTGTGTTTCTTTCCAGAAACTAGGGCTTTCTCAGCGTTTAATACTACTATGGCTTCTCCGTTGAGGAGCCGCTTGGCAATGGCACTTGCCATTCTTCCGAGGATTAGATTTGAGGCATCAACTAGAGTCTCGGCTTCCTTCTTCGACATCTGCTTTCACCCTATGATTTTAATCCCAGATCCCTTCGGCTTCTTTTTCATTAATTCAGTTATTGTCATGCAGGTGCCCTTTGCCAGAATGATTTTCTGTTTAGCCTGTTTAGAAAATTGAAATGCAGCTATTTTAATCGGGTGATCCATTTTTCCAGCCCCGAGAACCTTGCCTGGGACAACAACTGTTTCACCAGCCTTGGTATGTCTGCTTATTCGGCTGAGGTTTACAGTTATTCTTCTTCGTCTTGACTTGCTAAGAAGTTCAGCTAGCCTACGCCAAATAGCCACCTGTGCTTTACTTGATTTTTCACGCATCTGGCGAATTAAGTCAATTAGCTCTGGATTTACCTGGCTACCCCTCACTTTAAACTACCTCAGTTTCGAAATCTCTTTGGCGAAGTCATTTGTCTTTCCTTCTAGAATGTTGGTGGCCTCTTTCACTATCTGGTCAACAGGTAGGGCTCCTGTTGATTCAATGTTAAAAATGACCGTCGTCTCATCCCAACTGACGTCTATGGCATCCTTTGGGCAAGCCTTTATGCAATCTCTACAGAGAGTACACTTTAGAATGTCGGTAATCTCTAACTTACCGCCTTTAATCTGAAGAATCTTCTTTGGGCATATCGCCACACACTCACCGCAGGTGTTACATTTCTTTGGGTTAATGGTAACCCGTGGTAAAAATTTATATGCGCAAGCCGAGACTGGCTGCCATTTTGCATGGCTTTTTCCGCGCCCAAGTCTAGCATACGCTTCTAATTTCACCTTCTGACCTGGGGTGAGCTTAACTACTGGAATCCCGCCTATGGGAATTGTAGCTGGATCTTCGGGCTTCAAGTCATCGGAATAAACCTCCCGCAGAGAGTCGCCAGCCTCAACCTCTAGCGTCAAGATGACTCGGCACCGGTTACAGCCAAGGTCACTTTTACATGTACAGTCCTCAGGTAAGACATAGGTTTTCAGATCGGTCTTGAGCGGGATTAAGCCGAGTCGATGTGCTAAGATCTCATCGTTCATTGCAGAAGTGTTCTCAACTATAATCACGTCATCTATAGCCATGCTTGGAACCTCGGCTATCATAATCCGCCGAAGGGCATTAGCAAATGGTGGACTGGTTCCACTGAGGACGAATCTCACTGCATTCTTCGACTCCTCTAGAATCTCAACTTCCATGCAAATACCTCAAGGCTGCTTCACTGGAAAACACAAGCTCGTTATTTAAGTCTTTTCTAAATCCATTCTCTTAGCAACCGGGATAGAACTAAATTTATCTCGACTTTCAGTGAGGTTTATACTGAGAGTACCCTCATGTGCTTACATGGTGAAGAAATTCTATGCCTAGGCATTGAGTCAACTGCCCACGAATTCGGATTAGGCATCGTATCATCCACTGGCAGGATCCTAGCAAACGTTGGTAGGACCTATGTACCTGAAAAGGGTGGGATTCATCCTCGAGAATCTGCCCAATTCTTCACAACAGTCATAGGCGAGGTTTTAGATGAGGTCTTTCAAGAGTCGAAAGTCAAGTCTTCTCAAATCGATGTGATAGCTTTTTCGCAAGGTCCCGGCTTAGGTCCATGCCTGAGGACTGGTGCCACAGTAGCCAGAGCCCTATCGAGTTATATTGGGAGGCCCCTCGTAGGGGTGAATCACTGCGTGGCGCACATAGAAATTGGCAAACTTCTTACCGGAGTGAAAGATCCTCTCACTCTCTACGTATCTGGTGGAAACACTATTGTTACGGCATATGCGGCGGGGCGGTATCGGGTTTTTGGCGAGACATTAGATATTGCCATTGGAAATTGTTTAGACACCTTTGCTAGAGAGGCTGGCTTACCGCACCCTGGGGGGCCAATCATAGAAAAACTGGCAAGTAAAGGGCAGAGCTTCATCAAATTGCCCTATATCGTCAAGGGTATGGACTTATCCTTCAGCGGGCTTTTAACTGCTGCTGCTCGGAAGCTTCGCGAAGGACACAAAATTGAGGATCTCTGCTTTAGCCTTCAAGAAGTCGCGTTTTCTATGCTCACTGAGGTTACAGAAAGGGCATTGGCACACACGGAAAAACCCGAAGTGCTCTTAACAGGTGGGGTGGCTGCGAATGAAAGGCTTCAAGCAATGATCAGGTTGATGGCTAACGAACATGATGCCCAATTCTATGTTGTGCCGGCAAAATACGCGGGGGATAATGGCGCTATGATTGCTTGGACAGGGCTGCTCGCATATAGACATGGTGGAACGCTTCGAGTTGAGAAAAGTTTTGTCAAACAGCGCTGGAGGTTAGACAAGGTAGATGTGCCGTGGGTTTAGGGGTGGTAGCGTGCTCATCAAAAAGGGGGCTGAAGCCAATCTATTCCTAGAAGATTGGCATGACCATAAAGTGATCATGAAAAGGCGATTGTCTAAGAGCTATCGGATACCCCAACTTGATTTAGACATTCGCAAGTCTAGAACGGCGTATGAATCACAGCTGTTACACGACGCCAAGTTGGCGGGGGTTCCAACTCCAACCATATTCAGGGTGGATCTCACTGATACAACGATCGTCATGCAATACATTCACGGAGTGCAGGTTAAACAAGTTCTGGAGGACCTGACTGAACTGGGCAGAGTCAAACTCTGCAAACAAATTGGTAGAATGGTCGGACGACTACATAAACAAGGAATAGTCCATGGAGACTTGACGACTTCAAATATGATTCTCACCCCTAATGGCAAGGTTCACTTCATAGACTTTGGTCTCGGGGGGCGCACAGAGAGTCTGGAGGCGAGAGGAGTGGATCTACACTTGATGAAAAGAGCTCTTCAGAGCACGCATTACAAAATTGCTAAAAAATGCTTTGAGGCAGTTATGAGAGGTTATAGTGAAGAGCTGAGCAAGAAAGAGGCAGCTGATGTGGTGAAGAGAATTCGAGAGATTGAGAGGAGAGGGCGTTATATAGAGATTCGTTAATATGGAAATCTCTGAACAGACTTTAGCAGAGGATAAATTACCGATGGCAAGTATGGGTGTGGATATGTCCCGGAAGGGTAAGCTCGTCTACTTCGCGACTAGTAACATGCATAAATTTGAGGAAGCTCGGCTTGTGCTCGGCGAATATGGAATAGGAGTGGCTAAGCTAAATGTAAAAGGCCTAGAGATCCAGGCCGATGATTTGGAAGAGATAGCGAGAACAGCTGTTACACACCTCACTAAGACCCAGAGCCTTCCCACACTTGTGGAGGATGCAGCCCTCTTCGTAAAGGCTCTAAATGGCTTTCCAGGACCATATTCCTCGTATGTCTTGCGTACCATAGGAAATGAGGGTTTACTTAGGCTCATGCAAAATGTCAGTGATCGTAGGGCAGAATTTAAGTCGGCGGTTGCTTTCTGCGCTCCAAACATTCAGCCTAAATCCTTCCAAGGCGTCGTAGAAGGTTCACTCTCACCAGAAGCACGTGGGACGCACGGCTTCGGATTTGATCCGATTTTCGTTCCCTCAGAGGGTGATGGGCGCACATTTGCGGAGATGGAGACTGAGGAAAAGAATAAAATCTCACATAGAGCTCGTGCGATGAGAGCTTTCGCTAAATGGTACTTGGAACTAGGCGCCCTCGCTCTTCGTTGAAAGTAGGTATTACAAAAGTTGACGACGATCTTGTATCTGTCAGTGACATGGTTAAAATGGCCCCTAACTAGAATATCGCAAAAAATAAAACGGGCATTCCCCCTATTAGAATGAACTTCAATCATAGAGGACAGAATAGGATGGGGCGTCTCTATTCCCATAAGAGAGGTAGGTCAAGTTCAACTAGACCAGTTTCTAAACATGCGCCTCCTTGGTGTAAATACAAGCCTGAAGAGGTTGAGGCATTTGTAGTCAAACTTGCTAAGGAGGGTAATCCTCCAAGTAAAATTGGTGGAATTCTAAGGGACCAGTATGGAATTCCGCTGGTGAAGCCGATTACAGGGAAGAGAATTAATGAAATTCTGAGGGAGGCAGAGTTAGCTCCAAAGCTTCCTGAAGACCTTAACAGCCTGTTAAGGAAGGCTACAGCCCTGCGGCGGCATCTAGAGAAACATAAGGCAGACTCCTCCAATGTGAGGTCCCTTGAGTTGTTGGAATCTAAGATTCATAGGCTTACTAAGTACTATAGGAAAAGAAAGCTCTTACCCCCAGACTGGGAATACAAACCTGCAGTCGCAGCTCTAGCATAGAACCGCTTTGAGATGGGCTTCTAATGGCAGAGAGTGGCAGGGAGCAGATTGACGCCCTTTATAAGTGTGCTAATGATGCGGCAAAAGTTATTGAAGAGCATGCGAAAGCGGGGGATTTCATCTGCGCCATATCTCACCTCGATGCCGACGGGATCGCTGCCGCGGGTATAGTGGGGCAGCTGCTCACTCGCCTTGAAGCACACTTTCGGCTGCGAATAGCTAAACAAATTGATGCAACTTTAATCGAGGAGCTTGCGAAGGAGGATGCAGGGCTATATATTTTCACCGACTTTGGAAGCGGCTATCTAGACCAGATGGGAAACTATTTCACCAACAGCGATGTGGTTACTCTAGATCACCATCAACCTGTTGGGAAACCTTTCTCTAGGCTTAGTCATGTTAACCCCCATTTGCAGGGATTTGATGGAGCCAGCGAAATTAGTGGGGCAGGTGTCACTTACCTCACGGCAAGGAGTCTAAACGAGAGCAACGTTGACCTCGCCGTTCTTGCTGTTATAGGTGCGCTGGGCGACATGCAAGACCGAAATAAGCAACGCGCGCTTCAAGGATTAAATGATCTTATCGTGAAAGACGCTGTATCTGCTGGCTATCTGAAGGTAGAAACTGATCTCATATTATATGGGCGGGAAACTAGACCTATTAGCCAAGCCCTCTCCCATACTACAAACCCATTTATCCCTGGATTAAGTGGTGAGGAAGATCGCTGTCTAGGTTTTCTCGTCAACCTTGGGATCGATCTAAAAAGTGATGATCGATGGAGAACATTAACCGACTTGACTACCGATGAAAAGCAGAAACTTTTCTCTGAGCTTGTTAAATACCTCATTTCTAAGGAGGCCTCAAGCGACATTGTCCTCAGCCTAGTTGGGGCGGTATATACACTGACAAATGAGGATAGGGGAACCCCGCTCAGAGACGCTCGTGAATACGCCTCCCTACTAAATGCCTGCGGGAGAATGGGTAAAGGTGGACTTGGAGTATCCATCTGCATGGGTGATCGTGGGAAGGCGTTTGAAGAAGCTCAAGGGGTGTTGAGCGATTATCGAAGGGCGTTAGCCAAATATATGGACTGGCTGACTGGGCCTCCAAGGAGAATTCAAGAAACCGAAGTCCTCTACGTAATCCGGGGAGAGGGGGTTATCGACGAGAAGCTGCTGGGGGCAGTGTCCTCTCTGCTCACAGGGCTATTCAAGCCAGATAAACCAATTATAGCCTTCACTACCACTGAGAAAGGCGATATAAAGGTATCTGCGAGGGCAACGGACCTGCTTATTGCTCGAGGGTTAAACTTGGGCTTAATTCTGCAGAGGGCTGCTGGGGAGGTTTCAGGCAATGGCGGGGGCCACAATATCGCGGCTGGGGCTCAGATACCCAAGGATCGTTTAGAGGATTTTCTAACGTATGTAAGCATGTTGGTGAGGGAAGTGGGGGCTCGTGAAAGCTGAGATCTGGATTGGCTATAAAAATAGTGGGGAGGCAGAGGCCATAGCCAAGGCTGTTTCCCCAGACAATTTAAAAACTCCCTCAGGCTTAAAGGTGAGAACATTTAGGAAGGGCAGGTTTGTGGTTACGCTGATCGAGTGTAAGCAAAAGCTTGAAACCTTTATAGCTACCATCGACGACCTCCTTTCATGCATTCAGACAGCTGAGAAAACCCTGGGAGTAGTGAGGAAACATGCTTAGCACCCCCCAGATGAGGCTAAGGTGCATAATCACACTCAGCCGAGAGGCTGAAAAGGCAAGGGAAGATATAGCCAAGTTTGTTAATGAAGCTAACACAACCATCCTAGTTAAAGGCGTTCCACAAGGGCAAATTGAGAAGGCAGCCAAAATTTCTGACTGGGACATTAAGGGCGATAGGCTCTCATTGACAATTGAATCAGGTCCACATGTGCGAGCTCCATCGGCAGTTCTGCGGATAAAAAAGGCTCTCGGTCCAGTGTTGGGTGAAAAATACAAGGCTGGTATTCGTAGGGTCGATGTAACCGATTTTACAGTCGTCATACCGACCGCCCAAATAGCATCCAAGGCTGTCATAGAAAAAATCCGTACAATCCCAAATGTTCATGAAGTTACAGCAAGCATAACTCAACTCACGGTCACGTTTAAACCGCTAACTGATAGTGAGCTTAAGCGAAATATTCCTGATAGGGTTCTTAACCTAATCATGAAGGAATTAGAAGAGTTAACTAAACCTCCAGTTTCGCCTGTCACTGTTGTTGAGGTACTTGAACAAAGTCCTCCAAAGCCGATAAGGGTCAAAGAGGATCCTATGGTAGTTGCACTGCAACTCGGCTGGATTAAAGAGTTTCCAGGAAGAGGGCAGTGGGTCTACACCCCTCCATATGCACGCCTTCTTGAGGCTGTAGAAAGCCTTCTAGTCGACGAGGTAGTCCACAAATTAGACTTTCAGCCATTCATGCTTCCAAAACTCATTCCATTAGAAGTTATGAAACTCATGCCAGGCTACTTAGATGGCATCCCTGAAGGCATGTATTATGTGTGTCCGCCACCAAGAGATCCTGAGGCTTTCGCTAAATTTAAGGAGCAATTCAAAGTCACCAAGGAGATTCCTAGGGAGGAATTGAAGCGGGTGATCAAAGATCCTGAGTACGTGCTCGCTCCAGCTCAATGTGAACCATTCTGGTATTTCTTCTTCCATGAAGTGTTGAATGTAGAGGATTTACCCGTCAAATTTTATGACCGTGCGGGTTGGACTTATCGCTGGGAGGGCGGGGGGGTAGAAGGCTTAGTGCGGGTTCAGGAATTTAGGCGAATCGAATTGGTCTACTTTGGTAATCCCGATGACGTGGTCAAAATTAGGGACTGCGTTCTCGACGAAAGTGTAAGAACCGCTGGCAAGGTCTTGGACTTGGAATGGCGAGTTGTACCTGGGATTCCATTCTTCGCGCGTACAGCTGAAATGAAAGTGGATATTAGAGATAGCCGTAACATACCTGCCTATGATGTGGAAATCTACCTGCCATATCGGGGACCTAGAGAAACTGCTGAATGGCTTGAAGTGACTGCCTGCTTTGTACACAAAACCAAGTTCATTGACGCCTTCAAAATTCGAGAGATTAAGGGTAGAGACCTCTGGTCGGGATGTACTGGCATGGGGATCTCAAGATGGGTAGCCGCCTTCCTCTCTGAACATGGATTCGACCCCGATGAATGGCCAAAAGCAGTAAAGGATCGCTTCGGAAAATATAGGCTTCCTAAAACTCTAACTTGGCCGCCTAAACGATAAACCTTTAAATCCCCTACCGTCATCTTTTCCAAGTCAAGACCATCGGAGGATAATGTTTGTCAAAGGAAGCCCGCAGGGTAAGAGACCGTTGGCGTGCCAAATCATGGTATGACATTGTTTCTCCATCTTACTTTGGCGGGAAGGAGATTGGGAGAACACTTAGTGGGGATCCGAAGAGCCTCATTGGTAGGGTGTTTGAGGACAGCCTCTACACGTATACCGGAGACCCAGCAGACCAACGTACCAAACTCTTCTTTCAAATTACTAGTGTTGAGGGTGCGAAGGCTTCCACAGTGTTTAAGGGGCATGAATATGGCCGGGACTATCTTCGAAGCCTAGTCCGACGTGGTAGCACTAGAATCGACGGAATTTTCGATGTGACCACTAAAGATGGTTACCGCATGCGGGTTTCAATCGTTGCATTTTCTCTCGTGCGAGTTAAGGCTTCCCAAGAAACTGCTGTCCGCGAGATAATGCGAAAGATTGTGAATGAAAAGGCAAAGACTCTGAATTTCGACCAATTTGCCCAGGAATTAGTGATGGAGATGATTACCAGAGACATTTACAATGAAGCTAAGAAGATATTTCCAATACGCCAGGTTGGAGCGAGGAAATCGAAACTCATCGCGTTGCCCGGTATAGAGAAGACTGTGGAAGAGGCCGCCGTCGCCTGATCTGATCACTTGTTACAAATTCCTCCTCAAGAAGGCTACTGGCTTCGGCCATGTAGATGAATTGAGGACAACAACAGTCAAATGGTTTTCGGCGTAGATGATTAGGCATGGACTACAAGCAAACGGAACATCAAGTATACTTAATCAATTATCATGTGGTTTGGTGTCCAAAACGGCGTAAGCCCGTATTGGTTGGGAAGGTTGCGGAAAGGTTGAAAGAAATAATTGAGCAGGTTGCTAAAGAGCTGGGTGTTGAAGTTCTTGCTTTAGAGATTAAGCCTGACCATCTGCATCTCTTTGTTTCAGCGTATCCTCAATTGTCCATCCCGCATCTTGTGAAAGCTTTCAAAGGCAAATCGTCTCATGACTTGAGAGAGGAATTTCCAGAGTTAAGGAAGCTTCCAAGTCTCTGGACACACAGTTATTTTGTTAGCACTGCTGGAAACGTTTGTGCCGAAACGATTCAGAAATACATTGAGGTTCAGAGCAAGAAATGATTCTGCAGAAAACCGTGAAGGCTAAACTGTTTGCTTTAACGAGAGTGAAGGAACAGAAGATTAAGTTGGAGTATTGGAATTTTCAGAAGACTCTTCACGGTGAAGATGTGTCTTTATATTCTGCAACGAAACAGCAAGCTCAGAGAAAACGAGGATGGCGGGGAAACGGAGAGTATCCTCTTGTCATTCGGCGGGACTGTTTCAAAGTTAAAGAGTTGGGGTTGAAGCTTGCGAGGTGGTGGGCTAAAATTCCTGTTTTTGGCGGAAGCATATGGTGTCCAATTCAGCTTCCATACGTGCAAGAACCCTTGTTGAAAGAGGAGGTTCGGGAAACCAAAATTGTTAGACGAAAACATGAATGGTTCTTGCACATCACAGTTCAACAAGACTTAATGTTGAACACTCCCTCTGCTTCTGTTATAACCGTGGATTTTGGGGAACGCCACATCGCTACTTCTGTGGAGTGTGCGAATGGGAAGATACAGAACCCCAGATTCTACGGAACAGAAGTGAGGGGGATACGCAGGCATTATGCGTGGCTGCGGAAACGGTTAGGCAACAGGAAAGCATTGAAAACCATTAAGAAGATTGGCCGTAAAGAACACAGGAAAGTGAACACTGTTCTGCACAACATTTCCAGAGCAATAGTTAACCGAGCAGAAGAGCTGAACGCTGTGATTCTGCTTGGAAGCCCAAACGGAACATCAATGCGAAGAAACGCTAAAGGCAAACGCTTCAGACGCATAGTCTATTCAATGCCATACTACCGCCTGACCCAGTTCATCGAATACAAAGCTCTTCAAGAAGGCATATATGTTGTCCAAGCAAACGAAGAATACACTTCAAAAACCTGTAGCAAATGCGGAGAAATTTCAGAGCGTCCACGCCAAGACCTAATCGTCTGTCCGCACGGACACAGGCTCAACGCAGACATCAACGCCTGCCACAACCTCATTAAGAGGTTCATCGACCATTGGTTGGTGAACGGGGCTGTTCTGACACCGCCCTTAACTCCTCCAAACATGAGAGGAGAATCTTCTGGCTTTAGCCATGAAGAGTGTCAACTAAACCTTCATCAAGTGAAATTCTACACCTCAAGGTGAAGTGGGTTGGACCGAGGTTCAAGGAGAAGAGTTGCCCGTGAGGCTGCTCTCCTTCTATATAAAGGTCTTATCAAGGAGTATAAACAAGCTAAGGAGATGGCCGCTGAAACCTTAGGCACTAGGACCCTGCCCAGTAACCTCGAGGTCGCCTTTGAATTGGATAGAATGGTAGATGAAATTGAAGGTCTTACAAGAAAGGAGTTAATTGTAAAATTACGGCGCCTCGCATTGCAAGTGATGCTCCAACTCAGGGAGTTCCATCCGAAAGTTGTGGGAAGTGTGTGGCGTGGAACGGCTTGTAAAGGAAGCGACATTGACATCTTGGCTTTCACGACAGACCCAAAAGCGGTAATAGACACACTCCTAAAAAACGGGTTTAAGGTCGTGAAAACCGAGTGGCATAAAAAGGTTGAGGATAACCGTGTCAAAAACTACTTTCACATCTACCTAAACCTTCTAGCAGATCACGAGGTTGAGGTAATAGTGAGGAATCCAGAAGACCTACATATCCGCGAGAAATGTGATATTTACGGCGATGTAATCACAGGGCTCACTCTCAGTCAACTTGAGGAAGTTTTAGAGCAGGATCCGCAGCGGAAATTCGTGCCCAAAGAGAAATGGATCAAGTGAGCTTCACTGTAAAGGTGGAAGCCCTATGCCACTCCAATTTTTCGGAACATCCGGGATCAGAGGGATAGTGGGCACAGAGCTGTCTCCTCTCCTCGCAACTAAGATAGGCTTGGCAGTAGCCACCTATACGCGAGGTGGAAAGATTATTGTTGGGCATGATTCGCGCATTTCCAGTCCAATGATTGAGTCAGCTTTAGTTGCCGGCCTCATCTCAGGCGGCTGCCAAGTCCAAAAACTTGGTTTGGTTCCAACTCCAACATTAGCATATATTACCAAGGCTCTAAATGCAGTAGCTGGGATTATGGTCACGGCCTCCCATAATCCGCCAGAATATAATGGCGTTAAAATCTTTGACAGCGAGGCGATGGCCTACTCTGATGATCACCAAAAGGAACTCGAACAAATCATAAAACATAACTACTTCCATATGGCTTCTTGGGCAAACCTTGGATGGGCTGTTTACGTCCAGGAAATGAATCGTTATATCAAGATGATCTCCGATGCAGTGGAGCTAAGGAAACAGTGGCATGTTGTATTGGACTGTGGTTGCGGAGCCACATGCTACATTGCTCCAACGGTTTTCCGCGAGCTTAATTGTAAGGTGACTACGCTGAACGCTCAACCAGACGGCTTCTTTCCAGGTAGGAGCCCTGAACCAAATCCTGAAACTTTAACGACCCTCTGCAGTGTAATGAAGCAGTTGAAAGCGGATGTAGGGGTCGCCTATGATGGTGATGGCGACAGAATGGTTATAGTAGATGAGAAAGGCAGGGTCTTACCGTTTGATCAAATATTGGCAGCTTATAGCGCATATGCGGTAAAGAAGAAGGGCGGAGGGGTTATTGTCACTCATGTCGACGCTTCAAAATGTATTGAGGAGGAGGTCTCAGCAGCTGGGGGAGAGGTGATAAGAACCTTGGTTGGAGACGTAAACATCGCTATGGCAATTAAAGAGCAGAAAGCCATCTTCGGAGGGGAACCCGTCGGGTCATGGATTCACCCGCAGTATCACCTTTGCCCTGACGGTATCCTTTCTTCAACTCTCCTATTGCAAGCACTTGAAGGGGAAGATAAAACTCCATCCCAATTTGTATCAAGAATTCCTCTCTACCCATTATTACGGCTGAAGGTTCCTTGTCCAGATAAATTGAAACAAAAGGTGATGGAAAAAATCCAGAAAATGGCTCCGAATCTATACATGGGGACTAGGAGGATTTTAACCGTGGACGGCCTTCGGTTTGAACTCCCAGAAGGTTGGGTGGTGGTCCGTCCATCTGGAACTGAACCCGTCATTAGGGTGGCTGCTGAGGCAAACACTAGAAAAAGGGCTGAAAAACTTCTTCAAATAGCTCTTCGAACCATAAAAGGAGCATTGAAGGAGGTGTAAATTTTTGAAGGCGGTTCTGCTGGCGGCTGGTGAAGGGGTGAGAATGCGGCCCCTGACCTCAACTAGGTCAAAGCATATGATCTTTCTCGCTGGCAAACCAGTCTTAGAACATTGTCTTCTAAGCCTAAACGAAGCCGGGTTTAAAGAAGCCTTAGTTGTTGTCGGCTACAAAGGCGAGTTGATCAAGCAGTATTTCGGTAATGGCTCCAAATTTGGAATGAGGCTAAATTACATTGAACAGGAAAAGGTTCTGGGAACAGCTAACGCCATACAATTGGCTGAAGACTATGTTGAGGACGAACCTTTCTTAGCAACCTATGGGGACCTTCTCATAACGCCACGGGCCATAAGATTACTTCTCTCTAAACATAAAGCTGGAGCTGCCGCAACCATTGGCATTGTTCCAGTTAGTCAAACAGAGCAGTACGGAACAGTCAAGCTAAAAGATGATAAAATAGTCAGCATCATTGAGAAACCAAAATTCGGCGCGGCTCCGAGCAATTTAGCAAATGCTGGCATATACCTCTTTACAAGCGAGATTTTCAGTCGAATAAAACGGACTAAACATTCCCCTCGAAGAGAGTTTGAGGTAACAGACTCGATCCGCCTTCTCATCGAAGATGGATTGCCTGTTACAGCGGCTGAAATACATCCGGATGATTGGATGGATATAGGGCGACCTTGGGACTTGCTTGAAGCAAATAAGCGTGTCCTCCAAAGGGCAACGTTGAGGATTAGAGGTGAGGTTGAAGCTGGGGCTCATTTAGTTGGACCGGTGGGTTTGGGGGTTAATGCCAGAGTTCGCTCAGGCGCGTATATTGAGGGGGCTGTCTTCATTGATGGAGATAGTGACATAGGCCCAAATTGCTACATTCGCCCATACACTAGCATCGGGAAAAGGGTTAGAATTGGAAATGGATGTGAGATTAAGAACAGCATAGTTATGGACGGCACTCATATAGGCCATCTCTCTTATGTGGGTGACAGCGTTGTTGGTTCGAACTGTAACTTTGGAGCTGGAACGATCACGGCAAACCTGCGTCTGGATGATAAATCCGTCAAAGTTGTGGTAAAAAATAAACTAATTGATAGTGGTCTCAGAAAACTCGGCGTATTTGTAGGTGATAACGTCAAAACTGGAATCAACGTTAGCTTCATGCCGGGTGTTAAAGTCGGACCGAACACGTGGATAGAGCCCAACATTTCAGTCTACAAAGACCTATACCAAACTAGGATGTGAAAATCTGCCACTTATAATGCCATTTCGACAGCTAGTCTCCGCTAGGGGAACAGAGATTTTGCCAAGAGTTATTTGGAAGTGTGTTTTTGCCTGGGCTAGGAAGTTTAGGCTTCTGTAAAGCTTAGCATGGTTCTAGTGATGCAGGAACTCGGTTCAGCTCTTGATGATAGGCATATGTTGAGGGGTCACCGTGCAGTATTATGTAACTCTCACCTCACATTGCAACTTGAGATGTAGATACTGCTACGAGAAGTGCTGCAATGATTTTGGAGTCGACCTTGGAGCCCTCAAGATAGATTACTCGGTTCCAAGTTCCATAAGGTATAGTCTAACTGAGCTGGAAAGGTTCTGCGGGAAGGATCCAGATCCCACTATTGTCTTCTACGGGGGAGAGCCGCTCCTTCGGGTCGATCTGCTGGAAAAGGTTATCCAGCAAGTATCTGCCAATCAGTTCATTCTACAGACGAATGGCATTCTTCTCCACAAACTGAAGCCGGAATTTATCAATAAGCTCGCCACAGTTCTGGTTTCTATCGACGGTAGCAAAGAGTTAACCGATTACTATCGCGGGAAAGGCGTTTATGAGAGGGTAATCAAGGAAGTCAAGCTTCTTCGTGAGAGAGGATTTGCCGGGGAAGTAATCGCTAGGATGACTGTTGGTATGGAGACTAAGATCGATCGTGAAGTGTGGGCATTGCTCTTGAATGGGGAACTTTTCAATTCCGTTCACTGGCAACTTGATGCGCTTTTCTGGCACAACGACTATGATAAGGAGAGATTCTTGAGATGGGTGAATGGCGACTATAACCCTAGGGTCAGAGTTCTCATTGACAAATGGGTACGCCACATGAAAGACCATGGGAAGGTCCTTCGAATCTATCCTTTGGTAGGAATTACACAATCCCTGCTGTTGAATGAGCCTACAAAGTTGAGGTGTGGGGCAGGCTGGACGATGTTCAACATTCAGACAGACGGTAACATTACCCCATGCCCTGTAATGGCAGGATTGAAGGACTTCTATCTCGGTAACATTAGACATACCGATCCAAGTGACTTAGTATCACGGGCAGTATTTGTTTCTGAACCTTGCACCAGCTGTGGCATCTATCCTATCTGTGGAGGAAGATGCCTCTACGCAAACGTAACAAAACTGTGGGGAGAAGAGGGCTTTCAACTCGTGTGCACTACAGTACACCACTTGATTAATGCCTTGAAAGATGCTATTCCCATCATTGAGCATCTAATATCGGAGCGAAGAATCCTTCTAGAAAACTTCGGTTATCCGAAGTACAACAGCTGTGAGATAGTGCCGTAAGCTTTGAATGTGACTTAAATAAGAGCCATTTTCATAAATGAATTTGAAATCGAGAACCCGGTGACAGACGAGGTATGGAGATGATTTGAATGGCGTACGATAAGGAAAGGTTCAGGAAAATGTTCCCACACCTAGCTAAAGAACTTGAGAGTGGAGAATCTAAGGTAGGTATTTGCTCTATGCGCTCAGACATTAATGCTGGTGAGCGAGCTGCTTCAAGCTGCTTCGAAGGATATGCGCCTGACATAATTGACTTTCTCCGCAGATGTGACACAAACGAGCAGGCAGTTGAAATAATTGA
>Ga0315268_10004302_pt1 | contig 15474 bp, 13 predicted proteins | sample C1_top_MG_FD_204535 | JGI IMG/M metagenome (GOLD analysis project Ga0315268, IMG submission 204535) | Sediment microbial communities from Yellowstone Lake, YNP, Wyoming, USA - C1_top | ecosystem: Environmental > Aquatic > Freshwater > Lake > Sediment | place: USA: Wyoming | collected 2017-08-01
TTGCTCTCTGGCGTGCTCAAGCATCGCGTCAAGTTGGACGAGATGATTCAACACTATGCGCCCGAGTGGCCGGTGGATCAGATGGCGGTGGTTGATCGCAACGTCCTGCGGATTGCAATTTACGAGTTTTACATCAGCAAGCTGACGCCGACCAAGGTCGCCATCAACGAAGCGGTTGAGCTTGCCAAGCTGTTTGGTTCTGATAGCGCGCCGCGTTTTATCAACGGCGTGCTGGGCGCGGTGGCCGCGCCCTCGTGATGACTTGAGATGAAACGCTTTTACTATTGCTACTGGTCAGATATTTGCGATCCGTGACTGCCGCGAGTCATTCCTCCCTTGTCGCCTCACGTTTGAATCCATCCTAGACCTTTCAGGTTTTCAAAACCCGACAGGTCTGCAAGCTCGAAGGAGAATCTAAAATGTCCAAGACTCGTGTGCTGATCATGGGCGCCGCTGGGCGCGACTTTCACAATTTCAACGTTTACTTTCGCGACAACGAAGACTATAAAGTTGTCGCTTTCACCGCGACGCAAATCCCCAACATCGAAGGGCGCGTCTATCCCGCCGAGCTGGCGGGCAAGCTCTATCCCAAGGGAATCCAGATTTATCCGGAATCCGACCTCGTCAAGCTGATCCGTGAGCTGAAGGTTGATCAAGTGATCTTTGCCTACAGCGATGTCTCGCACGAAACCGTGATGCACAAGGCGTCTATCGCGCTTGCCGCCGGCGCTGACTTTCGCTTGATGGGCGGCAATGCGACGATGGTCAAGTCCAGCCAGCCCGTCGTCGCCGTGTGCGCCGTGCGCACTGGCGCCGGTAAGAGCCAGACCACTCGCCGCGTGGTGCGCATCCTGCGCGACATGGGCCACAAAGTCGTCAGCATCCGCCATCCCATGCCCTATGGCGATCTGGTCAAGCAGGCCGTGCAGCGCTTTGCCGATTACGGCGACCTCGACAAGTACGAGTGCACCATCGAAGAGCGCGAAGAGTACGAGCCGCACATTGACTTGGGCGCGATCATCTACGCCGGCGTGGATTACGAGCGCATCCTGCGCGAAGCCGAAAAAGAAGCCGACGTCATTATTTGGGATGGCGGCAACAACGACCTGCCGTTCTACAAGCCCGACTTGCACATCGTCGTTGACGATCCGCACCGGCCCGGCCACGATATGACCTATCACCCTGGGGAAGCAAACTTGCGCAGTGCGGACGTAGTCGTCATCAACAAGATTGACACCGCCGACCTGGGGAACATCGCCACCGTCCGGCGCAACATTCGTGCTGCGAATCCCAAAGCCATCGTCATCGAGGCGGCCTCGCCCATTTTCATCGAAGACCCGAACGCGATCGTGGGCAAGGACGTGCTGGTGATTGAAGATGGTCCCACGCTGACTCACGGCGAGATGGCTTACGGCGCGGGCGTCGTGGCGGCGCAGCGCTTTGGCGCGGCCAGCATCATTGACCCACGCCCGTATGCCGTCGGCACGATCGCCGAGACGTACAAGAAATACCCCCGGACCGGCGCGGTGCTTCCGGCGATGGGGTACGGCGGCCAGCAAGTGGCCGACCTGGCCGAGACGATCAACAACACGCCGTGCGACCTGGTCATCATCGCCACGCCGATTGACTTGCGCCGCGTGATCGAGATTCATCGGCCCACGCAACGCGTGCGCTACGAGCTGCAAGAAATCGGCCAGCCGAATCTGGTGGATGTGCTGAAGAACAAATTCGGCGTGAAGAAATAGCTCTCTCCCTTCCCAACCCCTTCCCTCTCCCAAGCTTGGGAAAGGGAAGGGGCAAGGGGACAGGCGAGGGAAAAGGACGGGAACGGTCAGTCTCCCGTCCTTTTTTATTTGGTGGGGATGGAGTAAAATGGACAGCGTGAGGCGCGACACGCGTTATTGGCTCAATCTGCTCATCTTTGCGCTGGCGATGCTGGCGCTGATCCCGCTTCTCGTATTGACCGGCATCAGCTACATTTACACGGGCATGTTTACGCGCACCCCGTGCATCCGCGCTAGCCGTACACCCGCCGACATCGGCCTCACGCACTTTGAGGACGTGACGTTTCAAACGCCCGATGGTGTGACGGCGCGCGGCTGGTATGTTCGGCCGTTCAATGGCGCAGTGGTCATTCTTGTACCCGGTTTGGGCGGCGCGCGCGACGGAATGTTTGAGGATGCAGCGATTCTGGCGCGTCATGGTTACGGCCTGTTGATGTACGACTCGCGCCAGTGCAACGCGCCGGGCGCAAAAAACACACTGGGCTATGTGGAAACAAACGAGTTGCTTGGCGCGGTCGAATACTTGCACAAGCGAGATGCACAAACGCGCATCGGCGCGCTGGGCTTTTCCGAAGGCGGCACGATTGTGATTCGCGGCGCAGCGCGCGACGAGCGAATCCGCGCCGTGGTTGCCGAGGGCGGCTTTCACGATCTGGCCCAACACATCTGGCATGGCAATCATACCCTGTTGCTGCAGCAATTGATCGAGTGGCAAGTCTTGACGTTCTACCGGCTCGATACGGGGGTTGACCCGGCGCAGGTCAGCCCGGTGACGGACATCAGCCGCATCAGTCCGCGCCCGGTGCTGTTGATCTATGGCGAGCGCGAAGCCGAGCGCGGCGGCGCGCAACTGCTGCATGATGCGGCGCGCGATCCAAAGGCATTGTGGATTGTCCCGGGCGCGGGGCATGGTGGCTATATCAACGCTGTGCCACACGAGTACGAGCAACGTATCGTTGCTTTCTTTGACAAGGCATTGGGTATCGGAGATTAGAAATTGGAGATGGGCGCAATCTCTAATCTCCAATCTCCATCAGGAGGCGCACATGGAACTGGAAAATGTCATCTATCACCTCATCCCGGCAGATTATTTCAACGGCTTGCCATCCGACAAGCCCTATCTGCCGCGCGAGTTTGATCGCGACGGATTCATTCACTGCACGAAAGGCGAAGAGCGCCTGCTCCTCGTAGCGGACACGATCTATCGCCGCGTGCCGGGTGATTTCCTCGCACTGGTGGTTGACGAGCGCAAGGTCACGTCGCCGGTCAGGCATGAAAACGTGGGCGGCATCTTGTTCCCTCACATCTATGGGCCGCTGAACCGCGATGCTATCGTGCGCGTGGTGGCGATGGGACGTCGCGCAGACGGCACGTTCCTGCCCATTGGCGAACCGGATGCTGATGCGGAGCAAGCGGCAACGACTGAGGCATGGCTTTCGCAGGCGCGCGTCGAGCAACTGCTGGCCGAGTCCGCCGCGTTGCGGGTGCAGACGAATGAGCGGATCGCACAAATCGAGCGCGCCATTGCCGCGCTGAAACCGTCGGCAGCTTCTGCGCCCGGCCAGCCGGCTGCGACTGTCACGCCTGCTTCGCAGGTCGAGTCCGCCGTGCCTGCGGCGGTGCCGTCGCTCGAGGCGCGCGTGGCGCAACTGGAGGCCGAAGTTTCAAATCTCAAGTCTCAGATTTCAAGACTCAAAGCTGCGTCGGCCAAACGTCCACGAACAGCAACACGCAAGTCGGCTGTTCGACGCAGATAGTTCCAAAGGCAATTTGTCAATCCAAGCGTCGAAGTCAAAAATTCGAAATCCGAAATCTCTCGTCATTGCCGCCGTGTTGGCATTGGTGGTGTTGGCGGCCTGGCCGTTTCTCACGCGGCCCGGTTTGCCGCGCGACACAGATGCCGAGCTGCACGTCTTTCGCGCCGCGCAACTGGGTGAAGCGTTACGCAGCGGCGCGGGCTACGTCCGCTGGGCGCCCGATTTGTGGTACGGCTATGGCTATCCCATCTTCAATTATTATCCCCCGCTGACCTATTACCTCGCCAACCTATTGACGCTGTTCGGTCTGGACATTGTGAACGCAGTCAAAGCAGTGTTTGCGTTGGGCTTACTCGGCGCGGCGGCGGGGATGTACGTTTTTGTCAGGGAAAACTGGGGCGAGCGTGCGGCGATTGTTGCTGCTGCGGCTTACGTCTTTTCGCCCTATGTCCTCTTCATTGACCCTCACATGCGCGGCGACTTGGCCGAGTTTTTTGCATTGACCTTGTTCCCTTGGCTGCTGTGGGCGTTTCAAATATCAAATATCAACCCCCCGAAGGAGCAGGGGGCAGGCTCTCAAATATCAAAGCGCGCACTGTTGGGCAGTGTGTTATGGGCTGCGCTCATCTTGACCCATGCTTTGATGACACTTGTATTTAGCGCGATTCTCGTCGCCTGGACGATTTGGCAAATTGCGCTTGTGCGCTTTGACCGCTCTTCTTTGAAATCTGGAATTTTGTATTTGACATTTGCTCTTGGCCTTTCCGCTATCTATTGGTTGCCCTTTATTCTTGAACGCAATGCCGTCCACCTCAATGTCGTCGGGCCGGGACAGTTTGACTTTCACAACCACTTTGTCGCGTGGCGAGATTTGTTTGCGGCGTCGCCTGTGCTTGACCTGGGTGCAACCTGGCCGAGATACATCCGCAATTTGGGATTGGCACAGTGGGTGCTGGCATTGCTGGCTGTTCCCGCCATTATTCGCTTGCGGCGTGAACCTCAAACGCAAACGCTGATATTCTTTGTTCTGTGTTCGCTGGCCCTGATCTTTTTGATTCTCTCGCCCTCGGCCTTCATCTGGGAACATGTTCCGCTCATGTCGTTCATCCAGTTCCCGTGGCGGTTGCTTGGACCGGCGGCACTCGTGCTGGCTGTGTGCGCAGGCGCGGGAATCTCAAATCTCAAATGGCTCAAGGATGGGATTACAATTATCGCGTTGCTGGCGATTCTGACGCTGGCGTTGCCGACGATGTACCCGCCGATGTGGGGGCACGAGGACTGGCCGACGACGCCGCGCGGCGTCATCGGCGTCGAACTGCAAGGGCGCTGGCTCGGCACGACTTCGACGGGTGACTTTATTCCTTCCACTGTCAAAGCGCATCCACCTGCCAACCTCGATTTGATCGCTTCGTATGATCGCGGCGCGGTGGACAAGTTCGACCGCACATCGCTCCCGCAAGGCGCAAGCGCGACCGTCGTCGAGCATGGGCCAACACATGATCGCTTCACCGTGACAAGCCCACAAGCGTTCACTGCGCGCGTTTTGACGTTCGACTTTTTGGGTTGGCGCGCGATGGTGGACAGTCAACTTGTGCCTATCACACCCAGCGATCCGTATGGGTTCATTACATTTCCCGTGCCAGCCGGGGCACACGACGTGCGAGTCGAATTGGGATTAACGTTGCCGCGCCTCATCGGCGCGTTGATCAGCGTTGCGACGGTGTCGGTGCTGGTGTGGCTGGCGATCAAACAAGCTGCAGGACACGAGGCGCAAGACGCGCCAAGCGCGGGAAGTAAGATGCAAGACGGAAGAAAGAAGGAAATGGGAATTGCGCTTGCAGCGATTGTTGCGTTTGCGCTGTTCAAAGTCGGATTCGTAGACAGGTGCGAGACGTGCTTTCGCGTGAACTCGCCGCCGGGACAAGTATGGGTGGCGCAATACAAGATTGATCCACAGCTCACTCCCTCTGACCTGGCGCACGCCATCACGCTGTTGGGTTTTGACCTGCCACAGAGTGAGGTGCGCGCAGGTGGCTCTTTCCCGATCACACTCTATTGGAAGGCGACCGCGCCCGTGCCGGTGAACTATCAGGTGTTCGTGCATCTGGTCAACCAACAGTTGTGGGGACAGCCCTTGCACGATAAACTTAACCCTGGAGATTTTCCCACCTCGCGCTGGCCGCTCGACAAATATGTGTGGGACGATTACGCGACGCCCGATAGCGTCATCCGCGTCAGGCCCGATGCGCCGCCAGGCGAGTACGAGATCCGGGCCGGGCTGTACACGCTGGCCGATGGCGTCCGCGCGCCAGTGTTCGATTCCAAAGGCAATCCCGTGGGCGACAGCGTCGTGTTGCCGCTCAAGATGCGTGTCTTGCCAGCCCGGTGAGTCAAAAAACGGACCGGGCTTCTCAGCCCGTCAAGTTATCCGCGAAGGACACGAAAGCACACGAAGAAATCAAAATTTGGTGTTCCGGTGTGTCCTTCGTGGAGAAAAGGGAATTTCTATTAACTCAAGTTGAGGAGGATATGAAATGAGTGTGATGAATAAACGTGAGCGACTCGAAGCTGTGATTCGCGGCGAAGCAACCGACCGTGTGCCGATTGCACTGTGGCGACATTTCCCCGGCGACGATTATCGTCCCGAGGAATTGGCCGCATCCGTCGTCGGGTTTCAACGCCGGTATGACTTTGATTTTGTCAAGGTCACGCCAGCTTCCAGTTTTAGTGTGGCCGATTGGGGTGTGAAGGATGAATGGCGCGGCAACGAAGAAGGCACGCGCGTTTATACGCATTACCCGATCCAGTCGCCCGACGATTGGGCGCGCTTGCCTGACCTCGACCCGCGTGCGGGCTTTTTGGGCACGCAACTCAAATGCCTCGACCTCATCCGCCGTGACCTGGGCGACGACGCGCCGTTCATCCAGACCATCTTTGCCCCGCTGGGCCAGGCCAAGCACCTCGCGGGCGAGCGAGCTTTTATTCACATGCGCGAGCATCCCGCCGCGCTCAAAGCGGGTCTGGAAAGAATCACGCAGGCGACGATCCGGTTCATCGAGGAAGCAAAGAAAACCGGCATCGCGGGGCTATTCTACGCGCTTCAACACGCGAGCTACGAGAAAGTCAGTCTGTCCGAGTATGCCGAGTTTGGCAAAGCATACGACCTGCGCGTGCTGGAAGCGGCGAAGGGATTGTGGCTCAATGTACTGCATTTGCATGGCAATAATGTGATGTTTGATCTGGCGGCGGACTATCCCATGCAGGTGTGGAACTGGCATGACCGCGACACGCCGCCGGCGTTGCGCGAGGCGCTGCCCAAGGTCAAGGGCGCAGTGTGCGGCGGCTTGGGGCGCGATTCGACGATGTTGCGCGGCACGCCGGATGACGTCCGGCGTGAGATGGCCGATGCTGTCGCGCAGACCGGCGGGCGGCGTCTCATCATCGGCACAGGCTGCGTCACGCTCATCACTACGCCGGAATCGAATTTGCGCGCGGCGAGAGCAGCCGTGGGATGAGTCATGCACGCGCTTCTGAAGAAACTCGAGGGCGGTGATCGTCGCTCGATTGGCGAATCGGAGCAAGTGGTGGTGGAGGTCCTGGCTGACCCAAGCTTATTCGCCATCGTCTTTGAAGGGATGCTCGACGACAATCCATTGATCCGGATGCGCTGCGCGGACGCGGTGGAGAAAATCACGGTCGCACATCCCGAATACCTGCGCCTTTACAAAGCCAGGCTCATCAAGCAGGTCGCCCAGGTTGACCAGCAAGAAGTTCGCTGGCACGTGGCTCAACTGGTTTCGCGGATCAAGTGGACGCCAAAAGAGCGCCGTGTCATCGCCGGCATCTTGACCGATTACGTGAAGGACAAGAGCAAAATCGTCAAGACGTTTTCCATGCAGGCCCTGGCCGACATTGCGGAGCAGGATGTCGACCTGCGGCGCTCGATCATCAGCCAACTGGAAGAGTTGACTCGGACAGGCAGTCCTGCGATGAAAAGTCGAGGACGCAAGTTGCTGGCGAGACTAGAGTCAAAATAGGAAAATTACGAAGGCAAACCTCCTGCAGGTTTTGATCTGCGGGAGGTTTTTCATTCGAGTTTGCCACTCCCCTCTATCTGCGGTACAATGTAAATCGGGCGGCGTTTGCCGCTCATTCTGTTCTAGCGATACGCCACATGCAATCTGCCATCAGCGAAGAAGAGCTTATCCCCCCCGAAGCGGCCAGCATCACCCAACCAGCAGGAGGCGCTGCCGTCGCCCGCACGGCTAGTGTGCTTTCGTTGGGCAATATTGCCAGCCGCGTGCTGGGCCTGGCCCGCGACACGATCAAATCGCACCTGTTCGGCGCGACGTGGCGCGTGACTGCCTTCGAGAACGCTGCGGTCGTGCCGACGCAGCTCTATGAGCTGGTGATCGGCGGCATGATCTCGAGCGCACTCGTGCCGGTGTTTTCCGAGTATGCAACCCCGGAACGGCGCGAGGAACTGGAGCGCCTGGCCGGCACCCTATTTACGTTGGCGGCGATCACGCTGGCCGGCGTGATGTTGCTGGCCGAAGGAGCTGCGCCCGTCATCGCGTGGTTGCTCGGCAGCGGTTACGACGAAAAGACGCTGGCGCTGGCGACCAGTTTGCTGCGCATTATGCTGCCTGCGGTTCTATTCCTCAGCCTGTCAGGCCTGTTGACCGGATTACTGTATGCACTCAAAAAGTTCACGCTCCCGGCGTTCACGTCGGCGGTGTTTAATGCCACGATTGTGATCTCTGCGCTGACGCTCGGTCCACGTCTGGGCGTGGACAGCATGGCAATCGGCATTTTGATCGGGGGCATGGCTCAGATTGCATTGCAAGTCCCTGGCCTGCGTGGTCTGCGGCTGCGCCCCAGGCTAGATTTGCAGCATCCTGCACTGCGCCGCATCATCAAGCTCTACCTCCCTGTGGCGGCGAGTCTCATCATCAGCCAAGTGGGGATTTACCTCAGCTACAACCTGGCATCGTACACGGGTGAATCCAGCATTGCCTGGATGCGTTATGCGACGACGCTCATCCAATTTCCCCTGGGCTTGGTCTCCGCGGCGATCTCGCTGGCAATCCTGCCGACACTTTCGCGCCAAAGTCAAGCACAGTCGGCCGCCGACCCGGCGACCGCGAACCGTCCTTTCCTTTCGACGCTGGCGCACGGCCTCAAGCTTGTCTTGATCTTGATGATTCCAGCAACGGTCGGGTTGTTTGTCTTGGCTCATCCCATTGTCGCGTTGGTCTTTCAACACGGCGAGTTTACACCCCAAGACACTGTGGCGACCGCACTGCTTTTGCGCCTTTACCTGTTCGGTCTGACGTTCGCGGCGATTGACCAGCCACTCATCTTTGCGTTTTACGCGCGCAAGGACACGCTCACGCCCGCGCTGGTAGGATTGGGCTGCATCGGCATTTACCTGGCAGCCGCGCTCGCGCCCACGTTATTCCGTCCCCTGCAAGTTTCCGATCTCGCGCTCGCCAATTCGATTCAGTGGATCAGCCACGCGCTCATCATGCTTTGGCTGCTGAGGCGGCGCTTGGGCGGCTTGGGCGGCTATGGAGTGCGGTCGCTCATCGCGAAGGCAGCGGCCTCGGCGGTGGTGATGGGCGCGGTCGCGGCGCTTGTCGCATGGGTGCTGACCCCGGCAACGCGCTTCGGTAATACTGCAGGGCACATCGTCATCGTCGGCGGAGCAAGCCTGGCGGCTGTGATTGTGTACGGTGCGTTGATGGTTGCGCTCAAAGCGCAAGAACTGGATATTGTGAAGCAACTGATGGGAAGCAAAAAGTTGGCCTGAAAGTCGAACATCAGCCGAAATCTGGTATAATTTTTAGTGGATTCTGAAAGGACGGACTGTGGCGCGAGAGGAATCGAAACCCGCATTGCCATCCACTTTATACGATAAAGATTATTTTCTCACCGCGTGCGAGGGACACGAAGAGTTTATCAAAACACAGGGCGAGAACCTTTCACGCCGGTTGCACGAAGCATTTGCCGTCGCTTCGGTCGAGCCGGGCATGCGCGTGCTGGATGTGGGCTGCGGGCGAGGCGAAATCGTGCGCCACTGCGCCCGGTTGGGCGCCGATGCCTATGGGATTGACTATGCGGAAGTCGCTGTTGACCTTTCACAGGAGCTGATCCAATCCGCCAACGGGCCGGCGCTCGGCAAGATGGGCGTCTATCGGGCCGATGCCAAGCGATTGCCATTTCCCAGCGGCGCGTTCGACCGCGCGTTGATGTTTGACGTGGTCGAACATCTTTATCCGTGGGAACTGGATGCGGCGATGGCCGAAATCAAGCGTGTGCTCAAGCCCGGCGGGATGTTTGTCGTGCATACCGCGCCGAATCGTTGGTACGACGTCTACGCTTATCCGGTCGTCCGATGGATTCGGACGGTCCAGGGCAGGGGACGCCTTTATCCCAAGAACCCGCGCGCGCTCAACGTCGCAGTCAATCAAGATGTTCACGTCAACGAACAAGACATGGTTGGCCTTCGACGCAATCTCAAGCGGGCGGGCTTTGGAAAAGTGCAAGTCTGGCTGGATACGCCGCCGCAACATCGGCGCGAGCTATTGCCATTCAAACTTGCGCGGCACGTCGCGTTTCACTGGCCGCCGTTTCGTTGGTTTTTCGAGCGTGAAGTATTCGCCGTCGCCGTCAAGGTGTAAACCACGTGTCTGATCGCCGTCCGGTTGATCAAATCTCGACTGAAGAACTGGAGCGGATCCTGGCGATTCGCAAACGCAAGGAGCGCGCCCAACGCTTGCGCCGCCTGGCAGTGCAGGGACGCATCGCGACGATAGACCCGCTCGCGCCGCCCCTGCCCTCCGCGCCGGAGGCAGGCGACGTGCCCCAGATCACTGCCTCGAGCGGGCGTTACCGTTCGGTCGAGCTAGGCGCTGAGGAAGAGCCTCGACAAGAAGAACGCCCGCGCCGGGGCATCGCCTGGGGCTGGGTGTTCAATAAACTTTTGCTCATCGTCGAGATTGCCACGTTGACCGGGCTGATTGCGGTTGTGGTGATCTGGTTCTCTTCTGTGCGCGAGTTGAACCAGTCGGCCAAGGCCGTGCTCGCCACCCCGACGTTGCCGCCCAAACCATTGATTGACGTGGTCGTCTTGCCCAGCGGGCACCTTCCACCCAAGGTGCCCGGCGGCGAGGCATTGCCCAACCTGGAGGAAATTCCGGAGCACTTGCGCGGCTTGGTGCAGGCGATCACGCCGCAGCCTATTCCTACACAAGGGCCAGGCCAGCCCTCGCGCATTGTGATCAAATCCATTGGCGTAGACGCGCCCATCGTGCAGGGCGATGATTGGGAGCAGCTCAAGAAAGGCGTGGCGCATCACCTGGGGACGGCCAACCCGGGCGAGCGTGGCAACATGGTGCTTTCGGCACACAACGATGTTTATGGCGAGATTTTTCGCAACCTGGACAAGGTCGAGCCAAAAGACGAAATTCTGGTATACTCTGGGAACAGTGTGTTTCGCTATGTAGCTGTGCAAACGCGGATCATCGAGCCGACTGAGGTTGGCGTGATGTATCCGACACGCGATCCGACGACGACGCTCATCACATGCTATCCGTATCTGGTGGATAACAAGCGTGTCGTCGTCATCGCGGAACTGCAGCCGTAGCTTCGGGGATCAGAGTTCAGAAGTCGGAGGTCAGAAGTGAGGGTGAACTCGCTTCCATTCCGACCTTAGACATCCGATTTCCGACATTCGAGTAATCTATCGCAATCTGCGAGTAATTTGGAGGAAGAAGAATGGCAAAAAAGACCCGCCGCGCCCGGCTTTCGGCGACGCAACGCTACATGCCCACGCCGGGCGTTCCCGCCCCCACCGAGCAAGGTGCACCTGTTGCTCGCCCGGCGATGCGCGCCGCGCAGCCCGTAGTCAAGCTGGGGCAAAACCCGGAAGATTACGCATACATCCGCGCCGATCTGCAGCGCATTGGCATTCTGGCCGGGAGCATCCTGGCTGTCCTGCTTGCGTTGCGTCTCCTCGTGTTTCGCTAGATAGCCTGCGCCTGCGCCAGAAATTCGACAGACCGCGCTCCCGGCTTGGATCGGCAAGAGCGCGGTCTGGTAGTTTGTATTCCATGCCCCGTCCTATTTACTGGTCAAGCTGCAAGAGTCGGAACTGTGAGATTTTGGTATGAGCGACAAGAGCACTCCCCCGACTCAATTTGCTTCTGCTGAACGATCCTTGCCTGGGGAAATTGCACGCCAGTTCAGTCGTTTCACCGCGTTCCCCCTTGTGTGTGCTATATTGAATACAGTGCCGGACATTGTGACGATTCTCAATCAGAACCGGCAACTGGTTTACAACAATCAATCACTCCTCAAGTTTCTGTCGCTGAAAGATAGCTCGACCCTGCGAAATCGGTCACCTGATGACGATGCGTGTTAGGCAGACGCTTAATCACGCCATGCAGACGCAGTAGGCGCAAGTGAGTTGATGTGTTCATCGCGTCGGGCACAGACGTTGCCCGACGCGAATGTGGCAGTGATCCAAGCTATGCCTTGGCTGGCACAGCCGCGACCAGGATCGAAGTGGCACGTCGGGCAGCCTGGCGCTCCTGATCACCCTTAGAGGCCCTCGCCGGGACGAGACACGTCAACCATTGAGGGACCGGTACAGCACAGTGCAGAACAAATGGTCAGTGGCATTGAGCGTGTGAACATTCGACGGCGGACAACACAGGGCCGGTGTGATAAAGCGTGGACAGGATCGGTCATTGTGACCAGCTTCGTTTACGGCTATCGCTTTGAGCGCAAGTTTGGCGCAATGGGCCACAAGAAGAACACACCACCAAGCGCAAAGCCGCCGAAAAGGAAATCGAGCAACGTAATGCCGAAATCGCCCAATGGAGAGCCAGACTTGCCAATGATCGGGTTATCAGCCCAGAACAGCAGGCAGAGCTAGAAGCATATCACGCTAACATCGCCAAAGGAATTGACAACGCGACATTTGAGGACAAAGCCAAATATTTGGACTGGCTGAAAGCAGAGTGCATCTATGATGACCGAACAGGCGACACGACTATCACCGGGCTTATAGGTCATCACTTACTGCACCTAAGATATTGAATCCTGCGTCAACGTACACCACCTGGCCGGTTACGACAGTGGAAAGGTCGCTGCACAGCCATAGCGCCGTGTTGCCAATGTCTTCAGTCGTCACGTTTCGGCGCAGTGGAGCGATGCCCTTGAAGGCGCGATAATAATCTTTGAACCCTGCCACGCCCGCCGCCGCCAGCGTCCGAATCGGCCCAGCGCTGATGGCGTTGACGCGGATGCCGCGTGGGCCGAGGTCATACGCGAGGTAACGCACGCTCGCCTCGAGCGCGGCTTTGGCCACACCCATCACGTTGTAATTCGGCATCACCTTTTGACTGCCGTAATACGTCATCGTGAGGATGCTGCCGCCATCGTTCATAATCGGCTCGGCCTCTTTGACCAGCGCCGTGAGCGAATACACGCTAATGTCCATCGCCGTGTGAAAGCCTTCGCGCGTCGTCTTGAAGAACGAGCCGTCGAGTTCTTCCTTGTTGGCAAAACCAATGCTGTGAATCAGGATGTCAATGCACTCGAAACGCTGGCGAGCTTTTTCGAACAGCGCCTTGATCTCGTAATCGTGTCCCACGTCGCACGGCTCGATAAAGTCCGCCCCGATGCTTTCCGCCAGCGTCCGCACACGCTTTTCGAGCGCTGCGCCCGCATAGCTAAAACCCAGTTCCGCTCCTTGCGCATGCAGAGCCTGAGCAATTCCCCATGCAATCGAGTGATCATTTGCAACGCCGAATATCAATCCCTTCTTGCCGTCTAATAAGCCCATAGTCTTCTCCATCTAGCGCGTTGCGTGCCCTACACTGCCAGACGGAACACGCAGCACGTACAATTCACCTGGCTTTCGAAACAAATAGATTATCTCGTACATAAAACCGCCACGGCACGGACTCCCATGGCTCGGGCGTATTGTTCAACCCGATGCGCGGACTAGTAGCAACCTTATCGTCAGGAATCGGCGGCCCATCCTCGAGCCAGAGTTCCGCGCCACGTTTGGCGCACAGATCTGCGCTATTGAGTTCACGCGTGATTAAGAGCGCCTGTGCGAGCTTGGCCGGTCCACTGCATAAATCAAACCCCGTGCGACCTTGTCGGTTACGCTTCATTGCCGGGATACCTTCGAGCGGCTCTAGCGCGCGAATCAGCACCGCCGCTGCGAATTCTTGGGCTTCCGTCACGATGTTGAACATCCAGTGCATTCCGTAGGTGAAATACACGTAAGCGCGACCGGGCGGGCCGAACATCACCTCGTTGCGCGCCGTCCGTCCGACGGAGGCGTGACAGCCCAGATCGTCTTGGCCGATGTAGGCTTCGGCCTCGACGATGCAGCCCGACAACCGTTGGCCGTTCCATCGGCGCACCAATCGTTTGCCGAGCAACAATCGCGCCACGCTCAATGTGTCTTGAGCAAAGAAATCGCGGGAAAGGCGCATTGGCTTGGCTACTCCCTTCTCCTTCGAGGAAGAAGGGTAGAGGATGAAGGTATCGTTTGACGGCAGGGGAATAATCACCTAGAATATCCCCAGCCAGTGGGACTCTAGTCTGTTGGCTGGACTGTAACACTGATTCGCACGTTCGTCAACTCGCGCGGCGGGGGAACGCAATGAATCATCTTGATAAGCGGAAGATACTTTGGGCAGGGCTGTGGATGGGTGCGGCGCTTGCGGCTCTGGGCGCAGATGGGTACCCTGCGCTGGTCGCCGACGTGGCCTTGTTTGTCCTCATCGCCGTCGTTTTGATTGCGGGGCTGGCGATATGGTTTGCACGAAAAAGGACGACCCGCTCGACAAGCCAGCCGAATGAAGCCGCACTGGTCGAGACGCCGGCGCAAGCGCCGGCTGCTGAAGCGCCGCCCACGCCTGAACTAGTCGAGACATCTGAACCTTCTCCCACTCAAGAGTCAGTGCCACTGTCTGCGACCTCGACCATGTCAGACGAGGCTCTCCTGCTACAACCTGTCGAAGCCATTACTCTACCTGAGGCGACTGCGCGACCCTCCTTTGAAGTGCCGCCAACGCCGACGTATGAAAGCATCCCACGCTCGATGCCTGTCGTCACAGTGCCGCAATTTCTCGAAGCAGTCGCGGCCGAAGGCAAACTGCGCCGCTTTTCGCTCGACCGGCCCAGGCTGACCATTGGCCGCGCGCCCGATAACAATATTGTCATTGACGACGAGTTTCCAGGCGCAGCGTCTGTTGCCGATCAACACGCACGCATCGAGTTGCGAGATGCGTGGGTCATGGTCGAAGCCGCCTGCCCCGAAGCGCCGATTTTTGTGAATGGTCAGCAGACCGGCCACAACATCTTGCGCAACGGTTGGCGGTTGACGCTCGGAGAAGTTGATCTCACCTTTCGCACCGCCGGTCTGGGCACTGCGCCGCTCTCTGAACTGGAAAGCGAGAGCGCATCTCCTGGCGCGCGCGCGCCCCGTCCTTCGGAGGCGGCAGGGTTTGCGCCGCTGCCGGAAGGCGCTGTGCTGATGAGCCACTATATCGTCCTCGAAGCTCACGCCGAGTCGCCCACCCGTAACACCTATGTGGCGGAAAGTCTCCAGCCGGTGTTGAGATGCCCGCAATGCGGCTTTGACGGGAATGACGCCCGGCAAAAGACATGCCGCAATTGCAGTTCGCTGCTCACCGAGAGTGTGCCCTACTATCCGCACTATCATGTCAAAGAAACCTCTGATGAAGGGTCCCTCAGTGCGGAACGGCAGTTGGTCGGACTGAGCCATCCGAATGCCCTGCTCCCGCGCTACGCCTTCGCCGAAACTCCGTACGGCAACACGTCGCGCTACTATATCGTCGAGCCAGAATCACCGCAATTGGCTGCCACGCTGCGCGTCCCACAAG
>Ga0315268_10004303_pt1 | contig 15473 bp, 8 predicted proteins | sample C1_top_MG_FD_204535 | JGI IMG/M metagenome (GOLD analysis project Ga0315268, IMG submission 204535) | Sediment microbial communities from Yellowstone Lake, YNP, Wyoming, USA - C1_top | ecosystem: Environmental > Aquatic > Freshwater > Lake > Sediment | place: USA: Wyoming | collected 2017-08-01
TAACACTTTCCTATGATCCTGGATCCAATCCCGTTCCCTTATTACCATATCTCCAATTCATATTCAATTACATCCGCAGCCAAATCGTCATCTCGCTTGATCGATTTCTTATAGGTGAAGCCGGCGGAAAGATACATCCTTTGGGCCGGTGTGAAGAAATCGATCTGGCCGGTTTTTGCGATGATCCTTTTTGGCTTCAGATTCTTTATTTTGTCGATGGCTAGAAGAAGCTGTTCCTTGCCTTTCCCGAAACCTTGATGGGACTTGACAATGCAATTGTGCCCGATTTCGACCGAATCGGGCAGATTCGTTGGGTTCCAGGACATGAAGCCGATGACATGATCATCCTCTACGGTCATAAATCCGCACTCATCCATGAACGATAGATTGTCGCAGACGAAAGAATCGAACGCCTTCCATTCCTCGGCGTAGCGCTCGATGAGTTCCGCTGCTTCGGAGTAGGCATCAATCAGAAGTCTATGGAGGGTGCCCCTACAGAATTCTGAAAATCGTCGTGTCTCCATTGACATTCCTTTTCATGGATACGTATATATTAATAATTAGGCAAGATCCAATCAAAAATTTTCCACTCATCCGATAGAGGACGGCCGGGGCCGGATCTGGGTGCTGACTTATAAAAAGGAAGTTGTTCCAAATCGACCACCAAAGGATTTCAAATTGCAGGATTACATAGCCTTCGAAGTGTACAATGAAGACGGAATTCTGTTTTCGAGAGTGCCGCTTCCTCGAGAGGTGGCCCGCTTTGACAACATGACCATGCACGGCAATCATCTTTTTTTCGTCGATCCATTCGATCAATCCTGCGTGTACGAGTTCGCCGTCGTCGATCGTATCGACTGAATTCCACTTTCCTTGACATCGATCATTGGCGAAGATTATATTTCTGCCATAGCGTCTGGAAAGGAGGAAAGAGTTGAGAAATGCAATCATCCAATTAGCCGTTCTTATTTTTGCAGCGTCCATTATGACGTCGGCATCCTTGGCCGTGCCACAAACCCAGGCCAATCCCAAGATCAAAGTCCAGGATAAAATCCCCTCCAGGGCCTATCCGTTCGATCTTGCCGAAGTACGACTCCTCGACGGGCCGTTTCGGGAAGCCATGCTCCGGGACCAGAAATATATGCTCGAGCTCGATTCCGACCGCCTGCTCCACAACTTCCGGGTGACGGCTGGGCTTCCGTCCACGGCCCAGCCTCTGGGCGGTTGGGAAGAGCCCAAGGGAGAGCTGCGCGGCCACAGTGTCGGGCATTTTCTTACGGCCTGCGCGCTAATGTACGCCGCCACCGGCGATGCGAGGTTCAAGGATAAAGGAAACGGGATCGTCGCCGAGTTGGCCAAGGTCCAGGAAGCCATGCCATCGAAAGGTTTTAACAAGGGCTTCTTGTCGGCCTATCCCGAGGAGTTCTTCGACCGTGTCGACAAGCGCGTCCGGGTCTGGGCGCCGTATTACACTCTGCACAAGATCATGGCCGGCCTTCTCGACATGTATCTGTATTGCGACAACAAGCAAGCCCTCGACGTCGTGACAAAAATGGCCGGCTGGGTCAAGTTTCGCGTTGACCGCTTAACAGAGGAGCAGCAACAAGCGGCTCTCGAAACTGAACATGGAGGCATGAACGAAGTCCTGTCAAAACTGTATGCCGTGACTGGGAACCCCGATCACCTGGCGACCGCCTTCAAGTTTAACCATAATAAATTATTCGACCAATGGGCTGCCGGCGAAGACAAGCTGGATGGCCTGCATGGCAATACGCAATTCCCCAAAGTCATCGGCGCCTTTCGAGAGTATCAGCTCACCGGCGAAAAGCGGCTCCTGGACATCGCCGGCTTTTTCTGGGACCGGGTCGCCCTCCACCGTTCGTTCGTCATTGGCGGCAATACGAACGGCGAGCGCTTTTTCCCCATCGATCAGTTCTCCAGGAACCTTGGTCCGTCGAGCACGGAGACCTGCAACACCTACAATATGCTCAAGCTGACCCGCCAGCTTTTTGGCCTCGAGCCATCCGCCGAGAAAATGGACTTCTATGAGCGCGGACTGTTCAACCATATCCTCGCTTCGCAGGATCCCGCGACGGGGATGATGTGCTACTACGTGCCTCTTCGCCCCGGCGCGTTCAAGACCTATTCGACCCCCAATGAATCGTTCTGGTGCTGTGTCGGCACGGGCATGGAGAATCACGCCAAGTATGGCGATACGATTTTCTTCCATGACGACAAGTCTCTTTACCTTAATCTTTTTATCGCTGCCGAGCTCGCTTGGAAAGACAAAGGCCTCCTCCTGCGGCAGGAGACCAAATTCCCCGACGAAGACGCGGCCAAACTGACCTTCCAAACAAAAAAGCCCGTCCGCCTGGCACTGAAAATCAGGTATCCCTCCTGGGCATCCGCGGGGATGACGGTTTCGATCAACGGTAAAAGCCAGTCCCTCAACGCCGTGCCCGGCTCCTACGTGTCGATCGAGCGCGAATGGAAGAACGGCGATACGGTTCAAATCCGCTGGCCCATGAGCCTGCGGCTGGAAGCCATGCCCGACGATCCGAAGATGATCGCGCTGCTCTACGGGCCGATCGTGCTGGCCGGCGAGCTCGGCCGGGAGGGCTTGACCCAAGCGCTGCGATATGGGCCGAACGCGCCGCCGCTTAACCGTTTGCCTTCGGTCGCGATCCCCGTTTTCACCGGCGATGTGAAAGATGTTTTGGGCCGGATTAAACCTGCCCCCATGGCGGGCGCTCCGCTCGCTTTCCAAACCGAAGGCCTCGGCCGGCCTCAGGATGTTCGTTTGATTCCATTGTATAAAGCTTCCGACGAACGCTATTCCGTGTATTGGAAGGTCCTCTCTTCGGCAGAGTGGGACGAGAAAAAAGCGGACATGGCGGCCAAAGAAGTGCGCCGCAAGGAATTCGAGCGCCGAACCTTGGATGCCGTGAATCTGGGCGACGAACAAAGCGAAGCCGGCCACGGCTTCAAAGGAGAGAACGCCACCCAGGGTTACTTCGAGGGAAAAAGAACGCGTGAGGCGCGGAACGGCTGGTTCAGCTATGACCTGAAAGTGCTTCCCGACAAGCCGATGGTCCTTGTTTGCGCCTATGTCGGAAGCTTCGGCCGTCCCCGCACGTTTGACATCCTGATCGAAGGAGAAAAGGTGGCGACCCAGACACTCGAGGTCGCACCCGCAGGGCTCGTCGATTTCGAATATAAGATTCCGGAGCCGTTGACCCGCGGCAAGCAGCGCGTTACCGTGAAGTTCCAGTCCCCACCCAACGCGGTTACGGGCAGCCTCTTCGACATCCGGGTTATCCAGTAGGCTGGATTCACGCGCACTTTTTAAGGAGATTTCCGAGGGCGCTGGCGGGGGGCTGCGTCAAAGGTTTATTCGATCCTGACATCTTCGAGGAGGGCGGCTGTCCGCCAATGATCCTGTAAGGTCAGGGCAAGGGCGTACTTAAACTTGAGGCCAATGATATTTTGGCCCTTTTGGAACGGGGGAAACCGGCAGTCGATCGATAGTATATTTTCACCGTCCGGCAGCGTCTTTTGGGCCGCCTTTTGGCCGTTGACATAGACCTCGACTTCTTGGACAAAAACGCCGTGCCACCAAAAATTATTGAACCTCATGGGGGCTAAAAAAGTCAGTTTAATCTTTGCCGATTCCCGGAGAGGCACGTTTATTTGGAGCGTGGCCTCCTTGGCGCAAACCGTCCTGTATTTCCCGGATACCTTTTCCCGGGGGCCCAGACCTGTCAGGTATTCGACGGGATCCCGCTCTAGGGGTGCGGCTGCGGGAGGAATCAAGTATTCGTATTCGCTGCGTGTCGGCTCGATGACAAGCCCCTGGTAGTTGACTGCATACCGGATCTTTACGCGTTCTCGGGGTGGCAGCGGCATATGGACGACGAATTTTTCGGCCGGACGGGCAGGCAGGGGCGCGAACCTCGAGCAATAGCCGGGAATTTCGGCGTCCACTCTGAAACCGCCGCCGGCGGCCGTCCCTTTATGAACAAACTCGAGGTCCAGCCCGGTCTTGGCCGGGGTGACCTTATCCAAGACGATTTGGGGAATTTCCTGAGGCGGGAAGAAGAGGTTTTTAGGATAGATGAACTGCGGAATATCGTAGACAAGAAGCCAGAGCCCGATGTCTTTCGTCTTGTATTCAATACCGCAGCGTCCGAGCAAGCTCGTCAATCGAGAGGCATCGTCTTTGGCCTGGGGCGTATCCCTTAAAAAAATGAAATTGGAATGAGCGGCGTTGCTGTCATAGAGCAGCCGATAATAGGGATATCTCTCGACCGTCGTGGAGGCGACGATGAAGTTCTCCTTGGAGATGCTGTTGATGAGATAGGAGATCCAGTAGTGGCCCTGCCAATATTTTTCTTTCGTCTCGGCCATAGCGGTCAGGACCGGCCGGAGTTCGGCATGGCGGTCTTTGACGGTGTGATAGTAAGCCAGGCTCGTTTTCCCGTTGCTCCAGGCGAAAAGCAGGAGAAAGAAGAGGACGGCGGCAGCGTATCGAATCTTCGTTTTCAGCAGCATGAAGACGGCGGCGAAGAGGACGGGCAGAACGGTGAAGAGGAGGTAGAGATAACGAAGGATATCCTGGCTGCTGGACTGGGAGAGTAAATAGACGGCCGCGAAGGCCAAGAAATAGACGGCGAAGAGGCTTGAAGGCAGGAGTTTCTTTTTCTTGATCGAAAAGCTCAAGAGGATGCCCAGGCCCAGGAGAATAAGGATAAGATAGATCCAGTCCAGAGCCGCGGGGCCCGAAGAGAGGATCGTCAAGCCGAGTTTCTTGAAGCGGGCAATCTTCGAGCCGCTGACGACGCCGGCGCCTCCGCCGGACAGCATCCGGATCAGAGGAAATTTCCAATAGACTTCGCTCATGATGACGGGGAAAACGCCGATGCAAAAATAAAGCGCGAGCTTTAGGTAGTTTCGGATGCGGAGCTTGTACCGGAGGAGAAGATAGACGCCTGAAGCAGTGATAAAGACAATCGAAATCTGGTGTGTCCAGAACGAAAGCCCCATGACGAAGCCCAAAGGCGCCAAGCACTCATCCTGATTACGATAATAAATTTTGTACGTCCAGGCCAGAACGACCGTTCCCAGAAAAAAGACGACGGGGAAGTGGGAGCCGACATCGAAGCTCGCCTGGATGAGGTACATGAAGGGGGGGACGTAGAACAGGCAGATTGAAAACGCCCAGGCCGAAGAAAAGATATCTTTAAGAAGCTGGAATTGGACCATGAGAAAAGCCATGAAGGCCAGGAACGCGGCGATCTTGGTCAGGAGGGCCGAATAGCCGAAAACCTTGAAGAGCAAGGCCTGGAAGAATTGGGGGAGACTCCCCTGGAACAGGGCGCCGTAATAATAAATAGGAGGCAACCTTCCTTCGGCGATATGTTTGCCCTGAAGAGAGGGAATCGCTTCGTCGCTGTCCATCAATCCGTAGTTATGGATGAGATAGGGGATGTGGATCGCCGCGGCCAGGAGAAGGATCAGGGCCAGAGCGCGCCATTCTTTTGCTTGGCGGGCGAGGGGCTTGATCCTGAAATATTTAAGCCGGGGCCCTATCCGGACTGCCGTGACGGCCAAAAAGCCGGCTAGGGCGAAAAGAGGCGAGACGCGCCATTTTCGAAGCGGCGGAAAGTTGTCCTTGAGCCAGAGGAACACGAACAGGAGATAGAAAATGACTTGTAAGAGCTTACAGACTTTTGAGGAAGATGTTTTTCCGGGCCTCATGGGAAGCGCCAAATTATATCATAAAACGCGGAGGAGCGCCTGGCGCTGGAGGGGCTTTTGATGGACAGGAATACGGTTTGCCGCTAAAATAGATGTCCTCATGAACAAAAGACGGTACTATTCGCGGCTCGCCCGCATCTTTCTCAGCTATAAACGCAATAAGGTCCGGCTGGGCTATCTTCCCGTCAGGCTCTGGATCGAGCCGACGAGCGTCTGCAACCTCCGCTGCATCATGTGCCCCAACAAGGATCTCCCGAAAAGCGAGAAAGGCTTCATGGAGTTCGAGCTCTTCAAAAAGATCGTTGACGAAGCACGCGGCTTTGTTTTCGACGTCCATCTCCTGCACCGGGGAGAGTCGCTCCTCCATCCCGATTTCTTCAAGATGGTCCGCACCGCGCATGACGCGGGCCTTATCACCCGGTTCCACACCAACGGCACGCTTCTGGGCGAGGAAAAATCGTACCAGTTGATCGAATCCGGACTCGATCAGTTCGCTTTCTCCTTTGACGGCTGCGACGCCGAGACCTATGAGAAAATCCGTGTCAACGCCAGCTTCGAGAAAACCGTCGGCAACATCGTCCGGTTCCTGGAAATCAAGAAACGCCTCAAGGCCGTCCGGCCCTATACGATCGTCGAGCTGATCCGTTTCCCCGAGCTGTTCGAAGGCGATGGTCGGGCGAAGCTCCGGGAATTCAAGCACCGCTTCCGGGGACTTCCGCTGGACAAGCTCGTGGTCAAGGAACTTCACAACTGGGCCGGCGATTACGGTGAGGGACGGAGGGGGAAAACGTATTCGCCGTGCACATTCCTCTGGCACGCCCTGATCATTTTTTGGGACGGCTCTGTCCTGCCCTGCACCCAGGACTTCCGCGGCTGGACGAACGTGGGAAACGTCAAGGAGGCCTCGATCGCCGAGATCTGGAACAACGACAAAATGGTTTCCCTGCGGGACAAAGTCATTCGGGGTGACATCGGCGCGCTGGCCGCTTGTTCGAAGTGCGACCGGCTCTGGAGACGTCAGTTTCTCGGAATTCCCCGGGAATACCTGAGCCGGTTTCTGCTTAAAAAAATGGATTGAAAAATCTTCTGAGCAGGCCCAGCCTCGTCCGCACTCGAGCGGCGGGGGTCGACGCGGCAACAATCGAAAACACCGCATCGCTGGTATCGGCGGGATCGCCGACATCCACCAGACTGACCCTGATCAGGCAGAGATCGGATACGGAATCGGGCACGGTCCACGTGTAGGTCCCGTCGTTTTCGGTCCAGTCCACAATCGTCGTCCAGGTACTCGTCGCGTCCGTCGAAAGCTCGATCGTTAGGGCCGGTACATCGCCCCCCGTTACCCAGGTGATTTCGTGGACAGATCCCACCTGCCATTGTTCTCCGCCGTTGGGCGACTTGACGATAATCGTAGGTTCGTTCGTGATCGTAAAAACCGCGTTGTTCGTGTCCGATGGATCCCCGGTTTCTGCATCGCTGATCTTCACCAGGCATTTTTCGGAAACCGCGTCGGGGATAAGCCAGGGATAGCTCCCGTCATTTTCGGTCGAGTCGGCGACGGTTGTCCATGTCTCCCCGTTATCGGTCGACAGTTCGATTTTGATGTTTCCCACCTTGCCCGTCGTGACCCAGGTAATGTTCTCGGTGAATCCGACATGCCAAGTTTCCCCGCCGTCGGGAGCCGTCATGACGATAGAGGTCTCGCTGATCTTGGCCGCAAAGGCGTCCCGGCCGCCTCTGAGGACAAGGCTCGGGCCCACGGCGACGGGGAAAGTGGAGGCTGTCGAATATGTGTTCCCCGTGACATAAATATTCCCCGAGCCTTCCGGGTCCACGGCGATGCCCATGGCCATATCCGCCAGCGAGCCGCCGATGTATCCGCAAAAGAGGAGGATTTTCCCGTTCGCATCGACCTTGGCCACATACGCGTCGAATCCCACGCTGTGCGTCAGGTTCGGGCCGACAGTGACAGGGAAACTCTCCTCCGTGGACGAGGTATACCCCGTGACATAGGCATAGCCTCTGGCGTCCACGGCGATGCCCGTGCCCGAGTCATATCCCGAACCGCCGATATATCCGCAATATGTAATGCCCGCTCCAGTCGAGGTCAGTTTGGCGACAAAGGCATCGTAGTAGCCGGCATTGTGTTTGAGGTCCGGACCTGTGACGATAGGGAAGGTCGCCTCCGAGGAAGCCGTGTATCCAGTGATGTAGGCGCAGCCCTCACTATCGACCGCGATGCCGTAGCCGACGTCGATACTCGAGCCGCCGATGTATCCGCAATAATCGAGCGTTGATCCATCGACGCTCACTTTGGCCGCAAAAGCGTCAGAAAGGCCTTTATGGGTTAGGACGGGACCTACCGATACCGGGAATGTCGACTCTGTCGAAGTCGTGGACCCCGTGACGTAGGCGCTCCCCGAGATATCGACGGCGATTCCAAAAGCGAAATCGGCTCCCGCTCCGCCGATATATCCGCAATAATCGAGGGCCGTCCCTGCGGCATTGACTTTGGCCACGAAGGCGTCAGCGCTTCCTCCTTTGAAGGACGAATCCGGGCCCCCGCTTGTGGCGAAGGCGCCGTTCGTTGAGTTTGTATAGCCGGTGACATAGGCGCAGCCTGAGGCGTCCACGGCAACTCCCCTTCCGTAATCGCGGCCGGAGCCTCCTATGTATCCACAGTAATCAAGGTCCGTCCCGTCCGCGTTGACCTTGGCTACAAAAACGTCATAGTACCCATTATTCGTCAGGCCGGGACCCACGGTGACCGGAAAAGTCGACTGCGTCGAATTCGTATACCCCGTGATGTAGGCGCAGCCAAATGTATCCACGGCGATCCCATAGCTGAAATCACTTCCGGAACCGCCGATGAACCCACAATAATCCAGCGCCGTCCCTTCGGAGTTGATTTTAGCCACGAAGGCGTCGCAGTTTCCCCCGTTGAAACTCGGATCGGGGCCCGCCGCCACCGGGAAAGTTGCCGAGGTCGAATAAGTGCTGCCGGAAATGTAGGCGCAGCCCGTACTGTCCGCGGCGATGGCGTAGCCGTAATCGGAGCCTGATCCGCCGATATAGCCGCAATACGTGAGAATGACAGGGTCAAGGATAAGGGATTCGGTCGGGTCGTATTCGCCGACTGAAAATCCGTATCTGACAACCTTCTCCCCTCTTTTTCCGGGGCTGGCCGGGTTCGACGGTTCGCTCGAGCCGTCCTCGATCTTATAAGCCAAGGGCACATTCACGTGTTGGCCCGCGTGCTCTTGAAAGGCGCTGGGAGCACCGTCTTCAAAGCCGCCCGCCGGCGTCGTGACGACGAGGCCTCCTTGGTCGTTCTGACGAACCGAACTCACACCCCGGTAGGCCAGTCGAATCTGCGATGGGTCGGCGCCGGGATGAACGACGAATTGGTATTTCAACCGGTCCTGCCGGCCCGTGTAGATGAGGTCGATTCCGGGCCAGAGGTTGGAATAGACGATCCGGGAGAAGGAACGAAGTCCCGTTTTCCAGTCTTCGGGCTGGCCTTTGAAATATGAGGTCAGTGTTTGGGTCGCTTCCTCTCCCATGGGTTTTACCCCGGAGTCGGCGCCTAAGAAATCAAGTTTCACGGCCCAGAGCGAGCTCTTCCCGTTCGGGCCGAGCAGGGCAAATGTCACTCCCGCGGCGCTAAAATAGATGGTCTTGTCTTGAGCCGGGATATAAAAATCGACCCGCTCATCCAATTGCCCTCGGTTAGAAATAAAGCTCACCGGCATTTTGCCGAAATCCGTCTTGGCCTGGAGAATCTGGCTGGCCGGCTGCTGGGATAGCGATTTCTGGACCGCGACGGGAAGGGACTGAGTCCATATATTTAGAATAACCAAGCAGGCGAGGAGCGCAACAGCGGTCAAGATTCTTTTCTCCATAGCAAGCTCCTTACAGCTAAAACAATAGCTTATCCGAAATGGTTGCGCCGGGCAAGCGGAAAGTCCCCTGGAATTCTTGGACCAAATAGTGTATCTTAGGGCGCGTGAAACGAAAACCTCCGGGCCAAGGTTTAAATAAGCATGTCAGGTTTTGTCCTCTGTCGCCCAGCGACGATCCTCCGAAGAATCCCCCCACTCACGGCCAATCCAGGAGGCCCGAATTGAGAAAAGCGCCTGCCGCCGTTTTCGCCATTCTGATCTTTCTCGCCAGTGGAACCTTGCTCCTCCGGGGTCAAGACCATACCGGAACGATCCAGGGGACGGTCGTGGATAAAACGGGCAAGCCCATCATTGGAGCCGCTGTGCGCTTGTCCTCTCCGGCCATGCTGGGCTACTTGACCATGATGACAGATAAAGGAGGGGGTTTTGACTTTTCCGCGCTGGCGGCTGGCGTCTACGCAGTAGCCGTAGAAGTTCCCGGATTCGAGACCTTCATTCGCGATGGCATCACCCTTCGCACGGGGATGTCCTTCTTTTTCCCGATCAAGTTGCAAGTGTCGGAAGTCGAACAAGAAATTGTCGTCTCGGAGCCAGCCACTTCCCTCGACATGGTCTCCTCGAAAACATCGGCCATCCGAGGCCAAGCTTCGATCCGCAACCTCCCCCTGGCCCGGAACATGAGCGATATTCTGAACACGGTCCCCGGGGTCACGTCGGCCGGATATGCTTTTCAAGATAATCCATCCATCCTGGGCGGCACGGTCCGTGACAATGCCTATCTTCTTGACGGCGCCAACCTGACCGACTTGTTCACGGCCGCTCCTGCCATAAATCTCAACATCGATCAATTGGAGGAAGTCGAGATCATCACCGCCGGCCAGCCGGCTTCTGAGCGGCCCGCCGGCGGCGCGTTTGTGAATATCATCAGCAAGTCCGGAGGCAACGTTCATGCCGGGGAATTGGGACTTTTCCTGATTAGCGACGGCTTGAACAAGAGCCTCTGGACGCCCACTCAGATCAAAAATCTGGGCGCAGGCCAGCCCGCGGGCGACAAAAATCTCATCGAGCCGTCTTTGAGCTTGGGAGGTCCGATTATGGAGGACCGCGCTTGGTATTTTTTGGCCGGCCGGTATCTCAGGAACTCCCTGACCGATAACTTTGTCGGGCCCTTCGTCGATGCGCGGGGCCGGGAGCACAGCTCCTCCGATTGGTTCCGCCGTGAAATGTCCGGGTTTTTCAAGCTCAGTGTGCGGCCCATGTCCGAGGCCAGATTCATGGCTTGGATCAACTGGGCCAACGTTTATCAGCCGATTTACGAGCTCCCTTCACCCCGGCTGCCTTTTATCTCCACGCACATCTTGGACAGCGAGACGTCCCTTGCCATTCACGGCGCTATGGATTATTCCCTCAGCCCGAGCGTCCAGGTGTACGTCGCGGCCGGATATATCAATCGGAACATTCCCAAATCCCTGCAGGCAGACGCTCTCGGCCTTCCCTGGACCGACGATGCCGGAGACGCTTATGGTCCTCTGACGGGCGCCGATTATAATTCCGAAACGCAGAGACAGCGAATCCAAGTCAATGCTTCCCTCCGGCTGTTCACCGGAGATTTCCTCGGTGCCCCCCATACCGTCTCCGTCGGCGCGGATTTTGACGATTCCACCACCAACCTCAATTGGTGGAGGGATGACAATATGCTGATGTACCTGGACAGCCGCAACCCGGACAGTTATTACTTTTATGACCGCGGGCTTCTGGGCTACTATCTCTGCGGCACGGTGACGGGCACCACCCTTGTCTATGGACGCTCGCGGGGGTTGGGAGCGTTCGTCACAGATTCTTTCACCTTGGGCGGACGACTGACGTTCAGCCTCGGGCTTCGCTTCGAGCGATCCTGGGGTTGGCTTCCTTTAGGCTCCAAGATACTTTCCGGAAATTCGCTGTCTGTTTTCGTCGGGGATGCGATCGTGAATCCCTATCTTGTCTCGTCCTATCCCGATGATTTTGCATCAGATTTCAACCCCTGGGGCACGTTCACAACCCCCCTGCTTGAAAGCTTCATTTCCTGGAACATCCTATCGCCACGGATTGGGCTTGCTTACGATGTTTTGGGAAACGCGAGAACCGTCTTCAAGGCCGCCTATGCTCGCTACCCGGGCGACCTTTCTCACCGTTATTTCTTGCCTCTCAGTCCCATTTACCCGCGGAGTTTTGATGTCTATTGGTTCGACGCCAACGGCGACGGCCAGCCGGACGTCGAAGACGAGTTCAGCCTTCCTAACGTCGACCTTCGGACCTTGTCCGGCTCCTTTAGCAAAAACCGGGTGGCAAACGATATCAAAGCTCCCTTGACAGAGGAGATCTCCTTCGGTATCGATCAGGAGCTCTCGCCGGATTTTACGCTCGGACTGCATTTTGTCTCCAGAGCGCAGAAAAATATCCTCGATGACGTCCTCTTTGCCCCCGATACGGGGGAATATTGGTATGCTCCGGGTCAGGCGGCGACCAGCGCTTACTGGGTTCCCTTTACGACAACCGTTCCCGGCACCGGCTCCTATCCGAATGAGACCGTCACCATCTATACCAAGTCGCTCGAAGCCCCGCCTGCTTTTCTCCAGCTTCGGAACGTCCCCGAGCTCGAGCGCAAATACCGTGCCCTGGAGTTCACTTTCAACAAACGCATGTCCAGAGGCTGGCAGCTGGCCGGGTCCCTCATCCTCAGCAAAGCGGAAGGAAATATCGGCGGTTTCGTCGACCAAAGCGCGGGCTTGACCGAAGCCGGCGACAGTCCCAACTTTTTCATTAACAGGTACGGACGGCTGGACACCGACAGGCCTTTGCAAATAAAGCTCATGGGCACGGTCGAACTTCCCTTTGGCATCTGGCTCAGCGGTTATTTTCATTATCAAAGCGGCATGCCTTGGCAGAGATGGGCTCGCATCCTTCCCCCGGCGGATTGGTGCGCGGCCAATAACGTGGAATGGACCTATTACTCCGTCAACCTTGAAAAGTCGGGGAGCCGGAGGGAAAAAGCCTGGTCCTCCCTCGACCTTCGGCTGGAAAAGAAATGGTCCCTCGGGTCGTTCAGCCGCATCGGATTGTACGCCGACGTTACCAACCTGTTGGGCTTCACCGCTTCGTGGGTCGGCCTGAACGATATCGACCGCTGGGAGCCCGTGGCGGAAGGCACCGGACAACCCGGGGTGACATTCCTGCAGCCCGACTACGGGTTGACGAATGCCGTGTTCGGGAAAAGGACGATTCGCTTAGGGCTGAGGCTGGATTTTTAATCCCCCCCCGCTGCGGGGACTCGCAGACGGAACGAGCATCGCCCACAAAATTTATTGTGTTGACATTAACATCCGCTCAATAGCTGACGTTAAATTTTCAAAGGAGCGGCGCAAAATCCGTCCAAAGCCCGCCGCCATTTTCTTTTCATTAGAGCCGGGCGGAGCGGCCGCGTGAACCTTTTCGGCAAAGCCTGCGTATATCTTTAGAGAATGATGAAATTATTTTTCATAAACTTTAGCTACGGAATGCGGAGGTTGAGGTGAAATTCCCCCTTTTTGATATTGAGAAACCGCGATGGGTTGTTTTGACCGTTATTTCGACCCTGACAGTCTTTTCCGTCCTGGCCACGGCCGCCGCAATCGGCGAAAGCGATAAGCTCCGTCAGCCGAAGCCTTCCGCCGATCCCCCGCCGCCGGTCGTCCTTGTCCGCGCCGAAACGCCTCCCGTTATCGATGGCAAGCTCGATGACGCGATCTGGTCAGCGACCGCCAAGTTCGGGAATTTTAAAACCTTCAAGCCCGATTCGGGAAAAGATCCGTCCCAGCGCACGGAAGCGTACTTGACGTATGACGCCGAGAATATCTATTTTGCGTTCCGCTGTTTTGACACGGAGCCGGGGAAAGTCAAGGCGGCGATTAGCAAACGCGATGCCGTTTTTCAGGACGATGTCGCCTTTTTGATCATCGACACCTTCAATGATAACCAGAGCGGATACTGTTTCATCCTGAACCCTCTTGGCATCCAGGGCGACGGCATGATGAACGTCCAGGGAAATGTCGACGACACCTTTGATATGGTCTGGTACAGCAAGGGACGGATCGACGAGAAAGGCTGGAGTGTCGAAGCCCGAATTCCCCTCCAGAGCATCCGGTTTCCGAACAAAGAAACGATGACTATGAGAGCCCTGTTTGTCCGGTTCTTTACGCGGACGTCCGAGCAGGCCAGCTTTCCTCCCGTCGATCCCAACAATAGCGCCCTTTTAATCCAAGCTCAACCGGTTCAGGTCTCGGGCCTGAAATACAAGAGGGTCATGGAGATCCTGCCCGCTTTCACCTATGGCGCGCGCTATGCGGCCGCCGAAGGTCGCCTCGCCAGAGAGGAAGAGAATCGGGACTTCAGCTTGACGGGAAAATTCGGAGTGACGTCGGATCTCACTCTCGACGGAGCCTACAATCCAGATTTCAGCCAGGTTGAAGCCGACGCCGGACAGGTCGATATCAACCTCCGCTACGCCAATTACTACCCGGAAAAACGGCCCTTTTTCCTCGAGGGAATGGACCTCTGGCAGTTCGGAGGCGCGATGGAGGATGCCCCGCTACTATCCGTGGTTTATACGCGGACGATTATCGAACCGGTCTATGGATTCAGGCTGACTGGAAAGATCAGCCGCAGCGACACGATCGCCGCCCTCTACGCCAGGGACGATCTTCCGGGAGATCCCATCGACACGCACCCGGATTTTACCATCGCCCGCTACAAGCATTCACTCAAAAATGATGCTTACATCGGCGCCTTTTATTCGGGCCATGAGCTCGGCCGAGGCTTCAACCGCCTCGGCGGGATCGACGGCCGGTTCAGGCTGGGCCAGCCGTCTGTCTTATCCTTCCACCTCTTCGGCTCGTTTACGCGCGCGGGGAACGACGGCCAGACAAATAAAGACCACGCTCTTTCCCTTTACTATAATTATTCGAGTCGGAAATGGGTCGTCGAACTGGGCTATCAAGACGTCTCCCGGAATTTCCAGGTCGATACGGGGTTTCTGACGCGGACCGGCGTTCGGCGCTTCGCCGCCTTCGCCATGTACCAGATCTACCCCAAGTCCAAATTCTTCCAGAAGATTGAGCCGTTTTACTGGAGCTACCACATCTATGACACGATCTATGGCATGTGGGAGACCATGAACTTCTTCGTGGCCAGGTTTTACCTGCCCCGGAATACCCAAGTCCGGTTCGAGGGCATCGCGGCCAATGAAATCTATGCCGGGCGAAGGTTCGACCGAACCGGCTACGGATTCAGGACCAAGACCCAGCTCTACAAACAGCTCTACATAAGCTTTTTTGCCCGGCACTGGGGATCGATTTATTACGACCCCGAAGCTCCCTACCAGGGGGATGAAACGCGGCTCATGTGCGGCGTGCGATACCAGCCCATCGAAAAACTGGATTTCCAGCTGGACCTGACCTATACCGACTTCTATCGCCGGTCCGACCAAGAGAAAATCTACAACTACACGATCCTTCGCAGCTGGAATACATTCCAGATCAATAAATACCTGTTTTTGCGCGGGATCGTCGAATACAACACCTATCGCAAGCGGCTGACCGGGGACGCCCTCGTGTCTTTTACCTACATCCCCGGAACGGTTTTTTATGTGGGCTACGGGTCGGCGTTCGAGAGGCTGGAATGGACAGGCCAGGAGTATGTCTCCGCCGATCGCTTCCTCGAGACCAAGCGCGGCTTCTTCCTGAAGGTCAGCTACCTGTGGAGATTCTAGCGTCTTCCAGAAGTGCGGCGGTTTTTCTG
>Ga0315268_10004304_pt1 | contig 15471 bp, 13 predicted proteins | sample C1_top_MG_FD_204535 | JGI IMG/M metagenome (GOLD analysis project Ga0315268, IMG submission 204535) | Sediment microbial communities from Yellowstone Lake, YNP, Wyoming, USA - C1_top | ecosystem: Environmental > Aquatic > Freshwater > Lake > Sediment | place: USA: Wyoming | collected 2017-08-01
TTGCTCCGGGCATTCTTCCTGACCATGATACCGCTTATGCCCTGACCGTCCATAAAAGCCAGGGTTCAGAGTTTGAAGATGTCGTACTTGTTCTGCCGGAAAAGGATTATCCTGTTCTGACAAGGGAGCTTATTTACACCGGCCTTACAAGGACAACCGGAAAGATTGCTTTGCTGGGAACAGAAAATGTGCTGAGAAATGCAATTTTACGAAAAACAGAAAGAGCATCCGGTTTGAGAGATGCGCTATGGGAGGATGAATATCTATGAAAAAGACTATCATAAAAGGAACCGGCCGTTATCTTCCCACCCGCCTTGTCACGAATGACGATTTAGCCAAATTGATGGATACTACCGATGAATGGATTCGCCAGAGAACAGGCATTGAGCAGCGTTTCTGGGTAAACAAAGATGAAAATATTGGCGTATCGGATTTAGGACTTGAAGCGTCCAGAATTGCCATGAAGCGGGCCGGATGGAAACCCGAGGATATTGATCTTATAATTTTTGCAACTTTGAGCCCTGATATCTTTTTCCCCGGTTCAGGATGCCTTTTGCAGCACAAGCTTGGCCTTACGACAACGCCTGCCCTTGATATCAGGCAGCAGTGCACAGGCTTTCATTATGGAATAGCAACTGCTGATGCTTATATAAGAAGCGGTCTTGCCAATCGCGTTCTTTTTGTTGGAGCAGAGATACACAGCGGCGGACTCGATATTTCAACTAAAGGCAGGGATGTGACTGTAATATTTGGAGATGGAGCCGGCGCTCTGTGCCTTGAAGGCGTTGAGACAGGAGAGAGCGTGGGTGTTCTTGCGGTATCACTTCATGCCCAGGGTGAGCTTGCAATGAGCCTGATGACTGAAGCACCTTCATCAAGGGTTACCCCAAGGTTGACTATTGAAATGATACAGGAAGGCCGTCATTATCCGGTTATGGACGGCAAAACCATATTCAAGCTCGCTGTGAGAAGACTTCCCGAAATAACAAAGGAGGTCCTTGGGAAAGCAGGGCTTTCGATGAATGATATTGATCTCGTTATTCCCCATCAGGCAAATCTCAGAATAAACCAGGCCTACCAGAGCGCAATGGGTCTTCCTGATGAGAAAATATTTCACAACATTCAAAGATATGGAAATACGACTGCCGGAAGCATACCGATTGCTCTTGATGAGGCAATCGAGATGAAGAGAATAGGAAAGGGGAGCACGGTTCTTTTTATCGGACTTGGTTCAGGAGTTACCTGGGGGGCGATTATCTATAGATTTGAGTGATTCTGCTCGTCTCTTCTCCCGATCCCTTGCTGCTAACTTCTCCAACGGAAATAATCATGATGGGTATGAATTTCAGAGATCTGTGTGAGCGCCGTCTTGATATTGCTAAAGAGCAAAAAGAGAAGGATGATTGCCCCGTAATAGGGACGTTGTGCTCCTATGTGCCGGTGGAAATCCTGCACTCATTCGGAATTATTCCCCTCAGGATCTGGGGGGAGTCTGAGAATATCCACAAGGCGGATGCCCTGCTCCAGACTTTTATCTGCCCTCCTGTGCGACATCTCATGGCCCTTGGTCTTGAGGGTCACTACAGCTTTTTAGACGGGATTGTTCACTGCTATACCTGCGATGCCGTCTGCGGACTTTATAATATCTGGGTCAGGAATCTGCGGCCACGATTTTCTCACCTCATAAGCCTTCCCTATATGGATATTAATGAAGCATTGGCATACACAGTGGTCGAATTCGGGAATTTTATTGAGAAGCTCGAGTCTTTTACCAAAAAAAAGTTTTCTCCGCAGAGCCTGAAAAGATCGATTGCCCTGTACAACGAAGCAAGATCGCTCATGAAAGAGGTTTATTGTCTGAGGAAGAGCGGATTTATAGTGAGTTATGCCGATGTTTGCGCCATGAATATCTGCAGTCAGACGCTTCCCGTGGAAATGTTTCTGCCTGAACTCAGGAAGTATGTCAAAACGATTAAAAAGGAGGAGCGCGGGAGCAGGAAAAAACTTAAGATCCTTATCTCAGGAAGCATTATTTCCGATACATCCCTCATGGCCTTCATAGAAGAGGTAGGCGGGGATATTGTCGCTGATGATGCCTGCACAGGCCTCCGTACGCTCCGGGATGTAATACCTGAAGGAGATCCCCTTCAATCCCTTGCCGGATATTATCTCACAAGACCACCATGCGCTTCAAGGGCTGATTTTCCTTCCCGAAAAGTGCATTTCCTTGAGACACTGGCCGATTTTGATATAGACGCCGTGATTTTCATCCATCAGAAATTCTGCGATCCGCATCTCTCTGATCATCCCTTTTTGAAGAAAATTATTGATGAAGCTGGGATACCGCATATGCAGCTGGAACTGGAAGGAGATGGGTTTACCGGCTCCGTTCGGACACGGATTGAAAGCTTCTTTGAGATGCTGGAGAGAAGATGACTGAGGAGAAAAAAACAACAAAGCGGCTTCATGCGAACAAGGCATTACGGCAGATTATTACGGATTTTTATGCGGATGCCCACAGGGCAAAAGCAGAAGGTCGTCCGGTCGGATGGATTCCGCCCATGAACGGCCTCATAGAACTCTTCTATGCCATGGATATCCATCCGATCTTTCCTGAAAACTGGGCGCCAATATGCGCTGCAATCGGCACAAATACGAATAATTTTACATATGCGGAGCAGAGGGGTTATTCAAGCGATCTTTGCGGCTATTTCAGGAACAACATTGGATATGCTCTGGATGGAATTAATGAGGCGAATCAGCCCCTGGATGGTCTGCCAAAGCCGGATTTTCTGATCTCTTTCGGCGCGGGCTGCATCCCAACGATGAAAACCTTTCAGGTGCTCTGCGATCATTTCCGTGTTCCAGTATTCAGGGCGGATCTGCCGCAGGTAGCAATGGAAGATATAAAAGATCACCATATTCAGTACGGGGTCGTACAGATAAAGAGGCTGATAAAATTTCTGGAAAATCTCACAGGAAAAAGGTTCGATATCGACAGGCTGCGGCAGGCTGTTGCATACACAGACGATGCATGCAGGATCTGGGATGAGATCATGGATGCACGCCGGGCAATTCCGTCTCCGTTTTCGGCAGCGGAGATCGGTATCATGTTTGTCATGGTGACAAGACACGGCACAAAAATCGCTGTCGATTTCCTGCAGGATGTACTCAAAGAGGTAAGAGGAAAGGTTGAAAGAGGAGAGGGCGTGATTCCAAACGAGCGGATACGGTTGTTCTGGGACAATATTCCCCTCTGGTATAATATGAAACTGTTCAACTACTTTGAGAAATGGGATGCCGTAGTGGTTGCCGAAACCTATACCTCGGCATGGACTCTAAGGATGAATCCGGATAAGCCCCTTGAGAGCATCGCATATAAATCGCTTGTCTCTTATCCTCTCGTCTCCTGTGTATCGCTTGATAAACGGATTGAACTTATCAAAAAGGCGGTAAAGGATTATAAGATAGATGGAGCGATTTTCCATTCAAACAGGAGCTGCAAGCCGATCTCGATGGGACAGATGGACATAATGAAGGTGCTGTCGGAAGAACTCAATGTTCCGGGTGTCATGTTTGACGGGGATCATATGGATGGAGGCAGGTTTTCCGAGGCGCAGTTCCATACGCGGATCGATGCTTTCATGGAGATGCTGTCGGAGCGGAAAGGAATATAAAATCGGACTTTTCACGAAGCCGCCAATTGTGAATATAAAACAAAAAAAAGGAGGTAGCGTACCATGATGGATTATCCTTTATTGATGAGAACACTTCTTTTGAGGGCAGCACGATATTTCCCGAAGAAGGAAATATTATCAATTTATCCGGATGAGATATTCCGTTACACTTACGGAGATTATTACAAACGAACCTGTCAGTTGGCCAATGCGCTAAAATCCCTCGGTATTAAGAAAGGCGACAGGGTAGCAAGCATAGCTCTGAACAATCACCGGCACCTCGAGCTCTACTTTGGCGTCCCCTGCATGGGAGCGGTTCTGCATACGGCAAACTTCAGACTGCCTCCGCAGCACCTTTCCTATATCCTTAATCATGCGGAAGACAAAGTGCTCTTTATCGAGGAGGATCTTCTCATCATAGCTGAAATGATAAAAGATCAGTTAAAGACTGTGGAGCATTTTGTTGTTCTCTCGCAAAGCGGCAAACTTCCAAATACGACTCTTTCGCCGGTTTATTTATATGATGATTGGATCTCGCAATTTCCGGCGGAATATGATTTCCCCGAAGATCTTGATGAGAAAGATCCTGCGATGATGTGTTATACTTCAGCTACAACCGGAGATCCGAAGGGCGTTGTGTATACTCACCGGAGCATAGTTTTGCACAGTTATGCCGGGGCCGTGACTTTCGGCACTTTCGAGAGCGACTGCGCTCTGCATATCGTTCCAATGTTTCATGCGAATGCCTGGGGAATGCCGTTCATTTGTGTAGGGATGGGCATCAAACAGATACTGCCCGGCAGGGAAACGCTCAATATGGAAAAGATCTGCCGGGTGATTGCTGATGAAAAGGTAACCGTCACCTGTGGTGTGCCTACGATATGGCTGATGCTCTATGATTATCTCGAAAAGGGAGGCAGGCATGATTTTTCATCCCTGAGGGTTATAGCAAGCGGCGGCTCGGCGTGTCCGCTCTCTCTGATGCGCGGATTGAATGAAAAATATAATTTCCCCATAAGACAGGCATACGGCGGGACGGAGACATCTCCCCTTGCAACAGCCGCCCTCGAAAAAAGCTACATGACGAACCTCTCCCCCGACGAACTCTACAGCGTTAGAAACAGCGCAGGCCTGCCTGCTCTCGGCGTCGACATGAAGGTTGTGAACACTGAAACGGGAAAAGATGTAATAAATGACGGTTCGGAGATGGGCGAGATATGGCTCAAGGGACCATGGATAGCCGATGAATACTACAAAGATCCGGAGCGCTCCCGGCAGTCTTTTGTAGACGGGTGGTTCCATACCGGTGATATGGGTACGATCGACGGGGAGGGGTACTTGAGAATCGTCGACAGAACAAAAGACCTGGTAAAGAGCGGCGGTGAATGGATTTCGTCGGTTGATCTTGAAAACATGATAATGGCCCATCCGAAGGTGCTGGAAGCCGCTATTATCGGTATTCCCGACCCTAAATGGCAGGAAGTGCCTTTCGGGTGCATTGTGGTTCAGCAGGGTGAGACCTTGACAGCCGCGGATTTGCAGGAATATCTCCGGGACAAGGTTAAGGCCTCATACTGGATACCGAAGCAGTTTGCATTCATCAGTGCATTGCCGAAGACAAGCGTCATGAAGTTCGATAAAAAAGGGCTGAGGCAGATGTACGCAAGCGGCCAGCTTAAATAACTGAAACAGGGAGTCCTTGATAGATGCGACCATTAATCAGGCGCACATTGACCGTCACAGGAATTATCCTTGCGGCAGGAGTCACTGCTGCAGGCTGGTATCTTACACAGGCGATTCCTATCGGGACCGGCTATGTGGCAAAGTATCTCTGCTCGGGTGTTTTCATATCGGGACGGGACCCGGAGGCGGTTTTACGGGAAGACGTTGCGCCGGTCAATCCTCTTGCTGCTGTTGTCTCGGTACATATTGACCGCCGGAATAAACGGGTTACGGCGGATTCCTTCGGGCGGTTTAAGGCAGCCGCAGTTTACCGTGAAGGCTGCGGCTGCACTCTTGCGGTCGGGGTGAGTGAAGAGGATCTCAGGAAGCAGGATATAGCGGCAGAGGTTCAGCGAAAGCCGCTTTCGGACAAACTCCCATGGCCGGCCGGAAACGATGAGATCGCCCGTCCTCTTCCTGCAGGAGTTGATGAGGGGAAGCTTTCCAAAGCCCTGGATAACGCCTTTGCCGAAAGCGGTTCTAAAAAGCTTAAATACACGAGGGCTGTTCTGGTTGTTTACGACGGCCGTCTTATTGCCGAACGTTACGCCCCAGGGTTTGACCGCAACATGCCCCTGCTCGGATGGTCTATGAGCAAAAGCATCACAAACGCCCTTGTCGGCATCATGGTTAAAAACGGCAAACTGCGCCTGAATGAACCTGCGCCCGTTCCGGAATGGCAAAAAGTGGGCGATCCGAGGGGGAGAATCACCCTTGACCAGCTTCTCAGGATGAGCAGCGGGCTCGAATTCGGGGAAGTATATAAACCGCTTTACGATGCCACCAAAATGCTGTACGGGAGCCCGGACTTTGCCGCATATGCCGCTGCAAAACATCTTGCGTCTGCGCCTGACACCAAATGGAGCTATTCAAGCGGCACAGCCAATATCATAAGCAGGATTGTGCGCACGGAAGCAGATAAAAGCTATCACAATTCCTATACATTCATGAGAGAAGAACTTTTTGACAGGATAGGCATGCAGAGCGCGGAGCCTGAGCCGGACCCTTCGGGGACTTTTGTCGGCTCTTCCTATACGTTTGCAACCCCGCGTGACTGGGCGCGTTTCGGCCTGCTATATCTTCAGGACGGAGTGTGGAACGGAGAGAGGATCCTGCCCGAAGGATGGGTTGCTTATACAACGACTCCGACATCAGGTGCCCCAAAAGGTGAATACGGCGCTCTTTTCTGGCTGAACGCAGGACCCGTTTCAGATCCCGGAAAACGGAGGTGGCCGTCTTCTCCTGCCGACGCCTACTCCGCCGACGGTTATCAGGAGCAGAAAGTAATCGTGATTCCGTCGAGGAAGCTGGTGCTGGTCAGATTCGGCGCCACCTCGGTGCGAAAGGCCTGGAACACGGATAAGTTTATTGCCGACGTTCTGGCTGCATTGCCCTGAAGGATGAAGTATGTTTTTTATCCATGGCCTGAAACCTTTGAAGAACGCCCAATTTTGGCCAAGTACAAGGAAGGCGATAATTTCAACCACAGGAATACATTGAGTATTTCGAGGATTGAAATTTGAGCCTGACGCAGTAATCGGTCAAAAGAGGGAGTTATGCAAAGGTTTCAGCCGTGCCGTAGAGCGATCTTTTCAAACATCCTGACAAGGCCGGTGCCGAGAGCAAAAATCGATTCAATGCCGAGATTCTCTTCAGCCGTTGAATCGAAAAAGAGATTGAGATTTGATTCAAGTCCGGCTTCAGTCTTCCAGTAACAGATCAGCATCGGAACTTTCGGGAGAGGGTGCAGCACGAGTGAGATATCCGACTTGTAATGATTTTCAACCTGCCGTCCGTTAAATAAATGGATCATGTCTTCAAACAGGTCGGTATAGTTGTCCGCAATTTTTTTTAAGGGCTTTTCGCATCTCTGCTCAAAGAGCCTGTACCATGTCTTTCCGCTTTTCAGTTCTCTGAACGGAACCCAGTTTCCTGAAACAGGAATTCCTGCGCTGTTTATTATGTAGCTCAATACAGGTACTGTAACCCAGATATGCATGTGGATATCGGATGAAAGATTTCCTCCTGAGTCAACGCTGAAATCCTTGCCCAGAACTTTAAGGGTCAGTTTATCTCCGGAGAACCGGGCGCCCAGTTTTTCGGCAAGGGATGAAGAAAAATTGATTGTGGTGATTTTTCTTTTCAGCAACTCAACCGTTTCATCCATTTCACGGTTTGTGTTTTCAGCTTTTGGCGTATTTACTCTGAATTGCTCAATTATGCCGCTTTCGAGATGCGGGCATTCATCAAGCCTTCTTTGCCCCTTGAATACAGCTGCCGCGAAAGCAAGGCATGTCGGCTCATTACATTGCCTGCAGTTTGATTTATCAAGAAGCTTGAAAACTTCCATGAGGTTGTTAAATGGAGGCATGAATTATTTATTTCCTTCAGAATCCGGTTCGCTTTTTATTATTGGAGAGGTTGAGGATCCATCCCGGTATTTCGCGCCACAGACTGTTACGCATCTTTTCCCGGAAAAAACCGAAATGACCGATGCGGCCGAGGCCGGAGGTAAGGCCGTTGATTTTTTTAATTGCGATATCTGTTCCGGGCATCCTGGCAAGAAGCGCCCTGACTGATTTTTCAGGGGCATAAATGTCATCGTCAAATATATAGGCGAGAAGGGGAAAAGAAAATGTATGATAACGGCTGGTGTCCAAGTTGAATTTGTCATTGAACAGGTATCCGGGTTGGCGTGCCCAGCGTGCCCACTGAGCCGTAGCTCCTGAAGGAACATTCACGGAAGAGATGCCGAATCTGCGTGCCGGGAAAGTGCTGTTTCCGAAACTGAGGGCAGGAATCAAAATATACCACATTGCAAGCATGCCCAAATTATACGGAAAGGGCCAGAGCCTCCAGTTTGGGATTTGAGCTGATATGAAAATGACACCCGATAATTTAGTGCTGGAAGGAGCAAGGCCGAATAACTGTCCGCCGCAACTGTGACCCAGGAGGTAAAGAGGCAATTTCCCAAAACGATTCGACGATTCGCAAAGAGCCGCATCTGTGTCAAGACGACCCCAGTCGTGAAGTGTTACCCTTGCTCCGTTTATGCCGTTTAATTTTGAATCGCCGACACCTCTGTAGTCAAAAGTTAATGCGGCAAGCCCGTTATCGGAAAGAAAACCGGCAAAAGGATGATAAAATTTCTTCGGAACTCCCATTGCGGAGGCAATTACCACGACTCCTGCCAGAGGCTGTTCAGGCTTAAAGAGCGTGCCTGCAAGTATAAAACCGTCGGAGCATTTTATTGTGATTTCTTCAACCGCCATTTTCCCTCCTGAAGCGTTGATAATCCGGTCATGGAAATTTATATTAACGAGGTTGAACCATAACCAGTGTTTCATGTCAAATTATTTAAGGAAAATACATATTCAGATACAAGGAGCCATGTACCTGATGAACATTTCTGGCACCTTCACAAACCCCGAAGCAGCAAACAGAAATACCGGCTGAATGAATGTGATTCTCTACGGTGCAAAATGACACCTTAAATTGTTTAGATGCAAAGGATGGCCGTTATATCCCACATCCAGGAGCAAATGTTTTTTTTGATCGATCATCCCGAAGTACAGTCTGCAAATCTTGAGCAACATGTTGCCAAAAAACTTTTTCTCGGGTGCTGTAAAGCAATTCCCGGTGACATCTTCGAATCTGCTCGCCTGAGCCGCATGGACACATTTCATGACCTTTGGGTTGGTTCTTTCTCGCTAAAAGCTTCATGAATTCAACCACCGATCGACATTTATTCATGCCAAGCAGTTCCGCGTAATACTCGATAATTCCTTCGGTAAAATGAGACCGCTGCCCCCAGGGTGGTGGTTTCTGGTGTGCATCGTAATAGGCCTGCCAAACAAGGAAAGGAGTTATAAAGCCTTCTAAAAAATTCACGATATCCGGTTTCATGGACCACCGGGTCATTATGTCCGCATAAACGCCAAGGCATGCCAAACCATCATCCATAATATGGCGATCAATATTGCCAATAGGCAAATTCTGGTCATTGCAGAAAAGCGCCGGAAGTTGTTTGGGATACCTTCCGGGCAAAAGGATGCAAATTCTGAATTCTATCTGTTCAGTAGAATCTGGAATATCAATTCCGTATGTTCCATGCACAACCACGGATTCCTGTCTTAAAACACTTGCGCTATTTATCCCATAATTTTTTCCGGTGATGACCATTCTCAAAAGAGGAGCGGCGGCGGCCAACGCTGCCCTTTCTTCTCGAAATAATCTTTGGTTCGATTTATACCAAGGTGTCATCAACGATAGCCCCATGGTTTTGAAGGATTTTTGGCTGCGTAGACGGTAGCGAGCCCGGTTGCTATCTTCTTTTTCTGATCGTTATCCTTCTCCTTTTCTACAGCGGGAAAACGATCCCCGAATTGTTTCCGCCAGATTTTGGCAGCCTCGTGAGTATCATCGCTATTAATAGCTTCGGTAGCAGCATCAGCGGTATCCAATATGGCCTCTTGAAATCTTTTTTTCTGAGCCTCGGTTAAGCGGGCAGTGAGTTCTTCTCCGGCATCCACAGGATTGTATAGGTAGAAAACGGACCCTACGGCATTGGAAATGGCACCAATGGTGTTTGCAAAGGCGATGTCGTCTCTTTCATCGGCATAAAAATGATTTGATGCCAGCACTGTAAGGATTAATCCACTTGGCATAACCCCCAGCCGACCGGATTGAAAATCCGCCCATGCTTTAAGGTAGCAAACAATATTACGGAGTTGCTCTCCACGATTTTTGACTCGGCCTTTGAACCAATCTGTCAGGGCCAGCGGGTCGCTCCGGTGCCAGCCTTTTTCTCCCTTTTCCGCCAGCAAATAAGTCCCGTTGAGTTCGCCATATGCCGGCAGATCAACGTGATACTGTCCTGCAAAACGGACCCGTACACATGTGGCTTTATCAATCGGTTTTTCGCTGGTATGATCTTCAGTCGCCTGAACCAACCAGCGGTGGGCGGTTTCAGTGGTTGGCCATCCGCTTTTGTCGTGTGTGTCCAGATGCATCAAATACACACCGTCATCGATATCAAACTCACCATCCAACGGATTGACGATTGTACCCATTGCATAGGAACCCTGACCTTGAAATTTGGGCACGTTCAGCTTCAACATTTCCTTAAAATGCTTACGAATTTTGTCGCGTAGCGCATTACGTGATGTTATGAGGGATTCTCTCTTACTTTTTGCCAACAAAATACAATCTTGGAATGTTTTGAATTCGTTATGTAAATCAGCCATCTTTATTTCCTCCCATTATTTGTTCGATTTTCTTTTCAGAATTATCATTACTTCCCCGCTTCTCAGGACAAGTCCATACAAGAATAAGAAGTGATAACACCACAAAACACAGCCATACACACAGCGTTGAAAAATGATCGTTCCATTTGCCTTTTGTTTTCTCATATTCCGCCGGTAGCAGGGAATCTTCCTGAAGATAGATCCCGGTTTCATACATACCAAGAGTCCGTTCGCACTTGATCATCGCGATACGATTACTTTGAAATCCTTTTCTCAGTCCCAGTATAAAAATCCCGGCGCCGATAAAGAGCGTTGCGATAAGCAGAGTCAGCGCCAGCCGCTGGGAAAAGACCAAAGCGTTATGGCTGATCAGCAGCCATGCAAGACCAACGGCCATACCCGAAAGCCAAATTGTAAACTGGGTACTCCGTTCCCGCATCTTATGGGCAGCAGCGTATCGCTCCTGTAGCTGAATATGGAGTACCTGAATTTTTTGATCGTCTTCTAACTGCATCATTGTCATTGAAGCCCCTCCAATAATATTTTATGAAGAAACAATTTATTTATGATATACAGCAAAATGGATGCCAAAAATGCGATTAGGGCTAAAACGGGTATGCAAAAGTATAAAGCATTTGCATATCTTCATTTACTATTTGATATATTTAATTATATTATTGTGAAATGTTTTTTAAGAGGTAGGAGCCTTATCGAGGTTAAAAGCAGGCTGAAAATGGGAAAGATAAAATATCTTATTTTATAATAAAGTATTTTATTATCGAATTTTCTTTATAATGATATTACTGATTAAAAATTATGTTTCCTTAGGAGTGGTGAGTTGAGGTGTAATAACAAAAGGATGAAATTTAAATTAACCGGCCTCTTTTTACCAAGAACTTTTGAACCGTTGATAGAATACTGCCTTCAAGGTACTGGTTTTGTTCCCGGTAAAAGCTCGTAGACAAACGCTTTATGGTTTTTGATATAGACTTTGCCGCTTTCAAGCTATCTTCATCTATTTTTTCACCGTCAAAGGAGGCTTCGTAAAACCGATCGGGATTATTTCCGTGAGACAGTAATAAATCAAATATGATCTTACCTTTTACGCCCCTTTTTTTCAGATCTTCCTCTATCTCCTCCTTTTGGTCAATAGGATTCATATAGCTGAGCGAAAAAACAATGTACGTGTAAGACTTTAATTTCGTTTCTATAATTTTGTATATGGTATTCATTGTAATGCAATCTTCGAATATGTATCTTCGATTAAAACCAACGTATCGTGTAATATAGTTTCAGCATCTGCTTTTTTCCAAATTATCGGCGTCATTTGGACATACCCATCAGTATGAAAATATGCATGCCTTTTAGATTTCCAAAAATTATAAGCCTTTTCCAATGCCTGACAGGTATAATCGCATTGAATATCCAGTTTCGCAAAATTCTGCAAAGAGGAAATCTTTTTAACATCTTCCACGAATAGCGATCCGATTTTATTTGCTTTTTTTACACCGTCATCTTTTCCTTTAACGAAAAGTAATTGGCGAATATATCCTTCAAGCCCTCTGAGTGCCGGAAAAACAAATGAAGTATAATCCTCCAACTCGATCTCCAATTTCATTAAAGACAATGAAGGAGTAATAATCTTTATTATTCTATCGTTAAGAAAAGGAAAGGCGGTCGGCAAATAAGATTCCAGTTCATTTCTGACATCAGATGTTTTGATATTGATCTCGTAAGTCTCAGCTTCTGTCTGAACAACTTGTTCCAAAGAGAGTCTCTCATAGAAAAACAGCTTTATTTCTGTATATAAATGCAAAGGCTTCCCCTGAACGAGAACTGTTCCATTGGGATAGTAAGTAATAGAAACTTCATCCTCAAATTGTCCTTTTATACGCAGAAGCCTGTGCGTTTCCGACTTATCATCTTCCAATATTTTTGAATTTAATTTGTTGATTAAAAAATCCATTAGAAGTGAAAAATTATCGGTGCTTACATTCCGGAAACTGAGACTGAAATTTTTTCTTTTCGTTATCAAACAGTTTTTTATTATGTATTCTGCAATTTCTTTCGAAAGCCCTACATTTTTTCCTGCTGTTATATCTATGGTTGTGGTTCCGTCATTCTTAAAATACATTACCAAAAGAGCTTCGCCTCCATCTTTTGGAACACAATAATGATACCCCGATCCCTTTTTTACTGGTTCGATACACCTATTAAGCCCCGCCCATTCCTGAATAACGTCATTAATTTTGCTACGATCAATATTCATATTTTTAAAAGTCATGGTTCACCAGGCCGGTTAATTATTTTTGGAATAAAATATATTACAAAGCATTAAAATATGCTAACTATTCGCTTTTAACATATTGTTATTTTTCTTGAATATGAACAGCTGCTTTTGTTTTTATGTTTTTCTTTTTATCAAAACTCTCTTCAGTTAGAAAGGTTACTTTCAATCCTCTAAATAGTTTGTTATTATCTCCTTTAAAGGAGCTGATTTTAAAATAATAATCCTTTCCATCAGCACCAGATATAAAGCCGGCTTTCCCATTTTGAAGCATCGTTTTAACTGTACCTTGTATTGGGGGCGAGCAGGAATTTTTTTCTTTATTCCAGAGTGCCTTTAGGTCTTTATTTAACTCCTTTATGTTAATTTGTTCGGATATATTAATGTTAAATTCCAATAACATTTTATTTAGGGACTCTGGAATATTCCATTCCCGGTCTATCCGAAGTTTTATAGAATAAAGCAGGTGTTTCTTCGCGTCCTCAATCCGGCCTATGTTATTCAATATTTTCGCCATAAGCGAAAACAATTCCCATTTGTTTTCATCTTTCCCAAAGTTTAGCGCCGCATCAATTGAAAACTTCAAAGCTTTTTCTATTTCCCTCATATCAAAATATAGTTGAGCTATCTCATACTGAATAAACCATTCCTTTCTGTTTTGAAGTATATCCTCCAATTCTATAATCGCTTGATCTTTATAGCCTATACCTGCTTTTGAAAGCGCTTTCCGCCTTTTAAACCAAATATCATTGCTATGATGAAATTTTGATAAATTATTCAGGGCTTTTTCACATAGCTCAATACATTCCTGATATTGTTCGGATTTTTCCAATGCTTTTGTTTTAACTGCAAACCACTTTTCTTTTTCAGATTGAATTTCTCTGTGCTTCCCCTCGCTATCATCAATAGAAAAAGCTTCAGAAGATAGATCGTTTGGGGCTAACTTGTCAATCCAACCAAGCACTTCATTTGCCGGGTAAATAGATTTTGTATTTATTAAGTAATCAATAACCTTGAAAACAGTTTTTGTATAAGGAGAATATTTGTTTTGCTTGGTGAGATTCAGAATTGCATTTGCAGCTTTAATAAAGCTGTTTTCATCCTCTTGTATTTGCTCCTTTTCCTTCTTTATTTCTATGTCATAAATACACCAAGCATAAAGATTATTTCCAGCCTCGAAATCCGGTTTTTTCTGATAAATGGCGCGACATATTTCAAGAGCTTCTTCGGAATTTCCAAGTTTTCGAAGGCAAGTCGCATAGCCCCAACCTTCCCACTCGTTGCAGCTATCCAAATATTTAGACCATAAATCATTGTATAGTTTTAAGGCTTCGGAATACCGAGCTTGTTTTCGGAGCTCTAAAGCTTCTTTTTTAATTTGTTGAATTTCATTCATCGTCTGATCAATTCCGCCTTGGGCAGCGGTCATTCCATCAGCCCCTTTAATGCTTTATCAAATAACTATAGCATTGATTCGGCTCTGAGTCTATCCGACTTACAATTGTTGAAAAAAAGAACGGTTTTACTTGGTGCACGCTTGGTACCTCTGCTTGGTGCCAAGGAACAGATAATCTCTTGTTTACTATAAACAGTACTTTTCAGGCCTTTCTCATTCTACAATTTCTTTTCTGCAAACCTTGGGGACTTATGCTGTTTGCTCCCTTTCCAGGCACGCCAGAAGCTCCAAACAGGTCATAATAGCTGCCACGGCTACTCCAAGATGTATCTCTTGACCGTCAGGATGCTGAGCGCGATTCCTAAGATTGTGAATCGCATCAATCAGGACATAAGTATCCTTTGAGGTCGATTTTGCTCTTGCATCAAAGTTACGGTGGCTTCCGGTTAGCAAGCTTAAAAGGCGAATCTGGTCCAAGGGATCTGTTGGGACAACCCAGGAATTTGATTCCATCATTGATTTAACAAGTCTGTTCTCGATACGAGGACTTGTTGTCCAGTAGGTGATAACTTCCAGCGGCACGGTCATCCCAACACCAAACTCGCGTTGCCAGATTAACTTCAAGGCGCAATCTCTGATACCTGTCAGGTTCTGCAGGCAATCGTCGGGATAATGTGGAATGTCAGCGATGGCCCGTTCAACAAGATGATGCAACCGATCATCAAACCGGGAGATATGAGCCAAGCGCCTTTCGAGGAGGCTGCGGATATTGACCTTATAGTTATCCCAAGTTCCGAACAGCCTCGCCACGCTGCCGGAATCCAAATTCTCGTCCTTAATGTGTTCTTGAAGCAGCCGACACGAGGCTGCCAGTTTATTGCCTGATTGGATAGCAAACGCCTTTTCGGTCAGGGAATTTCGTTCATCTTTCTCCGTATCAGCAAATAACATATCTCCTCGATCCAGAAGATGTCTATAAAGGTCTTGTGCACCGGCGGAGCAATCCTGCCACACTTCACCGATCACATCCGCAAGGTTTTTGAGAGCTTTCTTCGCCGCACAGTTGACCAGACCATTGTCTACTGTCCCACTTGGGGTTTCGGCAACGATCTGATTCAAAATCCCCAGAAAAAGCGGGGGGAG
>Ga0315268_10004305_pt1 | contig 15469 bp, 12 predicted proteins | sample C1_top_MG_FD_204535 | JGI IMG/M metagenome (GOLD analysis project Ga0315268, IMG submission 204535) | Sediment microbial communities from Yellowstone Lake, YNP, Wyoming, USA - C1_top | ecosystem: Environmental > Aquatic > Freshwater > Lake > Sediment | place: USA: Wyoming | collected 2017-08-01
CAGGCCGCGCCGCTTGAGGGCGCCGATCAGGCCGATGGCCACCAGGCTCTTGCCCGCATCGCCGCTCAGGCCGGCAATCATCACCCGTGGCAGCCGCGCTCGCGTCACTACTTTTCCTTGAGGGTCTGTCGGCCAGACCCTCTGCCGTCGAGGAGACCTCGACGGCATTCACCCAAGCAGCACCGTCAAACCATATCCAGGAAGCCGCACGGGCATTCGTCCGCGCACTTCTTGCACCCATCGCAGGTGTCGAGCTTGATGGTGTAGTAATCCCCGGGCCTGGCTGGCGTCGTGACCTTCTTGATGCACGACGGTGTGCAGTACATCCAGCAGCGCTCGCAGCCAAAGCACGAGCCGCACGAGAAGCAGCGCGTGACTTCGGCCAGGGTCTGCTCGTCGCTGATGCCGTGGTCGATCTCGAGCGTCGGGCTGGCCAGGCGCTCGGCCGGGCCCAGGATGGTGCGCTCGGCGCGCGGCTTGGCGTCGTAGTAGTCCAGCTTGATGCGCTCGGGGCCGATGTCCGGGCCGCGCGAGTCGAGTCGCGGCTCGGTGCCGCGCAAGGTCGCGTGCATGCTGAGCGCCGCCTTGCGGCCCTGGCCGATCGACGTCGTCGCCAACCCGAGGTTGACGTTGTCGCCGCCGGACCAGATCTTGTCCTCGCTGGTCTTGCCCCACTCGTCGATGTTGAGCCAGCCCTTGTCCACAAAGGCGCCCAGGGTCTTGACGTCAGGCTGCTGGCTGACCGCGGCGACGACGGTGTCGACCTCGATCTCGTCGAGCTTGCCCTCGATCGGGACCGGCTTGCGGCGTCCCGACTTGTCGGGCTCGCCCAGCTCCATGCGCTGGACGAGCATCTTGATCACCTTGCCGCTGGCATCGCGAATGATCTTGGCCGGCGCCGCGAGGAATTCGATCTTGATGTTCTCCTCGAGGGCCTCGTCGATCTCGCGGGCGATGGCCGGCATTTCGACACGGGTCCGGCGGTAGAGGATCGTGACCTCGCTGCCCAGCCGCCGCGAAACGGCCGCCGCGTCCTGACCGCAGCGCAGACAGACGCGGGCGGCGTCGATGGCGGTGTCGCCGCCGCCGACGATGACGACCTTCTTGCCGACCGGTGGGGGCTCGCCGATGTTGGCCAGGCGTAGGAACTCGGTGCCGGTGTAGACACCCGGACCGTCCTCGCCCGGCACGCCCACCTGCTTGCCCTGGTGCGCACCGATGGCGGCGTAGATCGCCGCGTAGTCGCGCTTGAGGCCCTCGATGGTCACGTCCTTGCCGATGGTCACGTTGCAGCGGATCTCGACCCCGAGCGCCTCGATGCGCTTGACCTCGGCGTCGATGATCTCGCGCGGCAGCCGGTAGACCGGGATGCCGTAGCGCAGCATGCCGCCGGGCTTGGGCAGGCTCTCGAAGACGGTGACCGCATAGCCCCGTCGCGCCAGCTGGTAGGCGCACGACAGGCCCGACGGACCGGCGCCGACGACGGCGATCTTCTCCGGGTACGGGCCGCCGTTTTGGATCTTTGGCAAGGGCAGGTTGCGCTTGATGGCCCAGTCGCCGATCGACCGCTCGACCGAGTTGATGGCGACGGCGCCATCCTTCGCGGTGCGATTGCACTTGCCCTCGCACGGGTGCGGGCAGACCCGCCCCATGATCGCCGGGAACGGGTTGGTCTCGGCCTCGATCTCGAAGGCGCGGTCGTACGCCGCCTCGAGGCTCAAGCCGGCCTTTTCCCGCTGGGCGATCACCGTGAGCCAGCCCCGAATGTCATTGTCGCACGGGCAGGTCTTGGTGCAGGGCGGGAGCTTGACCACCTGGGTCGGGCGCAGCGCCGAGACACCGGCGCCGCCATGGCCCAGCGAGCGCAAGGGCTTGGCCTTATCGACCTTCTTGAGCAACCCCATCGGTTTTTTCCTCGCTCAGGGCGTGGCGTCGGGGTTGAGCACGATGTAGCTGCCACCGACGTAAGAATAGGTGCACTTGCCGCCGTCGACGAGCTCGCGGATGGCCTGCTTGCAGAGGATCTTGTCGCAGGTCTCCTCGCCGAACTTCTCGATCATGGCCTTGGTCAGATCCATGGCCTTGAGATTCTTCTTGCCGTGGTATTCCTTGACCATGGCGTACATCGCGTCAGCGACCTGCCCCACGGATGCCTGGCTCATGACGTACTCCTCGCAGCGACGGACGGGACGCCCGCGCCGCTGGCTACACTAGTTCTGTCGCACTTGCGCCGAGCGATGGAAGGTCTCGCCGGCATGCGTGAAGTCGTCGATGTGCAGCTTGGTGAACGGGATCTCGGTCAGCGCGAAGAACTTGGCCCAACCGATACGCTCGATCCACTCGCCCACGCGCTCGAACTTTTGGGCGTTCTTGGCATAGACGTCGACGATGTTCTTGACCGCGGCCACGACCTCGGGCCAGCGCGGTGGGTTGTTGGGGATGTACGGGATGGCGAGCTTGGAGAACATCGGCTCGTGCCGCGCATTGGAAACCTTGCCGCCGACCCAGATGCTGACGCCGTCGTTCACCGGGTCATTCAGGGTCATCGCCGGGCAGACGGTGTAGCAGTTCGCGCAGAACATGCACTGCTCTTCGATGACCTCGACCGACTCTTTGCCGTCGATCGTCTTCGGCCGGATGGCGCCGGTCGGGCAGGACGCGACCGTGGTCGGGATCTCGCACATCTTGCCGATGGCGCCGGTCTTGATCGCGGGCGCCCGGCGGTGCACGCCGAGGATCGCGATGTCGGAGCAGTGCACGGCGCCGCACATGTTGAGGCAGCAGGCGAACGCGATGCGCAGCTTGGCCGGCAGGTCCATCTTCTCGAAGTGCGGGAACAGCTCGTCCATGACCGACTTGACGACGCCCGAGGCGTCGGTGGCGGCCGAGTGGCAGTGCACCCAGCCCTGGGTGTGGACGACGTTGGTGATCGACGGGCCGGTGCCGCCGACCGGATAGCCTTCCTTGTTGAGCCGGGCGATGAGCGGGTCGACCTTGCTCGCCTCGGTCACCAGGAACTCGACGTTGTTGCGGCTGGTCCAGCGCATGTAGCCGCCGGAGAACTCGTCGGCGATGTCGGCGAACAAGCGCAGGGTCTCGATGCTGGCGAGGCGGGGCGTGGCGGCGCGCACCGAGTAAAGCTTGTCGCCACTCTCGCCGACGTGCATCAACACGCCGGGCTTGGGGATCTCGTGGTACTTCCACTTGCCGTAGTTCTTCTTGATGATGGGCGGCAGAAACTTTTCGTAGTTCGGCGGCCCGATGTCGGTGATTCTTTTTGCCAGCTCAGCGCACATTTATCGACTCCCTTTTTTTCTTAAGAGTTAAACGAAATCCCCTGGTCTTACTTCGAGTCCAGCTCGTAGAAGATGTAGGGGTTCGTACGCGGGTGGTTCACCATCTCGGGTGTGGGCTCGAGCCCGATCTGCTCGAGGAAGTTGCCCATACCGATGCGCTGGATGAACTCGCCGACGCGCTCGCGGTTCTTGCCGTGCTCGGCCCACAGGTCCCAGATGGCCGCGATCAGCTCCTTGATGTCGTCGTACGGTGCTTCCATCTTGATAAAGGGCACCAGCACCGACGACAGCAGGGCGCCGCCGATGATCGGCGCCTTGGCGCCCAGCAGCAGCGTGGCGCCGCGCTCCTTGCCCGGCGACAGCGCCTTGGGCATGGCGTTGATGCAGTGCATGCACTTGACGCAGTTGGCGTTGTCGATGCCGAGCGCGGTGCCGTCCCACTTCATGCACTTGGTCGGACAGCGGGCCACGACGTCGTCCTGCAAGTTGATCTTGCCGCTGGCGACGTATTCCTTGAGCGCCGCCTTGTCGACGACGATGTCGTCCTTCCAGGTGCCGATGACCGACAGGTCGGCCCGGGCGATCGACGCCACGCAATCGTTGCCGCAGCCCGAGGCCTTGATCTTGAACTTGTACGGGAACGCCGGCCGGTGCAGCTCGTCCTGGTAGGCGATGGTCATGCTGTGCACGAAATTCATCGTGTCGTAGCACGCCCACTCGCAGCGAGACTGGCCGCAGCAGCAGCTCGGGGTGCGCATGGCCGAGCCGGAGCCGCCGAGGTCAAAGCCGGCCGCGGTCAAGTCATTGAACAGCGGCTCGAGATGCTCGGTGGTGGTGCCCAGGAAGACGATGTCACCGGTCGAGCCGTGCATGTTGGTGATGCCGGAGCCGTGCTTCTCCCAGATGTCGCACAGCGTGCGAATGGCGGCCGAGGTGTAAAACCAGCCGGCCGGCTGGTTGACACGGACGGTGTGGAACTCGGCGATCTGGGGGAACTCGTCGACGATGTCGTTGTAGCGACCGATGACGCCGCCGCCGTAGCCCCTGACGCCGACAATGCCGCCGTGCTTCCAGTGACCGATCTTATCCTTGTACGAACGCTCCACGATGCCGCCCAGAGCGGCTGCCGCCTCGTTCTTTTTGCCGCTCTTCTTGATCTCCTTGACGAAGCTCGGCCACGGCCCGGTCTCGAGCTGGTCCAGTTGCGGCGTTTTCCAGTCTTTCATGGGGTGTCCTTTCAATGCCGGGTGCGCAGCAAGGGACGGATCGGTGTGCAGCATCCTGTCGGCATGGTGGCGTGTAGTCTCAGGGCAACCGCGTGTCAATTCACACAAATTCAAACGCATCTATAAAGCCATTTGATGCGCAAATAGCCCTCTCGATCTGCCCTATTGCGCCGCACCCGTGGTTGCGACCAGGGCGAGAACGCGGTCGCCTGGACGATGCGTCGGGTCTGGCAGCCGGGTGGCGGCCTGTTTCGTGATCGGCCCAACTCGACGAGCGATCACGCAAGCTGATCACCTGGTTGCTTTTTTGGTGGCCTTCTTTTATAAGGCATATTCAGATCTTCGTCTTGGTGGCGTTCTGGTTAAAAGAATATGCTATCAAGATGATGCGCCTGTCTGGGGGGGATGGAGCGCACATGGAGTTACACCAGCTCAAGTGTTTTCGGGCGGTGGTCGAGGACGGGGGCTTCAAGCGCGCCACCTCTCGATTGCATGTGACGCAGCCGGCGCTCTCCTATCAGATCAAGCAGCTCGAGCAGGAGCTGGATATCTCCCTGTTCGACCGCCGCCCCGGTGGCGTGAGCCTGACCGAGGCTGGCAGAATTTTGTTCCAGCACTCGGAGGGTATCTTCGAGTCGGTGCGCCGCGCCGAGAGCGCCGTTCACGAGCTGGGTGGCGGCGTGGCCGGCGAGGTTCGCCTGGGCGTCATCAACAGTGTCGGTCTGTACTTCTTGCCGCAGGTGCTTGGCAGCATGCGCGTCAACTACCCCGAGACCCACACTACAATATTATGTCGTCGCGATTCCAACGTCATCCTCGACGAGCTTTTGCACAACCACCTGGACTTGGCAATCGTCTCGGACCCGCGTGCCGACCGGCGCATGCGTCACGAGACCCTACTCGAGGACCCGATCTCGTTCGTGTGCGGCCGCAAGCATCCCCTGCACGGCCGGGCCAAGGTGCGCTCGACCGAGCTCAAGGACCTGCAGTTCATCTCGATCTCGCCCGAGCTGCCGACCGGGGCGGTCATCCAGAAATATCTCGCTCGCTGCGGGGTCTCGGTGCATTCGACGGTCTCCAGCGACAACCTCGAGCTGGTGAGAAAGATGGTCGAGGTTGGCCTCGGCGTGGCGCTGCTGCCGAACATGTTTCTCGAGGATGTGATCGGCGAGAAACGCAAGGGCGAGTCGGGGCTCTCGCACAGCGCCGTCGACCCGCCGCTGGTCCGCAAGATCTGTCTCGTCACCTGGCGCCAGAGCAGCATGAGTCGCGCGGTGTCGACCTTCGTCGCCGAGGTGCGGCGCCACGCCTGCGAGTGGCGAGACTGCATGGGCAGCGAGGCAGAATAGTCCTTTTGATCGACTGGCCCCGCCTACATCAGCCCCGTTTATCAGCAGCATCCAAATTTTCGCTTTGACGTTGATGCGCTGATCTAGTTACGTGCGCGCCAGTTGAGCACGGAAACCGATCCACTTTCAGTGTCAGGCCGAAGCGCGAGCTTAACAAACTTTGAGAATCCGACGTACCAGGTCGCTCATCCCGTAAATCGGTTCTGTAAACCACGGAGGTAAGGAATGCCCAGTTTCGTCAACCCAGAAAAGTGTGATGGGTGCAAGGCGCTCGACAAGACAGCCTGCCAGTACATCTGTCCAAACAACTTGATGCTTTTGGACAAGAACAAGATGAAGGCTTACAACCGTGAGCCCGATCAGTGCTGGGAGTGCATGTGCTGCGTCAAGATTTGCCCGACGCAGGCCATGGACGTGCGGCCCTATGCGGACTTCGTTCCGATGGGCGCACAGGCGGTGCCGCTCCGGTCGACCGACAGTATCATGTGGACGATCAAGTTCCGCAACGGCAACGTCAAGCGGTTCAAGTTCCCGATCCGGACCACGCCGGAAGGCAAGGCCGAGCCCGCGGGCGGCTGGAATACCGAAGGAGACATTGACAGCCTGAACCTGCTCGGCGAGCCGGCGTCTTTGGGCCTTAACAAAGTGTGGACCCGCTAGGGCTCACGGGAACTTTAAAAGGAGAAATCGAACATGACCGACTTCCAGACCATCGAGGTCGAAACTGATCTGTTGATCTGCGGCGGTGGCATGGCCGCTTGCGGCGCAGCCGTCGAAGCAGCTCATTGGGCCAAGCAGCACGGGCTCAAGGCCATCATGGTTGACAAGGCCGCCGTCGACCGTTCGGGCGCAGTGGCGATGGGCCTGTCGGCCCTTAACCAGTATGTCGGACTGCGCGACGGCAAGAACACCATCAAGGACTATTGCGACTACGTGCGCAATGACCTGATGGGCATCACGCGCGAAGATCTCGTGGCCGACATTGCTCGCCACGTCGATAGCACCGTGCACCTGTTCGAGAAGTGGGGCCTGCCGATCTGGAAGGACAAGGACGGCGCCTACGTGCACGAAGGCCGCTGGCAACTGATGATCAACGGCGAATCGTACAAGGTGGTCGTTGCCGAGGCCGCCAAGAACGCCATCGGCAAAGAGAACATCTACGAGCGCGTGTTCATCACCGGGCCGCTGATGGACGGGGACCGCTGCGTCGGCGCGGTCGGCTTCCACACCCAGGAGCCCAAGATCTACATCTTCAAGGCGCGCGCTGTGATCGCCGCGATGGGCGGCGCTGTCGGCGTGTTCAAGCCGCGGTCGGGCGGTGAAGGCCAGGGCCGTGCGTGGTACCCGCCGTTCAACTCGGGCGCCTCCGCGTACTTCACCCTCAAGGCCGGCGCCGAGATGACCTGCCAGGAAGTGCGGTTCATCCCGGTCCGGTTCAAGGACGCCTACGGTCCGGTCGGCGCCTGGTTCCTGCTGTTCAAGTCGCGGGCGACCAACGCCCTGGGCGAGAACTACATGGAGACTCGCAAGCCGGAGCTCGAGAACTGGGCGCCCTATGGCAAGGTCAAGCCGGTCCCGGCCAACCTGCGCAATTACCTGATGCTGCTCGACGTCATGGCGGGCAAGGGCCCGATCTACATGCGCACCGAGGAAGCCATCGGCAACATCGTCAAGGCCGCTGGCGACGAGAAGGAAGCCAAGAAGAAGCTGAAGGAGCTCGAGAGCGAGGCGTGGGAAGACTTCCTCGATATGACGATCTCGCAGGCCCTGCTGTGGGCCGCGACCAACGTCCAGCCCGAGGAGAAGGCCTCCGAGATCGCCGCCGCCGAGCCGTATTTCATTGGCTCGCACTCCGGCGCTTCGGGCGCCTGGGTGTCGGGTTGCAAGGACCTGGCGCCGCCCGAGTACTTCTGGGGCTACGAGTGCATGTCGACGGTCAAGGGCCTGTTCTGCGCCGGCGACGCCTCGGGCGCCTCGTCGCACAAGTTCTCGACCGGCTCGCACGCCGAAGGTCGCATCGCCGCCAAGTCCGCCATCCGGTTCCTGGTCAAGGAGAAGCCGGCCAAGGGCAACCTCGAAGCTGGCAAGCTCAAGGAGATGACGGACAACGTCACCAAGCCGCTGAAGACGTTCGCGGATAACGCTGGCAAGTCGACGCAGGAAGACATCAACCCGAACTTCATCCTGCCCAATATGTTCCGCATGCGTTTGCAGAAGCTGATGGACGAGTATGCCGGTGGCGTGACCTCGCAGTTCACGACGTCCGAGGCCAATCTGAAGCGAGCGTTGGAGCTGCTGGCCTTCCTGAAGGAAGACGCGGCGAAGCTCGGCGCGCGCAATCAGCATGACCTCATGCGCTGCTGGGAGAACTACCACCGCATGTACCAGGCCGAGGCGCACGTGCGTTCGGTCCTCTTCCGTGAGGAGACGCAGTGGCCGGGTTACTATTTCCGGTCTGACAAGCCCAAGATGAGCACCGACTGGAACTGCTTCGTCAACTGCACGATGGACCCGACGTCCGAGAAGTGGTCGATGAAGAAAGTCCCGATCAAGTACCTCTTCGCATAGCCTGGAAGAGTTAGAGAGCAGGAGGACCGCCAAGTTGTCTCCTGGTCGCCGATAGTGGTCCTGGAGAGTCGCCCTGCTTGGCGTGTCCTGCTGCATCTCGTGACGTAGACCGATGACTTCTCCGAAAGAGCATCCGACCTGTCCGCATTGTGGTACGCAGCTCAGCGCATTTGTGCTCCCTGAAGATGCTGCGTACGCGTCAGCCGTGCATCTCGCTTGTTTTAACAACGAGTGTTCGTACTACCGCGACGGTTGGGCGTGGATGAACGAGAAATATGCTGCTCATGCATCCTACCGGTATCGAGTGGACCCGTTGACCGGCACCGCGTCGCCGCTGCCGGTCTGGTCCGAGACCGCGCTCGTCGACAAGATCGTGGACTCGAGCAAGAAAGTGTGAGCCTGGGGACCGCCTAACCGCGGGGGCGGGTCAGGAGAGACAACGTGAACACGCAAGATCAAGTGAGTGCCAAGCAAACGACATTGCCAGAAACGATGCGCGACAAGCGGCAACTCGGTGCGGACGACAAGTTTTGCTTCGGTTGCTCGAAGCAGCTGGCCTGCTTCAACAAGTGCTGCGCCGACATCAACATCATGTTGACGCCGATCGACGTGCTGCGACTGGCCCGCAAGCTCGGCCTGTCGACCACGGAATTTCTCGCCAACCATACCATCAAGCCGATCACCAAGGACCTGCACCTGCCCATCGTCATGCTGCGCATGCGTGACGAGGCCGAGCGGCGCTGTCCGTTTGTCGGTGACGACGGCTGCACGGTCTACGCCGACCGGCCCTGGGCCTGCCGCATGTATCCCGTCGGCATGGGGTTACCGCCGGCGCGCGCCGGGGTCGAGCCAGAGCCCGTCTATTTCCTGTTCGAGGACGATTTCTGTCACGGTCATGCCGGGGACAAGGGCTGGACGGTGGAGCAGTGGCGCACCGATCAGTCGGTCCAGGGGCGCGAGGTCCTGGAGCAGGGTTTTCGCGACATCGTCGGGCATCCCTGGTTCATCGGTGGCACGCGTCAGCTCGACCCGCGCAAGATCGAGCTGTTCTTTACCGCGGCGTTCGACCTCGACAAGTTCAGGCGCTTTGTGTTCGAGAGCACGTTTCTCAAGCGTTTTGAAATCGGGCCCGAGCTCGCCCGCGCGCTCGAGACCGACGACGAGGAGCTGCTGGGCTTTGGCTTCCGCTGGTTGCGCTACGCCCTGTTTGGCGAGCCGACCATGACGGTGCGGCCGGACGCGCCAGCACCGCGAAAGGTGGATGGAGCATGAGCGATCCAGGTCGAGAGCCGGTCCTCGTGGTGGGTGCCGGCATTGCTGGTATCACGACCGCGCTCGAGGCGGCCGAGGCCGGCCAGCCGGTCGTCCTGGTCGAGCGAGAGCCGGTGATCGGTGGCCGCGCGCTGCGCATGCACAACTATTTTCCCAAGCTCTGCCCACCCGCCTGTGGCATGGAGATCAACAGCCGGCGGCTGGAGAAGAACCCGCGCATCCGCGTGCTGACCCAGGCCCAGGTGACGGGCGCCAAGCAGGTCGGCGCCAGCTGGTCGGTGACCATCCAGCGCGCGGCCGAGCACGTCAACGCCCGCTGCACCGCGTGCGGCGATTGCGCCAAGGTTTGCCCGGCCAAGGTCGACGACCCATTCAATTTTGGCATGCGTCAGGTGCCCGCAGTGCGGCTGCCGTTCGTCGGCGCCTGGCCACGCCGCTTCGTGCTCGATCGCCCGGCCTGTCCTGCGGGCTGCAAGAAATGCGTCGAGGCGTGCAAGGTCAACGCGATCAACCTTGACGCCAAGCCCACGGACGAGACGCTGACCGCGAGCGCGGTGGTCTTTGCCACCGGCTGGAAACCGTACCCCGTCGACAAGCTCGATGCTCTGGGCGGCGGCAAGCTGGCCAACGTGATCGCCAATGTCCAGATGGAACGGCTGGCGGCCGTGGACGGGCCGACCGGCGGCAAGATCCTGCGGCCCTCAGACCAGACGCCGCCAAAGCGCGTCGCCTTTGTGCAATGCGCGGGCTCGCGTGACGTCAACCACCTGCCCTACTGCTCGGCGGTGTGTTGCCTGGCGTCGCTCAAGCAGGCGACCTACGTCAAGCAGCAGCTCAAGGACGCCGAGGTCGCGATCTACTACATCGACCGCCGTACGCCGGGCCGCAACGAGGAGATGCTGACCGAAGTCGCGGCCATGTCAGGCGTCAAGCTGGTCAAGGGCAAGGTGGGCAAGATCGAGGGCCTGGCCGGTGGCGAACTCAGGCTCGTCGTCGAGGACGCGGAGTCCGCGCGCAAACTCGACGCCACGGCCGATCTGGTGGTGCTGGCGACCGGCATGGTGCCAAGCCGGAGCGCCGCCGAAGACGGCTTTGGCCTCCAGCATGACGACGACGGTTTCGGGCTCGACAGCGTCGAGCAGGGGCTCTTCGTCACCGGCGTCTCGCGCCGTCCCGAGGACGTTGCGGCGAGCGTGCGTGATGCGACCGGAGCTGCCGCCAGGGCGATGGCGATGACTGCGAGGAGTGCGTGATGGAGCGCCTGGGCGTTTTCATTTGCACCGGTTGCGATATCGGAGCTGCCGTCAAGGTCGAGGGTCTCGAGGGCGTCGCCAAGAAAAGTGGCGCCGCCGCCTGTGTGAGCCACGCCTGCCTGTGCTCGCCCGAGGCGGTCGCCCAGATGCGGGCAAAAGTCGACGCCGGCGAGCTCGACCGGCTCGTCCTTGCCGCCTGCTCGCCCCGGGTCAAGACTGACGAGTTCCGCTTTGACCCCACCAAGGTCGTGGTCGAGCGCGTGAGCTTGCGCGAGCAAGTGGCCTGGTCCCAGCCGCCGCTCGACGAGAACACGCAGATGCTGGCCGAGGACCTGCTGCGCATGGGATTGGCGCGAGCCGCCAAGCTGACGTTCCCCAAGCCTCTCAACGAGACGATCGACCGCACCGTGCTCGTCGTGGGCGGCGGCGTGGCCGGGATGGAGGCCGCTGCCGCGTGCGCCCAGCTCGGTCACCAGGTGGTCCTGGTCGAGCGCAAGGACAAGCTCGGCGGGCATCTGGCCGAGACCAAGGACCTGCCGCCGGCGACACCACCGTACGACGTGCTCCACCGCAACACCGCGCTGGACGTCGGCGTGGAGTTGCATGGCAAGCCGAAGATCCGTGTGCTGCTCGGCGCTCGCGTCAAGGAGATCGCGGGGCAGCCGGGGAAGTTCACGGTGCAGGTCGAAACCTCGAAGAGCGAGGTGACGACCTTCACCGTCGGGGCCGTCGTGCAGGCGACGGGCGCGGTCCCGTACGACGCGCACAAGCTTCCGCACCTCGGTTACGGTCGCTCCCGCAATGTGCTGACCGCGGTCGAGCTCGAGGCCATGCTGGTGCGCGGCAAGCTGAGCCGGCCCTCGAACAACGCGACACCACAGCGGGTCGTCTTTATCCAGTGTGCGGGCTCGCGCGACGAGAAACACCTCAAATACTGCTCGGCCGAATGTTGCGGCAGGACCCTCAAGCAGGTGGCCGCCATCCATCGCGACTTTCCACAGGTCGAGTGCGTGGTGGTGTTTCGCGACCTGCGGGCGCCTGGCCAGCTCGAGCATTTTTACCGCGCGGTGCAGGAGCAACCCAACACCCTGTTCGTGCGCGGGGTGGCGGCCGAGGTCACGGAGAGCGAGCGCCTGGTCGTCAAGGTCACGGAGACGCTGCTCGGTGACGACGTCAACATCGACGCCGACCTGGTCGTGCTGGCCGTCGGCATGGTGCCGGCTGCTGCCGATGGCGAGGCGATCCGCGCGCTCACGGATGCCCGCAAGCGCGTTGCGCGCAACGAGTCCGAGACGCAGGTGCAGCTCGCGAACGCGCTCATCGAGACGCTCAAGCAGCACGACCACACCGAGATCCTCAACCTGACCTACCGGCAGGGGCCTGACCTGCCGGCTCTTGGCTACGGCTTTCCCGATTCGCACTACATCTGCTTCCCCTACGAGACCCGCCGCACGGGCATCTACGCCGCCGGTACGGTGCGGGCGCCGATGGACGCTGCACAGGCCGCCGACGACGGCTGGGGCGCCGCCCTGAAGGCGGTCCAGTGCATCCGGGCGGCCGAGCGCGGTGAAGCGGTCCACCCGAGAGCCGGCGATATCGGTATTGCCGACTTCTTCTTGCAGCGCTGTACCCAGTGCAAGCGCTGCACCGAGGAGTGCCCGTTCGGCGCGCTCGACGAGGACGAAAAAGGGACGCCGCAGTACAACCAGCTGCGCTGCCGGCGCTGCGGCATCTGCATGGGGGCTTGCCCCGAGCGTATCGTGTCGTTCCCGGACTACTCGGTCGACGCGGTCGCGAGCATGATCAAGGCGATCCAGGTGCCCGACGCAGAAGACGAGAAGCCGCGCATCGTGGCCTTCATGTGCGAGAACGACGCGCTGCCGGCACTGGATGACATCGCGCTGCAGAAGACCAAATGGAACCCGTGGGTGCGGGTGATCCCCGTGCGCTGTCTCGGGGCCGTCAACATCGTCTGGATCGCCGACTCGCTGTCGGGCGGCATCGACGGCGTCCTGCTCGTGGGCTGCAAGCCGGGTGACGATTATCAGTGCCACTACATCAAGGGCTCGGAGCTTGCCAACAAGCGCATGGACAACGTCCGCGAGACGCTCGGTCGCCTGGCGCTCGAGCCCGAGCGGGTCCAGATCGTCGAGCTCGGTCGCGACGAGTTCTGGCGGATTCCGCAGGTGCTCGACGACTTCGCCGCCACCATCACCAAGGTCGGCGCCAATCCCTACAAAGGCTTTTAGCAAGACAGGTTGAAGAGTTCTCGCCAGGCATCCAAACAGAATCAACAAAGGAGATTTCGGTGATCAAGCCGCACGGTTCAGACAAGCTCAATCCTCTCTATGTTCAAGACGACAACAAGCGCGCCCAGCTGCTCAAGGAGGCTCAAGGCCTGCCGTCCCTGCTGGTGTCCTCGGCTGCCGCGGCCAACGCGGTGATGATGGGCGGGGGCTACTTCAACCCGCTCACCGGCTACATGGATCTGGCCGACTCGCTGTCGGTGGCCGAGAAGATGCGGACCACCAAGGGCCTGTTCTGGCCGGTGCCGATCATCAACATGACCAAGGACGCCTCGGCCATCAAGGGCGCCAAGCGCATCGCGCTCAAGGATCCCAACGTCGACGGCAACCCGATCATCGCCATCCAGGATGTCGAGAAGATCGAGACAGTGTCCGAAGACCAGATGAAGATGATGACCGAGAAGATCTTCCGCACCATGGACACCAAGCACCCCGGTGTGGCGGCGTTCAACACGGTCGGCAACACGCTGATCTCGGGTCCGATCACGGTCCTGTCGCACTCCTACTTCCAGGCCGAGTTCCCGGAGACCTATCGCACGGCGTACCAGATCCGGGCCGAGATGGAAAAGCTCGGTTGGAAGAAGGTCGTCGCTTTTCAGACCCGCAATCCGATGCACCGCGCGCACGAAGAGCTGTGCCGCATGGCGCACAAGGACGTCGGCGCCGATGGCATCCTCATCCACATGCTCCTCGGCAAGCTGAAGCCGGGCGACATTCCGGCCGACGTGCGCGACGCCTCGATCCGCACCATGGTCGACCACTACTTCCCCAAGGGCACGGTGCTGATCACCGGCTACGGGTTTGACATGCTGTATGCCGGCCCGCGCGAGGCCGTGCTGCACGCGGTCTTCCGGCAAAACACCGGCTGCACGCATCTCATCGTGGGCCGCGATCACGCCGGCGTTGGCAAGTACTACGGCCCGTTCGACGCCCAGACGATCTTCGATCAGGACGTGCCCAAGGGCGCCCTCGAGATCGGGATCTACAAGGCCGACAACACCGCCTGGTCCAAGAAGATGGGCAAGGTGGTCATGATGCGCGACGCGCCCGATCACAAGCCCGAGGATTTTATCAACCTGTCGGGTACCGCGGTGCGCGATATGCTGTCCAAGGGTGAGGACCTGCCGCCCGAGTTCAGCCGTCCCGAGTGCGCCAAGATCCTCATGAAGTACTATCAGTCGCAAGCCAAGTAAGAGCTTCGGCGGCGGGCGTCGGCTCTCTCCCCCCAGGGAGCCGGCGTCCGGCCGTCGATTTGCGTGTCGGGCAGCGCAGCGCCGCCCGGACAGCCGAGGAGAGCACGATGCCGGTCACCCTGGACACCAGGCTGATCAAAGATCTCGCCCACTATGGCGCCGAGGACGTGGGCAAGTGTTACCAGTGCGGCAACTGCACGGCGGTCTGCCACAATTCGGAGATGCCATTTCTGTTTCCTCGGCAGTCGACTCTCTATGTTCAGCTTGGAATGGCAGACAAGCTCAAGGGCAGCCTCGAACCATGGTTATGCTACTACTGCGACGAATGTTCTGATCAGTGTCCACGCCACGCCGAGCCGGGCGAGACCATGATGAGTCTGCGCCGGTGGTTGACTGCCCAGTACGACTTCACTGGCATCTCCAAGCTCTTTTACACCTCGTGGAAGGCCGAGCTTGGCATCATCCTGCTGGTCGCACTGGCAACTGCGGCCGGGTTTCTCGCATTTGGATACTCGCAGGGCAACATCAACACCTACGACGGTCCGACCGCGTTCTTGCCGAGCCATGTGGTCCACCTGTTTGACTGGGCGATGGCCGGGGTGCTGACGACGTTGCTCGGCATCAACGTCCTGCGCATGTGGTGGTTCACGATCGGGCGGGACCGGGGGCTGCACGTGCCCCTGTCAAAGTATGTCGCCAGCGCCTATCTCGTACCGCTGCACTTCTTCACGCAGCGCAAATACGCAGATTGCGAGCAGCGGCGGCCCTGGGTCATCCATCTGATGCTGATGCTGAGCTACGTCACGATGTTCGTGCTCATCATGTTCTTCCTGCACCAGATTCAGGGCGGGCCGGCTATCGACTTCCGCTTTCATGCCTTTGGCTACGTCGCCACGGTCGGCCTGATCAGCGCGGTCCTGTTTGCCGTCTATCAGCGCCGCCAGGCCATCAAAACCCAGTTTCGACACTCGCACGAGTCCGACTGGATCTTACTGGCGCTGCTGTT
>Ga0315268_10004306_pt1 | contig 15468 bp, 12 predicted proteins | sample C1_top_MG_FD_204535 | JGI IMG/M metagenome (GOLD analysis project Ga0315268, IMG submission 204535) | Sediment microbial communities from Yellowstone Lake, YNP, Wyoming, USA - C1_top | ecosystem: Environmental > Aquatic > Freshwater > Lake > Sediment | place: USA: Wyoming | collected 2017-08-01
TTGATTTCAAGCAGCTTGGGAACGCAACTGGATACTCGCTTTCGGTCTACGACGGCAGTCTGCTCATCGGCAGATCGGACGGACCAAACGTTTTCTTCGCCCCCGCGCTTGAGGTCAGGGAGGGGTACGGAAGGCTCCTATCGGTGATGGTGTCCGCCGAGAGGGCGCAGATTGGCTCGTCTTTCGGCCTGTCTCTGAACGCCTCCGGCGTGAATGTGTCGGGAGAGGTCACGAGCACGGTCGACGAGGAGCAGTACGGCTCGAAGGTCGCCTATGTCGGCGCGGTCCCCGAAGGTGTCGTAATCGACGGCGCGTTCGGCGACTGGGTCAACGGGTACACGATGTCCGACCGGGCGGGGGACGTCTCACTGCAGAACGGCACGATCCTCAATGATCAGTCCATAGATATCCTCGAATACGGGATGTATGTGAACGAGAGCGACGTCGCGATGTACCTCTCCGTCGAAGATTATATCATGAACGGCACGATTCTGCCGAAGGATGTGAAGCTACCAGTCCCGTCGACAGGGTTGCCGTCAGTCACCACGCCTGAGATGCGGGGGACGGACATAGCCGGGGCCGTGATCGACTCCGACTGGAACCAGAGCACGGGAGCCGATGTCAACGGCGTGCTCGGGGCCGACTACCTGGTGCTGATAACCGGCAAAAAGGGGAGGATAGTGCTGTCGGAACTGTACTCATGGAACCCGTCCGGAAACGGTTCGTGGGAATTCAAGGACTCCGTCAGATCCGCCGTTGACATGAAGCACATGGAGTTCGCCTTCAACTTCTCGAACCTCCCTCTCGGGGACTACGAAATCGCGGCCGTGGGTTTCTTCATGACGGACTGGAAGGGCGGGACCGACTATTCCGACGGTGTGCTGCCCCTCGGAAGGTGGCAGATCGATGGGTACATGAAGGCGTTCGGCGGGATCATGATAAACGAGGTGTACAACTCAAAGGGGCAGGCGGACTACATAGAGATTTACAACACCGGGAGCCAGCCAATCACGCTGACGGGTTGGAGGATCTACGACGGCACGACTCTGCTCTATACGTTCGGCACGGTCACTGTCAACGCCGGCGAATTTTACGTGATCTACAATCTCGCGATATCCAAGAACGGGAACCTCAGAATGCTTGACCAGGCCGGCGGGCAGATAGACGCTGTCGCCGCGAAGGAGAACGCCAATGACAGATCCTATTCAAGGATCGGCGATCCCCCGTACAGCGTCTGGAGACCGAACACCCCGCGGACCCCTGGCGAGATCAATGTAGGCCAGACACTGATGATACCGGAGTTCTCAGACGTGGCACTGCCGGTGCTTCTAATACCGGCGTTGTTCTTCCTGATGAGGATGCGGAGGAGGAAAAGGAATGGCTGACGCCGAGCGGCCCGGAGAGGGCAGCGGGGTCGAGGATTTCCTCAGGGACTCCGAGGAAACGGTCGAGGAGAAGGCCGCGGAGAAGCATCCGAAAAAGGCCGACGACACCGGATATCGGCTCGAAGAGGAGGAGCCGCTCAGACTCGCGACGGTCGTCGGCGGCTTCAGGTACAGAGGTGCGGAGGGCAAGAACGTGATGCTGGAGCTGGGGCATCCCGCAATAGTGCTGCTCCTGGCATATCTACTCACCCTCCCCGGGGTGATAATGGAGTTCTTCATGCTGAAGAGCCTGTGGTACTTCGGCTTCGACCTGTACAGCACCTATGTGTTCGTCCTCGCGACCGGGTGCGTCGTGACAGGTTTCTTCGTGTTGTTCAGGAAGCCGGGGAGCCGTTTGCCCTTCTCCCCCGGCAACTCGATGCGGTTCCTCATGGCTGGCTTAGCTACGGCGATCTCCCTGCTCCTCCTGCTGCTTGTCGGCAGGGACACTCCGGAGCTGGCGATACTGCTCTCGGCGATAGTGGTTGTTTCGATGATATCGCTGCTCTCCTCCTCCCCGAGAATCGAGAGGAGGGAGGCGCTGCCAATCGCGACATACGGTGCGGGGGCGGTGATCGCCGCGCTGGTCCCCGTGCACCAGGCGTTCGGAATATGGGGCGGCGGGGGCGGGGCGCTCGGATTCACTCTGTTCGACGGGGCTCTGGTAGTCATCGGGGTCTCGATCTCATTCATAGCCCTCAATTCGATGCGGATGCAGACGAGCCTCTTCTCCTGCTGGCTGCTTGGAGCCACGATGGTCGCGCTTGTCGCGTTCCACGAGCTCGCCGCGATACAGGCTTCCGGTTCCTTCGAGATCTACGACCAGGTGCTGGCGCTGGAGGGGGCGGTATTCTCGGTCGTCCCGCTGTCGCTGTACTTCCTCAGGGAGCTGGAGAGCGCCAGGCTCTGGACGCACATAATCAACGCGACCAGGCTGCTGGAAAGGAAGAACTACGAGAGGGCGCTGATGGAGATGGAGAAGGCCATGGAGCTGCTCTCGAGGACGGGCTATGCCACCAAGCTGAGCCTGCCCTGGAGCGTCTACGGCGATATCTACTACGCGATGGGGAAGATGAACAGGGCGAACACCTGCTACGAGATGGCCCTGCAGATATCTCCCGACTGCTCGGAGGCGCTGCTGAACATAGGCAACATGCACGCGGTGAGGGGTGAGAGCGAGCAGGCAATAACCTCATACATGAAGGCGGTCGAGATCGCGCCGGACGACCCGAAGGCCTGGAACAACCTCGGCGTGGTGTACCTCTCGCAACGGAGGCTCGACGAGGCTCTGGCCGCGTTCGAGAAGGCGATAGAGAAGGATGAGAAGTTCCCCATGCCCTACTACAACGCCGCGACCATACTGCAACGCTCAGGTAAGCCGGCGGCGGCCATGGAGCTGCTCGAGAAACTGATGGACCTGGCGCCGGGCGACGCGGATTTCAGGCGGGCGCACGAGAGGGGGAAGATGATTCTAGAAAAGTTCCAGCAGGCTGCGGGCTGGAAGGTGCTGGAGATAGACGTGGCGGACCTTGTGAGGACCCTCATACAGGGTCCAGACGGGTTCGATGGCCGGTACAAGGAATTCCTCGAAGGGATAATATCGGACAACGCGACGAATGCATTCGGAAGCGACAGGGCGCGCGCGACCGATGCGCTGCAGGGGCTCCTCGGAAAGCTGGGGGACTTCGGCGAGGAGGTCTCGACGCTGGAGCAGAAGTCCGGCATGACCAAGTATCAGCTAAGGTACAGCGTCGCCTCGTTGATACTCGCCGGCAAGGCTGAATTTAACACCATCGGCAAGGAGATAACGCTCACCTCGACCGCCGGAAAGTCAAGGGTCGAAAAGGGGAGCAGCGCCTCCGATGCGAGAGCTAGGATAGAGTCCATGAGGAGAGCGTCTACGCTCACATGATGGATATGACGTGGAATCGACGGCGGTTGTTTGTCCTTCGCGCAGCTGTGGCGGTCGGTGTGATGACGCTCCTGCAGTCGGCCGGCATCCCGGGCGCGGGAATCGAAGCGCAGGCTGCCGGAAGCGACTCATGGCTGTTCCTGGCCTATATGAGCGCGGACGAGGCGGGCTCCCCGCTCAACTGGAGCGCGGACATAAACGAGATGGAGAGCGGGCTCCTTAGCCAGAACATCACGATCATAGCGCTGGTCGATCCGCCAGGGACCGGTGATTCCAAGGTGTACAAGATAGCCCACGACCCGCGGGACTCTGACAACATAGTGTCCCAGACCTTGACCTACACGCCGCTCGGCGCCGTAGGGGAGGCAGCGATGGGCGAACCGGGTACGCTCATAAGCTTCGCTGAGTTCGCGATAGACGGATACTACCAAGGCGGCGGGATCTGCTTGATTCTGTGGGGGCACGGGAACGGTTGGATGGGAGTGTGCCAGGACAAGGGGAGCTACCTTGAGCCGAAAGAGCTGGCCCAGGCCATGGGAGCTATGGCGAGCCACCTTGGCAGACCGCTGGACCTCGTGATATTCGATGCATGCGACATGGGCTCGTTCGAGGTGCTGCCGCTGCTCGCCAAGTCGGCCCATTATTCTGTATCGTCAGAAATACAGGTGCCGGAATACGGATTCCCGTATGATTCGGTGCTCGTAAGTATGTCCGTAGATACCTCGATGAGCGCGCTAGAGGCTGCGAAAATCTTCGCGGATGAGTATGTCAGGTATGGGGCATTGGTCGCGGACGTCACATCGCAGGCGGCAGTCATCGACCTTGAAACGCTACAGGACGCGACCGTAGAATTCGATGGTTTCTGCGAGGAGGAGCCGCTCTTTATTGCGCTAATCAAACCGACCCTTGACGATGCGAGGAGCTCCTCGTATGAGATAGGGGGAAATTCCGTGGATCTTATTGAGTATCTGGCCGACATTGCTGAAAATGCAAGCGCCCCGGAGCGTTTCTCGGAAGCCGCCGGAGGGCTATGCACAATGATCCTCAAATCGATTGCATTTAACCGCGTGTTCATCTCTCCGACAGACTACGGCTTCCTCGGCTCAGACTCCTTCCAAGGGTTGTCGATCTTCTTCCCGAATATTGCGGTGCAGATGGACGGTTACAGGAACTCGAGCGATATTGCGGCGACATGGTCGGAGTTCCTCGCGAACCTGCACTCCGGGACCGGATACACGACACCGCAGCCAGGCCTTGGGTTGACGATGAAGGACCTAAGGTACGGCGATGGGCTGGCGGACTCCTTCTCATTCATATGGAACGAAACGGCAGAGATAGATGAATGGAGCTGCGATGCGCTTGAGATTCCGGGGCGGGATGTCGCTGGCCGGTTGAACTTCTCGGATTCGGCGATTAGCAGCGGGACAATAGGGAATCTGACTCCGGGATATTACGAGGTCTGCGCGTATGGAATCGCCTCAGATGGCAAATACCGATACTACGGAGTCTTCGAGGATGTCGCGATAATGAGGCGTTTCACGTTCGATGTCCATCTACCCGAACCTGTCCCGAATGGCGATATCAATATCACGAACCTCAGGACCGGGGAGAGTGTCGTCTCCCCCGTTTCCGGCGGGAGCACGGTCATATCGTTCTTGGTCCCTTCACCGTGCACCGAGGGCGACCGCGTCCTGCTATCCCTGGAGCGAGATAACGTGACTATCGCCCGTGGTCTTATCATCCTGTCGGGCGACGCGACGGAGGTATATCTCGTTGGGGTATCACAACCAGGGACTCTTCCCTCGCTGTTCCTTTTCCTGCTTGTCGCGGCCCTGATCGTCTCCGCATTCATCAAGCTCAGGGGAGCAGACCGGCGCCACGAGCGCGACAAGCCGAAGTGGAGACGCCGCGGGCGCTAAGGCCGCCGCTCTTCGTCCGCAGGTTCGGATGTCAATGTCAGGCGCATCTTGTCAACGATGCGCGTAAGCTTCCGCTGCTTCAGATGCAGGACGAGCAGATAGAAGAACAGCCCGAGCCACATCAGGACTGAGACGATAAATAGTAGATCCGTCCCCAACTTCAACTCACCCCTGCCCTTGTTGCTTCCAGCGAATCTTCGATGACCGACATCTCGAATCTGCGCCTTGCGAGATATGCGCCGAGGCAGATAAGACCTGAGGCGCCGACAGCCGTCACGATTATAGAATCCTGTAGATGTATGGCCATCTCGGATATGAGCGTGGCCTCTGGTGCCGACTGGATATTGAGGAACGAGAGCGACAGTCCGAGCAGCGTGACGATGGCAGCGATGACGGGGACAGGGTTGGAGATTTCCGCTATGTCGGCACGCCGCGCCCTTCTGGAAACAGAGGAGAGCAGGAGGAGCGCGAACGCCGCCTCGGCGCAGTAGGCGAAGATGCCTGCGGAACCGCTGAGCGATGGTTCCGACAAAAGCAATGTGACTATCACCGCCGTCAGTATCCCACCTGCGACAGTACTGATCTCCGACAAGGCGCTTACGCGATGCTTTGCCTCCTGCGAGCGTCTGTGTAGATTCAACAGCGCTAGCACACCGGCCGCGAGAACCATCGCCGTGAACCAGATCAGGATGGAAGACAGTATGCGAAGGGCAGGAAGCGTCCATGGATTCTCGTACGATGTTACCGGTCCGGTCCTGACTGAGATGCTGCTACACATCATCGCCGGCCCGGAGGTGCCCTCGATCACCTGTCCTGTCGCGACGATATGCGAACCGTTCAGCGGAAGACTGACGGCGCCGAGCCAGACGGCTTCCAGCTTTCCGGTGGAATTCTCATCGGCCAAAGTGAACTCGATGTCGTTCGAATGGGATATGATGCCGTAGACCTCGACGTCGGACCCATAGATTTGGCCGGCGTTCTCGTACACGGCCTGCACAGAGACGGTGCCAAGCGGCAGGGTGTAGAGGTTCAGGAAGGAGAATGCGATGATCAGGGACAAACTGAGGGCGAAAAGGATGATGTCCGATGCCCTGCCCTCCGGCTCTACCGACAGCCAGTCGTCCGGATCCGGGGCCGAGAGCTCCTTCAAGTCTGGAACGGCGTTCACGCGGGGATTATTGCCTTCCGGGAATTAACAATTTGGCGGATTGCACTGCCTGCGTCATGAATTAAAACATGGAGAAAGAGGTCGGTTATGGCCGACCAGGGGTTGATTGGAAAAAATGGGTTTAGAGCGGTTCCGCGCACTCAGCTTCCGACCGACCCACGGCTCTGCTCGATGATCTTCAGAACATAGAGGGTCGTCTCCTTCTCGCCCTCGGAGTTCTCACGGCTAACGATTTCCCAGAAGATGTGCCCCCACTCCTTCTTGAGCTCCTTCACGAGCTCCTTGCCTTCCTCTGGCTTGTCCACCCATATGGTCACGCTGCTCGGGGTCATCTCCTTGTAATACTTGTCCAGGTTCACCATTCTATCTTCCTTCTACTCTGTGTTCCGTTACAAACCGCCGCCGATGCACGAGCGCGCGAGAAGAATTGCCATAAGACAAAGGGCATCAGTTACGAACCTTTGTCGGCCTCTGTGCATCCCGCCGTTTGTTGTCCTATATTATGATGAGCCGGGCATATAAGCGTTACTATCCTGGCACGCCCGTCGGAAAAATGCCATTGGGAGATTCTCGATGACGGGTTCTCCGTTTGAATGAGCTCGACGACCCCGTTTCACTTCGGGTTCGCGCGGGGCTTGCTACAGATGGCGTATTCGTCTCCGTCGAAAAAAACCTCGAGGTTTGGGTTCTGCTCCTGCAACTCCTTGATCTTGTCAAGAACCTCGGAGAGACTGAGGTTGGTGGACTTGTCGAGCAACACCTCGATTTTCTTGTGCATCGAATATTCTCCAGTGCCAGCGTTCGATTTTGTTATTATGTTACGATATACTTGAATCTTGGCACTAAGGGATGCACGGCGTTTCCAGAATAAATTCCCGCAGGGATAGAACCAAATATAAGAGGGAAGGATGATTAGTACCTGCCAATCTCTGGTGCCTACAGGGCCGCCGAAAAAAAGTGTTCGCGAAGAGCCGTCTGCACGATTGAACAACTGTTGAAGAATGGGTGATTCTCAAGTGCCCCCCGCCAAGAAGAAGATGAAGGAATGCCCCAACTGCGGCAGGAAGTATCCCGCGGAGGAGGGGGCGTGTCCGCATTGCTCCAAATCCGAAACGGATACGCAGGTCGACGAGATTTTCGGCTCTTCGGACGAGACCACGATGGATGATATGCCGATGGGGAGCGGCAAAATCGACGAGAAGGGCATTGCTAAGTGGCTCATGGGGGAGAAGGAGGATTTCACCGAGATCGGCAACGAGGATGCCTCTGGTCCGGAAAAGGGCGGTGAAGCGCCCGCTCAATCCGCTGAGGAATCCGGAATAATCGAGGACTGGCTCAAGGGCAACGTCAACGACATCTCCTCGTGGCTTAGTGGGGAGGCGATGGCCAAGCCGGTTGCCGAGGAGAGCGCTCCAGCCGCTGCGGCCGGGGCGGAAGTGGAGGGAACGGAGGGCGCCTCAGAGGATATGAAGAGGTTGCTCGAGAAGTTCAGGAGCGGGAAGGCCGAGGCGGAGGAGATAGCCAAAGAGGCTTTCACGATACTCTCTGAGCTACAGGGTGTCAAGGCCGAGAACGCGAGGATCAAGGATGAGCTGGAGAGCGTCAGGAAGGGTTCGACGGCGCTCGCTAAATACTTCAAGAGCGCACCGGGGACCGAGGATTCCGAGAAGATCATGGACCAGCTAGCCATCGAGATGGCGGCGAGGGAGGGCCTGGAAATCCGCAACCTCAAACTTCAATCCGCGATTGATGCGCTCAACGAGCGCTTCGATGGCGAGATGCAGGAGCTCCCTGAGGAGATGCAGGACCTCGAGCGCCTGCGCGTCGAGATCGCGGAGAAGAACCGCGTCATCAAGGAGATGGAGGAGTCGCTTAAGTTCGATCAGAGAGAACGCGCTATGGAGAAAGTCGAAGGCAAGGTGGAGATCAGGGAGAGATTCGCCAGCGAGCTGCACGACAAGATTCTCGATTTCGACAAGAAAGAGTCCGCGCTGATGGGGGAGGTCGAGAAGCTGAAGCTTGCGAACAAGGAGCTCGACGTCGCCCTCCGCCAGAAGAACGAGGAGATGCAGGTCATCTATCAGAAGGCCGAAGGCGGGAAGATTAACGAGGGGCTGAAGTCCCGCCTGCTAGACCTCCAGAGGACGGAGAGGGAGCTGGCGCTGCGCAACGAGGAGCTGGCGGTCCTTAAGGAGAAGATGCTGACTAAGGAGGAGGAGATGAGGGCCCTCAAGGACCCGATGAGGTTCAAGGAGGACGAGATGCTCAGGAGGGAGGAGGAGCTGCTACACCGGGAGAAGCTGATGGAGGAGCAGCTCAAGCGCTTCGAGCAGATGAAGGCCGAGCTTGGCGGGCAGGAGGAGTACGACCTCAAGAAGAAGCTGGAGCAGCTCCAGGCCGAAGTCACCGCGAAGGAGGAGGAGATCAAGGCCAAGGAGAAGTTCATCGCCGCCAAGGAGGAGGATCTGCGCGTCAGGGAGCAGGGCGTAATCTCGACGGAGATCGACAAGAGGGAGGAGGAGAGGGCCCTGGAGTTCAAGATCGAGAAGGTGAAGACCGGGACCGGCAGGCTGGACGACCTGCTCATGGGCGGCCTCCCGTTCGGCACGAACGTCCTGATCTACGGTCCGCCGTTCATGGGGAAGGAGGTGCTAGTGAACAGCTTCGTCTTCGAGGGGCTCGCCAAGGGGATACCAGTTATCTGGGTCGTCACGGACAAGACGCCGGCGGAGATAAGGGAGGAGATGAGGTTCGTCAGGAGCGGATTCGAGGAGTACGAGAAGCTCGGGCTCGTGAAATTCGTGGATTCGTACTCCAGGAGCATGGGGGACACGTCGAAGGACGAGAACGTCATCTATGTAGACACGCCGACGGACTTCCAGGGGATCCAGAACGGTGTAGAGGAGGCCGCGAAGCAGGTCCTTGAGAAACACAAGTACTACAGGTTCGTTTTCAGATCGATATCGACGATGATCGCCTACCTTGACCCGGCGACCGCCTTCAGGTTCCTGAACCCGATAGCCGGCCGCAGGAAGAGGGATAAGGCGGTCAGCATGTACCTCATAGAGAAGGGGATGCACGGCGAGCAGGAGATACAGATGGTCGGCTCGCTCATGGACGGCATGATAGAGTTCAAGGTGGAGAACCTGAACACCTTCCTGTCCGTGAAGGGCATCGGGGACGTGCAGTCAAGGGCCTGGATAAGGTACACGACTACGAAGAGCGCCGTGAACATCGGCTCGTTCGCGCTAGACCACATAAGATAGAATGCTGTTTTCATCGAGCCGAAATCGCCGACCTCAGGTTATCTCCGGAGAGTTGCGCCTTCTGTCCTTGTCGGACTGCGGCTTCTTCGGCATCTGCATCTGCATCTGAGGCAGCGGCGGCATGGGCGGCGGCAGGGAGATGTCCTTCGCGATCACTACCGCGACTGGCAGGCAGTTGGTGATGACCGTGCTGTGCACCATGTTGGCGACATCGGGGGGCATGTTGTTGGTTTTAGACCAGGTGTCCACTATGTTCTTGGCGTCCCCGTCGATCAGAACCCTCCCCTCGACCTTTATCACGCCTATCCCAACGTAGTTCGCGGTGAACCTGTACTCGAGCGTGGCCTGGTCCTCCCCGGTCTGCGTGATTGTGGTGACAGTGCTGTTGTTGTCGATCCTGAGGTTCTGCAGCTTCTCTCCGGGCTTTGTGAAGCGTTTCGCGTCGATCGAGCTTATGTCGAATCCTTTGATGGTACTCATGTCGACCGGAACAATATCGGCTTCCTCCCTTAATCTATTCTGTGATACATGCAGCACGTGCAACGCATGCGCCAGAGGTTCAAGGCCGGAATGCGCATGGGCCGTCGCATATAGGCCGTCACATAAAGCAGTATTATATATTGAGATTGTTTTCCTTGTAAAGCCCGGTTATCGGCCGGGCCATACAAAGACACAAGGAAGAGTTTGGCATGACTGACGGAATGATGAAAATCGAGCAAATAACTCCCGAAAGCAAGCAGATAAACTTGCTGGCGAAGATTGTGAATGTAGGCGATACGAGGGAGATCCCATCGAGATTCGGGCCCAGCCGCAAGGTCGCGGACGCCCAGATCGGCGATGAGACCGGCACGGTAATCCTCTCACTCTGGGAGGACCAGATAAGCCTAGTCAAGAAGGACGACCTGATCAAGGTAGAGAACGGATACGTGTCCTTCGTGAAGAGCCCGACTACGCCTGGGAAAGGGCATATCCGCCTCAACATCGGCAAGTACGGCAAGATGGAGAAGGTGACAGAAGGAGTCTCCTCGGTGAACGAGGCAGTCAACCTGAGCACCGCGGAACACGACCTGCCGGACAGACCGAGGCACGGACGCGGCGGAAGAAGGGGCTACGGCGCACCGAGAGGCCCGCCGAGGGACAGGTTCTGAGCGTTCGGAACCGGCTCTACACTTTTTCCAAACCCCTTCCTATCTGATTTTCATTGAGGCTGAAACCGGGCGGACGCGCTTCTCTCACACCAGAGCGATAAGACCAAGAAGCGTTAGGTGCCGCGGGCCGGGATCGAACCGGCGACTTCAAGATCTTCAGTCTTGCACTCTCCCTGACTGAGTTACCGCGGCTCGGCGCATCCTCTAGATGCCTAGGGCGGATTTAAAGAGTTTTCCGGTAGGGGGTTTTACGTCGCCTAACGACCTGCTAGCTGTCGAGATATCGATGACGACAGGGTTAAATACGGAACAGTGGTTTTATGAGTTGTTCCAGAATCCGAAAATCCACTCGATTATTACGGCGGTGAGCTTATACTATCTAAGCGGTCTAGAACGACATCGAGAAGAGCCCTTGAGGGCCCCCCTAAATTCCCAATTAGAAGGAAGAAGATTTGGGGCGATGACGGCGTTGCCGCCACTGTCGGCACGATATTGTCCCTCATGGTCTTCTTGACATTCCTAGGCATGTTCACAAATCAATACGTCCCGATTTGGATGAAGGACAACGAGGACAAGCACATGAACCAGGTGATCGGGCAGCTCAGCGCCCTCAAATCCGGCATAGATATGCAGACGCTCAGCTCGAATTCGATGGTGGCTAGCGCCCCGATCTATTCGCCAATACAGCTACACGCGGACGGCGTCCCCATTTTCGCCAGTCCGACCATGGGGGAGCTGAGCTTCACCGGAGCGAAGGCTTCCGGAGGAGCTAGCACAAGCCTGAACTACAGCTACGTAGCCGACGGAACGTCCCATTATATAAACAACGTGACCGGAGCGTCCACTGGCGGATCGCTGGAGTTCTACGGACCCAACAGGTACTTCGTACAGCAGTCCGTGATCTATGAGAACGGCGCCGTAATACTCAACCAGAGCGACGGCGAAGTCGTCCTCGCCGGCATCTCGATTAAGATTACGCAGTCGGGTTCGAGCAACATGGTGCTCATTACCTTGACCTCGCTGATGGGCGACGATAAGACAGTCGGGGGATTCGGTACCAAGAGCGTGACAACTGCCGTCGATTATTCTTCCTACACCAAAGTCGAGAACATCAGCGGCAGCCAGCTGACTGTCGCAATCATCTCGGAGCATGGAGTCGCCTGGGGCAAGTACTTCGAGACCGTGCTAGATAATACCGGTATGGACCAGTCCCTATGGAGCGTTGGCCGTTCCGGACCGTCGTCGACTGGATATTACAGCGTGACTGTGAAAATTGAAAACGTGGTATCGCTCGAGTTCACAAAGGCGGTAGCTTCCGTGGCGATCGCAGACATAGGCGTGTGATTCCAGAATGAGAGAGCCGTCACCCAGATTTGAAATAGAAGGAGAGCCCAGAACGGGTGGGAGAATGAGTGAGCTGCGATGAGGCTTAGCCGCAGACCGATAGTCAAGAAGATGCCTTCGAAGGCCCTGGGCGATTACACTGATGAGGGGGGGTCGGCCTACACACAAATCCCGATGATAACAGACCCGAACATGGAGCTGATCGAGATCTACCCCGTCAAGAAGCCGTTCAGCTTCATAAGGGCCCTCCTGAACAAGAGCACAAACGAGTACATGCTCGATGTCATCGAGCCGCAGCTCAACGAAAGGGAGACCAAGCTGCTGAAGATGGTCAAGGACTCGCTCGACAAGACGCTCGCATACGAATGGGACAAGCTGACCGCCATCGACAAGCAGTCCTATCTGGAGAACAGCGTGGATTCGTTCCTGATGTCCAGGGAGCTCAAACTCGACAAGGTCACGAAGGAGAAGATCAGATACTACATAATCAGGGACTTCATCGGATACGGTCCGGTCGACGTCCTGATAAACGACACCTACATCGAGGACATCTCCTGCGACGGCATCGGCATCCCGCTATTCGTCTACCATGGGAAATACGAGAGCCTCAAGACCGGCGTATCCTTCTCCGACGAAGAGACGCTGAACTCGTTCGTCATCAGCCTGTCGCAGAGGTGCGGGAAGCAGATCTCGGTGTCGAATCCGATCCTCGACGGTACGTCCCCAGAGGGGCATCGTATCCAGGCCACCTACTCCAAGGAGATAACGACGAGGGGGTCGACCTTCACGATCAGGCGCTTCAAGGAGAAACCTTTCACCCCCGTCGAACTCGTCAGGTACAACACCGCGAGCGAGGAGATGGTAGCGTACATGTGGCTGGCGGTGGAGCACGGCGAATCCGCTATCATAGCCGGGGGCACCGCTTCGGGCAAGACCGCGACTCTGAACGCGATATCACTATTCATCCCTCCGACGGCGAAAATCGTCACGATGGAGGACACCAGGGAGATCAACCTACCGCACGAGAACTGGATACCCGGCGCGACGAGGTCCGGCGTCGGCGAGCGCGGCATCGACGGAAAGACCGCCGGGGAGATCGACATGTTCGACCTCGTCAGGGCGGCGTTGAGGCAGAGGCCCAACTACATCATCGTCGGTGAGGTCAGAGGCAAGGAGACCTACATCATGTTCCAGGCGATGGCCACCGGGCACACCACCTACTCCACCATGCACGCCGACTCCGTTAAGGGGATGGTGAACAGGCTCGAGAACCCACCCATCAACTGCCCGAGGATACTGCTGACCGCGCTGAGGAACGTCATCATCCAGATCCACGCCAGGGTCGGCATGGACATGGTGAGGCGGATAAAGCAGCTCATAGAGATCGTCGGCTTCGAGCCGGAGACCAACGAGCTGATAACGAACACCGTGTACGAGTGGGACCAGGGGAAAGACAAATTCATCTTCAAGGGGCACAGCTTCCTGTTCGATAAGATCATGGAAATGAAGAACCTCACGCATGAGGGGATGATGGATGAGTTCAATCGCCGCGTCGACATCATCAGGTACATGGTCACGAAGAACATCGAGGACCACGTGGATATCTGGAACCTCATCAAGTCATACTACAGGGAGCCGCTGGAGACAGCGGCGATGGTGCGGGGCGAACTGGTCAAGCTGGGCGTCCTCAACCAAGAGGGGGAGCTGCAGGAGGCCTGACGATGGTTGATGACAGAGACATTTTCAGAAAGATCGACTCCACAAAGAAGCTCTACATAAAGACGCACACACCGGAGGAGATGAAGGAGAAGGAGGTCCCGCACATAGTCAGGCTCCCCGCCGGCGCCGCCCCGACGTACATAGTCATGACGCCGTTCCAGCAGATGGCCTGGCGGATGTTCGGGAAGAGGATGAGTGCAAAGGGGAATTTCGACGAGGATTTCGTCGAATCGCTCTCGAAGTCGCACATGAGGATAAGGCCGGAGGAGTACATGGCCTACGTCATGGCCGCCACCGTCATAGTCGCCATCATAGGCATAGTGGCTGGCATATTCCTAGGCGTCGTGTTCCTGGGGTTGCTCCTCCACGTCACGATAATCCTGCAGATCATCGTTGTCCTGGGCCTCGGGATTTTCGTCCCGCTAATGGTCTACATGCTCCTGAAGGGGTCGCCCGCCAGCAAGGCGAAGAGAATCTCCAAGGACATCGAGAAGAGGCTCCCCTCCGCGATGAGCTTCATCTCCGCGATGGCTTCGGCCGACGTCAACATCGACATCATTTTCAAGGAGCTAGCGAGGCAAACGATCTACGGGGAGATACGGACCGAGGCGGAATGGATCACGAGGGACACCGAACTCCTCGGGATCGACATACTCACCGCGATTAAGAAGTCGACCACCAGGACGCCGTCTAAGAAGTTTCAGGACTTCCTACAGGGCGTAATAACCACCTCGACCTCGGGCGGTCAGCTCAAGCCGTACTTCCTGCTCAAGGCGGAGGAGTACGAGAAGGATGCGAAGCTCGAGCTGAAAGCGCGCATGGAGACGCTCGGCCTGCTCGCGGAGTCGTTCGTGACGGTCGTCGTCGCGTTCCCGCTTTTCCTGGTCGTCATACTGGCGATAATGGCTATTGTCGGCGGGAATGCTGGGAGCACGATGATGATACTCTACCTGGTGGTCCTGCTGATGATCCCGCTCGCCCAGTTCGGTTTCATATTCATCATCTGGAACAGCGAGAAGGAGGCCGCGACCTAGATGGCTGCCAAATCGGGGAAGGGTGGAGCGCTCGAGATACCGGGTATGCAGAAGGCGGACCTCTCCAAGAGGATCCTCGGCATATGCGCCGGCCTGATGGTGCTGTGCATTGTCCTCGGATTGCTCGACCTGATGTACGAGTCGACTGCTAAAAACCCGGGAGGCGCTTCGGGAATCTCGCTGCCGTTCCAGTGGATAGACTGGGTCATATTCGGTTTGATGATACTGACAGGGCCGTACGGTTTCTACTCGGCCGCCAGGGTCAAGAGGATAAAGCAGATAGAGGACAGACTTCCCGATTTCCTTAGGGACGTGGCGGAGGCCGGCAGGTTCGGCATGACACTCGCGGAGTCGATTGTGGTCGCCTCTTCCGGCAGGTACGGCACACTGACGCCGGAGATCAAGAAGATGGCCGCGCAGATCGAGTGGGGAGTCCCCTCGAACGAGGCGCTCAGGCTGTTCTCGGAGCGGGTGAAGACGCCGCTCGTCCAGAGGATGGTATCCATAATCATGAAGGCCAGCGACGCCGGCGGC
>Ga0315268_10004307_pt1 | contig 15466 bp, 18 predicted proteins | sample C1_top_MG_FD_204535 | JGI IMG/M metagenome (GOLD analysis project Ga0315268, IMG submission 204535) | Sediment microbial communities from Yellowstone Lake, YNP, Wyoming, USA - C1_top | ecosystem: Environmental > Aquatic > Freshwater > Lake > Sediment | place: USA: Wyoming | collected 2017-08-01
TTTCCCTGCCGCCACGAGTGTGATAGAGACGGCAACGTGGTTTTACTACTGAAAGGCGCCCGATAGCTGCCCCCCTCAACGGATCAGCATGCCGTTCCCCATCATCCTGGCGCTCCTCACAGCCGTTGCAGCCTGCTGTGCGGTCGACATTCGCACACGTCGGATTCCCAACGCAGTCTCGGCGCCGGCGATCGTCGTCGGTCTGTTCCTTAATGGATTGTACTTCGGCCCTACCGGCCTAGTGGCGAGCGCCGGGGGTGTCGTGCTAATGGTAGGCGTGCTGATCGCCCCTTTTGCGCTTGGCGGGATCGGCGCCGGCGATGTAAAGATGATGGCGGCGGTGGGGGCCATTTCGGGCCCGAGACTGGCTGTGCTAGGACTGGTCCTCGGGCTGGGGTTGGGGGGCATCGTTATGGGAATCCATCTTGTCCGGCTCGGGCGGTTGGGCGAGAAGATCGACGCCCTGCGGACGATGATCTCGTCCGCCGTGCTGACGCGCTCTGTCGCGCCGTTGCGGGTTCCCGCCCACGATCCAGGCGCGATCAGTCTCCCCTACAGCGTGCCGCTCGGACTTGGGACGGCCGCCGCGGTCGTCGCGGGCTTGGCACTCGGGGTGTGATGATGCCCTCCAACGGAAAGGTGATGTTATGAGACGGCCCGGAAGCATCTTCCTCTTCGCAATCGTGATCGGCGCGCTCTGCTCGGCGCTCGTGTACCGCAACTTGAGTGCCCAGCGTGCCGAGATCGAGGCGACCCGGCGTGCCATGGATCTCGGTACCGTCGACGTGCTCGTCGCCAGTCAGCAGATTCCGGTCGGGGCGCGGATCGACGCTACTCAGGTGAGAACCGTCCGCTGGCCGGCCGAGATCCAACCCGAGGGCGCCGTTAGCGACGCGCCCGCCGTCACCGGCAGGATTGCGCGCACGTCGATCGACAAGAACCAGCCGATTGTGGAGTCCCAGCTCGTGAACGAGGGTACGGGGCTGCTGCCTCTTCTGATTACGGAGGGGATGCGCGGCTTCTCCGTGAAGGTCGACGAGGTGACCGGCGTGAGCGGATTCATCACGCCCAACAGTCGTGTCGATGTCGTCGTGGCGGGAAACGACGGTGGCGAGAACGGCGAGGAGAAGAGCAAGGTCATCCTTCAGAACATCAAGGTGCTGGCGACCGGCAAGAGCATAGAGCAGAAGGACAACAAACCCGTCGAGGTGCCGACGGTGACGCTGCTCGTCACCCCGCAAGATGCGGAGAAGCTCACCCTCGCCGCGCGCCAGAATCCGGTGCGGCTAGCGCTGCGCAACTACCGCGACGAGGGGTTCGTCGGGACCTCCGGTATCTCGACCAAAGCGCTTTTCGGCTATACGCCACCGCCGCCCCCACCGGCAGCGGCGGGATCACCGGCCAAAGTGCGGGTGTACAGAGCGCCGCCTCGGTACGTCGTGGACCTCTTCCTCGGGACTAAAGTGATGCGCCAGGAGTTCGACCGTGGAACGCGCGAGCCTTCTCGCGCGAACCGCGAGGACCCTGAAACGCTCAGCCACTCCACGACGGTGACGGCGCCCGGAACAGCCGGGTGAGCTTCCGGCGCTGACGTCATCGCAAGAGATCGTCGAGGAGTGATGACCGTGACGTACGAATCGAAGAGCGCTGGGAGGCTGTTATGGGCGGCCGCCTCCCCCACGACGGAGCGTGAAGTCCTCGAGTCGGCGGTTCGCGCGTTCAACCTGACGGTCCGTTACTGCACCCCGAGCGAGCTCGCGGCCTTCCTACGGCCGGGGGGCGATCGCCTGGTCGGCATCGAGCTCGGGGACGATTCGAACGTCAGCCTCGCTGTCATCCGCGAGCTGCACGTGCGCATGCCCGCGGTCACGATCATCGCCGCGTCGAAGAACGCGGACGTGGATTTCATGCGCGCCGTGTTACAAGCCGGGGCGAGCGACCTCCTCGCGCTCCCGCTCTCGCTGCACGAGCTGCACAAGGCGCTCCTGCGGGTGACGCAGCTCGCTGCAAACTCGGCGGTGCGTGAACCGTCGGGGCAGGTAATCGCCGTCTACGGAGCGCGTGGCGGCCTCGGGGCGACGACGCTCGCCGTGAATCTCGCGTTCAAGCTCGCCGCTGCCACCAAGTCCGAAACCGCGCTGGTCGATCTCGATCTTCAGCGCGGCGACGTCACCGCGTTCCTGAACCTCGTGCCGGTGCACTCCCTCGCCACCATCGCGACGGCGCCGGGCGAGGTGGACGAGATCTTTCTCGCCAGTACGGTCATCCGCTATCCGGGCGACGTCTCGATCCTCGCTGCGCCAGCGGCGATGGAGGAGGCCGAGCTGGTCAGCGATCGCGAGGTCGGTATCGCGCTTCGGTTGCTGCGCTCGCAATTCCGCTACACGATCGTGGACACCCCGCGCGTGATCACTGCCCCGGTCGCAGCAGCGTTCGAGGAGGCGGATCGAATTCTAGTGCTGACCGATCTTTCCGTCCCGAGCATCCGCGCTGCGCACCGGGCATTCGAGCTTCTGACGCGTCTCGAGATATCCTTCGATCGCGCCGAATTCGTGATCACGCAGATCGTCAATGGGCCCGTCGAGTTGAGAAAGGCCGTGCAGGTGGTGGGCAAGGAAGCGTTCGCGATCATTCCCCGCGACGACGCGGCAAGAGCCGCCATGAATGATGGTGTGCCGCTCAACGGTCGTCCCACGCGGCTGACGCTTGCGATCGACGAACTCGCATGCCGTATCGCCGGGCTTGGGGACACGCGGCCCGGGAGCCGCCGCAATCTGCTGAAACGGTTTTTCCCGAAAGGCGCTCGTCCATGAACCTGAGGCTCCGTCGGCGCGGCACCCGCGATCCAAATGCCACTGAGCAGGCTCCGACCGCGACTGCCTCGGGCAACGGCGCGGCGCCGAAGACGCAACGGAGCGCCGCAGAAGTCGCGTACCAGACCCTGAAGCTCCGCCTCCATCGGTTGCTGCTCGAGCGCCTCGATCTCGGCGCCCTTGCCCGCCTCGACGTGGCGCGCGCGAACGCCGAGCTGAGGACCGTGATCCGCCAGCTCGTCGACGAGCAGGCGACGCCGCTGAGCCAGCGCGACCGCGGCCATCTCGCGGAGGAGATTCTGGCCGAGGTGCACGGCCTCGGTCCGATCGAGCCCTTGATGCGCGATCCGGAAATCTCGGACATCCTCGTGAACACCGCGAGCCAGGTGTACATCGAGCGGCTGGGCAAGCTCGAGACCACGGCGGTGATTTTCCGCGACGATGCGCATCTGCTGCAAATCATCGATCGAATCGTCTCGAAAGTGGGGCGTCGCATCGACGAGAGCTCCCCGATGGTCGACGCCCGACTGCCGGACGGCTCGCGCGTGAACGCGATCATCCCGCCGCTCGCGCTCGATGGGCCGATGCTGTCCATCAGACGTTTCGGGGTCCGTCGCCTCACGATGGACGACCTCGTCAGGCTGGGCTCGATCCCAGCCCCCATGGTCGACGTGATGCACGCGATGGTGCTCGGGCGCCTGAACATCCTGGTCTCGGGCGGCACCGGCTCCGGCAAGACGACGCTGCTCAACTGCATCTCCGCATTCATCCCGGATACCGAGCGCATCGTGACCATCGAAGACTCGGCTGAGCTTCAACTCCAGCAGCCTCACGTCGTCCGCCTCGAGACGCGACCCGAGAACATTGAACATCGTGGTGAGGTGACGCAGCGCGATCTGCTGCGGAACAGCCTCCGGATGCGACCCGACCGCATCATCATCGGCGAGGTGCGCGGCGCGGAATCGCTCGACATGCTGCAGGCGATGAATACCGGTCACGATGGCTCCATCTCGACGATCCATGCCAACTCCGCCCGCGACTCGCTGAACCGGCTGGAGATGATGATGCAGATGGCTGGATTCAATCTCCCTACGCGCGCCATGCGCCAGCAGATCTCCCTCGCGATCGACGTCGTCGTGCAGACAGCTCGATTCGTCGACGGCACGCGCAAGATAACCAGTATCTGCGAGATCTCCGGGATGGAGGGCGACACGATCGCGATGCAGGAGCTCTTCACCTTCCGGCGTGAGGGCGTCGACGCCGACGGAAACGTGGTCGGCAGCTTCCTGTCCACCGGCATCCGCCCGCGGTTCGCGGATGACATGAAGACCTCGAGCTACGCGATCGACCCCAAAGTCTTCGATTACCTGACGCCGCCGAGTTCAAGGTGAGCTGATGTTCGCGGTCGTCGCCTTCTCGGTGTTCGTCGTGATAGCGGCGACCGGGTACGCGCTGGCGGTGGGAATCCGCACCCGTGAGGAGGCGGGGAACGTCCTCGAGCAGCGCTTGGGGGTTACGAAGGGCGCTCGCAGCGAGCCCACGGCCCCTCTGCTCAAAGACGAACGTCTTTCCAGGATTGGCCTCCTCGATCTGGTGCTCACACATCTCCCCTTGGTGCCGGCCATGACGCGAGCCATACGGCAGGCCGGCCTGCGCCGCCGGACTGGCGAGGTCTTGCTCTACATGCCGCTCTTGGGATGCGTTGCGTTTCTCTTGACGATGCTCGTGAACGGGAACCTCGTGCTGGGATTGCTGCTGGGAGCGCTGGCCGCGTCGGTGCCGGTAGTCATCGTCTACCGAATGAAGCACACTCGCGCGCTGCAGTTCGCGGAGCAGCTCCCGGACGCGCTCGATCTCATCCGTGCCGCTCTCCAGGCGGGGCATGGGTTCGCGACCGCTCTCATGGTCGTCGCGAACGAGTTCCCGAACCCGATTGCAGAAGAGTTGCGCGAGGTTGCCGAGGAGACGCGCCTCGGTCTGCCGTTGCGCGATGCCCTCTACAACTTGAACGATCGCATCGACGACCCCGACCTTCCCGTGCTCATCGTCGGTGTGCTGATCGCCGAGGAGAGCGGCGGCAATCTCGCGGAGGTGTTGGATAACATCAGCCACACCGTGCGCGAGCGTTTCAAAATATCGCGTGATATCCGCACCATGACGGCGCAAGGGCGGCTCTCCGGGGCCGTGCTGACCGCACTTCCGTTCGCCGTCGGCCTCACGAATTTCCTGCTGAACCCTACCTATTTCAAACCAATGATCAGCACCACGCTCGGCAACTACATCCTGCTCGCCGCCCTATCCAGCGTCCTCCTTGCGCATTTCTTCATCCGGCGCATCGTCCGGATCGACGTCTGAGGTAAGCCGATGGAGCCGGTCCTGCTCACGCTGGGGGCGTTCGCGCTCGTCACAATGGTCGTCATGTCCGGCTACTACGCGCTCACCGCGGAGTCGACGGCGGCGCGCCGATTAGATGCCATGACAGGTGAGCCGGTAGCCGCCCAACGTACCCCTCCACGGGTCGGCCTGCTGAGCCGCACACTCGCAGCGGTCGGGCCATACGCGTTCGGGAGCGGCGATGCATCGCTCACGCAGACGCTGTCGTTCGCGGGCTTCCGTGGCCCCAATGCGACGTTCATCTTTCTTGGAGCGCGCATGCTGGTCAGCATCGGCCCGGCGCTGATGTTCGTCATCCCGCAGATCTCCGAAGGCAAGGCGCTCGGTCAGACGGTCCTACGTGCGGTCATGATCTGGGCAGTCCTGCATGTGCTTGCGACATCGGTGCTGAAACGGCGCGCTCGACGACGCATCGGGGCTATCACGCGCGCGCTCCCCGACAGCCTCGATCTGATGGTCGTGTGTCTCGAGGCTGGTCTCGGTCTCAATGCGACTATTGCGCGCGTCGGCGAGGAGCGGGCGACATTGAACGATGCTCTAGGAGAGGAGTTCCGGCAGGTATCGCTGGAGATGCGAAGCGGGCGCAGCCGCGAGCAAGCGTTGCGCGCGCTGGGTGCGCGCAACGGCTCTGACGACCTGAAGGCGCTCGCCGCGCTGATCATCCAGAGCGACCGACTCGGAGCGAGCATGGCGCAGACGCTCCGGTCACATGCCGACTTGCTACGCACCAAACGCCGGCAGCGAGCCGAGGAGGCATCGCGCAAGCTGCCGATCAAGATGCTCTTCCCCTTGCTCCTGATTCTTCTAGCGCTCATCGCCGTGACGGCGGGGCCAGTCGTCTTCCCGCTGAGAAATCTGATGGCGATCATGTCGCGCGGGTGAGCGGAGGAGGCGCGTCTCAGGCGTGCCCGTGCGGCGTTCGAGTCGGCGGAAGTCGCAAGCGTCGACATACCGTGTACGAGAGGTTGCGACGGGTTCAGTTCTCGTCGAGCGCCTGCGTCCCGCGCACACGCACTGGTCGAGACTCAAGGGCCTGCTCGGCACCGCCTGCCTCCCGAGCGACGAGGGCCTCTGGATCAAACCCTGCCGTCAGGTTCATATGCTCGGGATGCGCTACCCCATCGACGTCGCGTTTCTCGATGACGAGCTCCGCGTCCTCAGCACGGTGACTCGGCTCGAGCCCGGCACGGTGTCGCCACGGGTGCCGCAGGCGACGAGCGTCCTGGAGCTGCCGGCCGGAAAGCTTACCGCGCTCGGAATCGCGAGCGGTGCACGCGTCTCGATGGAGCCAGATCCCGGGAACCACACTGCCCGAGACATGGGCGGCGTGCGCAGGGCTCTGGGCAACGTCCTGCTCGCGATGCTGTACCTCTTTTTCGTCGTTGCCCACGTTGGCGTGGGACGTCGAACTGGCGAGTGGGCGACGATCATACCGATCATCATGCAGGAGTCGCTGTTGGCGATTCTGTTCCTGACTCGCAGGCCGAGCGTCGCCGTCTCTCCGCGCCCGCTGGAGTGGGCCGTAGGCGTGGGCGGAACCTTCTTGACGTTCTTGCTGCGGCCAACCGAAAGCGCCGGACCGCTCGTCGCATTCGGACTGCCGCTTCAGATCTGCGGTCTGACGTTGGCGGTGGTGGCGGTCGTGTTTCTCGGCCGCAGCATCGGCATTGTTCCTGCGGATCGCGGCATCAAGACTGGAGGTCTCTACAGCGTCGTCCGCCATCCGCTCTACACGGCGCACATGATCGCGTACATCGGATATTCGCTCTCGTATCCTGGCTCACGAAACATCGTCATCGTTGCTCTGGCGGTGATGTCATTGCACCTGCGTGCCATCTTCGAAGAGCGGCTCCTCGGGCGCGACGCGCTCTACCGCGATTACCTGCGACGTATCCGCTGGCGCTTTGTGCCCTACGTGTACTGAGAGATCCGAGCGTTCGCGAACCACGTGAGCGGGAGCGCTCTGGCTCCAGCCAGCGCCGCGAGCGTGCGACGACATAGCGGCCCTCACAGCGGAATCCGCTGCGGGTGAGAGGCGGCGGCTCACCTGAAGCGGCGGCTCACCCGCAGCGGTGGCAGCGTCCTCTCGGATGGATCCTCTCCATCAGCCCGTTGACCGTGGAGCGATTGTGCAGCGCTGCGCGATCAGGACTTGCGTCGTGCATTCTCGTCGAGCGCATTCGAGTTCCACGGTACCGAGTTTCGACCACTTACCGATTTACGAGACGGAACGCTTCTTGCGCGAGCACTCCGCGCAAGAACGCGTTGATGGCGGTGGCGGTGTGCCCTCGTACTGTCGCCACCGAGGAAAGCTTCTCCCGGACGAACGAGGACCTCACCATGGCCAGCATCGCCCTGCGCTTCGGCGCGCTTGGCAGCACGACGTCGTACGACTCCTGCGTCTACGACGAGAGCGGCCGGACGCCGACCCTGGTCGTGAGCGTGACCGCTCCCGCTGGCGGAACCTGCAGCCCGCCTTCGAAGAACGTCGGGGACCAGTTTAGCGACGAGTCCGAATAAGAGCAGGAGGACCCTTTGCAACCAGGAGGAGGCCTGAACGGCCATCCCGCGCTGGCCTCATTCGTGGCGGTCAACGCCATCCCGTTTGACGAGACACGTTGCTCTGCGCTAGAGGTGCATCCGCTGCCGATGACCGGTGACGGCATGTTCGCACCAAATTCTTGGCTCTGGGAAGGACAACGCTCTGGGATGCTGGACCGTGAGCGACCGTCCCTGATCACGCGCCGGTTGCCGCTCTTCGCCACGGGCTGGCTCTTCACGACCGCCGTCTGGGGTCTGGTCCTCGTTCGGCATGCTCGCCTCACGGTGCTTCCCGCGACCTTCCTGTTCATGTTCCAACTCGGGGTCCTCATCGCCGCGATCGCGATGTGTCATCACCGGGCGCGCCCCGCTCGCATCCCTGTGGTTGCACTCGCGGCGTGTCTGCTACTCGGCTTGTCTTCGACCTCGCTCTTTGCCGCGATCGGCGGCTATGGCGAGATGCTCGCCTTCATTCTCCTGACGCTCTTTCTCGCTTCGTCACCGCTGTTCGCATGGAGCGGCCGCTCCGCGCTGATTCTGCTCGTCGGCACGCTGGTTCCGTGGCTCCTCGCGATCCCGTTCCTTCGTTTTTTCCTGCACCCGCTCGATCTCTCCGCAGCGATCGCGATCGGTGCGACCATCAGCCTCATCGTGTTGGAAGGGTCCAAGCGCAATGCCAGGCTGGCACTGGAGCGCGCCAGGGCACGAACCGCCTCGCCTGACGTGGCCGAACGCGAGGAAACGCACGAGCCGTCGACCGTGGCCGACGGTCCGGGCGGTACGGCGCCGGCGCCTGCCTCGCAAGCGGAAGCGTCTCCTCGGCCAGCGGCGCCGCCGCGCGACGTCGCCATGCGCGACGATCGACCGGAGCATGGTGGGCTCGCGATGTTGCGCGAACCCCTCCGTGAATTGAAAGAGGAGGAGGTCGACGGTCTCCGGCGAGAGGTGCGACGCCTCAGGGTCGAGGTGAACCGTAGTCTGGCGGCCGAGGGCGAGCCCGGCGACGAGCCGGTACCCGAGGTCAAGCGCCGGCGGCGCCGTCGGCGCGCTGACTCGGGTTCCTCCCAGAGTTCTGTCGTCGTCCGGTAGCGTGCTAGTTGGCTACGCATCAGCGCGCTCATCCGCCAGCTGCACGCCGACTTCGACCTGGCCGTGGCGCGAGCCGCTTTCAGCTTGACTAACGGGTCACTGCCGTCGTAAATTTGCATCTCAGAGTGAAGCTCAGCCCAGATTGCCCACCGTCGCTCAGGTCCACGAGCCAGTGCCTTGCGACACAGCATGCGGCCGGCATCTGCGGACTGGATCATGTTAGGAGTGATCCGATGAGGCAGAGACTCAATGAGCGAGGCCAGGAAATGGCTGAGCTCGGCATCGTAATCGTGCTCCTCATCCTGTTCGTTGGGGGCATCATGCAGTTCGGTCATGCTTTCATGGTGGCCAACATGATCACGCATGGTGCCCGAGACGGCGCGCGGCTGGCCGCGAGCTGGACGAGTCGGGGCCTGTGCGGGGGGCTCACGAGCACCGGTGGCATTACGACCGCGGTTACGAACACGATCGCTACGGTGACGGCGGAGACCTTCACGGTGACGGTGAGTCAGAAGCCGCCCATACCAGCGGGTCCACCGTGCTGTGCCCCCGGCGTCGAGCCGACTGTGACCGTCAACGTCAACGGCTGTGTCCCCTACGTCTTCAACATTCTGGGGCTCGGCAGCACGGGCTGCTCTGGTGGGTTCAAGGTGGACCGGAACGTGACCTTCACCGACGAGCTGCGTTGCACTTTCGGTAGTTGACTGGATCGTAAGTGTTGTGTCGTCTTCGCTGCGGTACAGTCGGCAACCCGGGACCCGCCTCGGATCGGGTCGGAAGGAGGCTCTCGACATGCGAATCGGAATCCGCGACGAGCGGGGCGTTACGCTCGTCGCTACCGCGATTTGGATTTTTGCGCTCGTGGGTATCGCCGCCATCGCCGTCGAGGTCGCGCGACTGACGGACACCGCGACCGAGGTCCAGATCGCCGCCGATTCAGCGGCGCTTGCCGCCGCGCTCGCGATGACGCAAGGTCAGGACGAGCAGACGTGGGGTAAGAATGCGGCAGCGGCCAACTCCGCCGACGGCCGCGCGGTCGACCGGGACGTGGTTCAGATCGACATTGGTCGTTTCAACTCCGATCCGGCAGTTAACCCCCACTTCACCGAAGGCTGCACGCGGAACGTTGACTGCAACGCCGCCAGGGCCACCGTGACTGTGAGCGACGTCCGGTACATCATGGCGAGCATTTTGAGCGGGCAGACGGCGACCAGTGTACAGAAGAAGGCGGTCGCAACGATTAAGTGCCCGGGAAGCGCATTCCCCTTCCCCATGGCAGTTTGCGATGAGGCGCTCCTATCCATTCCGGGGGACCATACATGCTTTGAGGGTCCGCTACCATCACCGTTTAATATGAGTCCTACTTTCAGCCAAAATGCGTGCTGGACGAGCCTCGGCCCGGACCCAGCGAACACGTCAACCTTTCTGGGGTTCTTCCCTAAACAGTGCGGTGGTACTCCGCCCGAAACGTTCCTGGGCGAAAATATCAATCTCCAAAACGGTGAGGTTACCCCCGTATGGAAGGCCCTCCAGTGTTGCGTGCAGTGCCAGAAGGTCAAGGACTTCACGGTCCCGGTGATAGATTGCCCGCCGCTGCCAGCGGTACCACGCTGCAACAACGACCTGGCTCCGGTCATCGGTTTCGCCACCATCCACATCGAGAGTGGGGCGGACATCGACCCGAGTGGCGGCGGTGTTAACCACTGTAGTTGTGGAAATATCAATAACGACCCCAAGATAGAGGGGATTAAGGCTAGCCAAACTTGTAACGACGATGTTGGCGGCGCGCCCGGGCCAACGGATTGCACTAATTTCGGCACCACCGTGGCGCCGGTGCTAGGCCAACTTCCGTAGACTGGCCGCGCAGCCACTGCGTAATGGGCGGCGTCGATCCGTAGCAGCCGTCCGTCTTGCAAGTCCCAGCCACACACCTCGCGGGTGGGGCTGGCCACGGCTCGATGACGATCGCGCGCGTCTTCCCGCTCATCATTCTGATCGAGATCTTCTGCATGGGCGTCCGTCCGACGACGGATCCGGACATGTGGTGGCATCTCCGCACGGGAGAGCTGATCCTCGCGCACGGGATCCCGCAATACGACACGTTCTCCTTCACGGCGGCTGGGCACGAGGTCGTCGCCCACGAGTGGGCGTCGCAGGCATTCATGTGGCTCGTCTACTCCGCCGCCGATCTCCCCGGACTCGCCGTCGCCTTCGCGCTCCTTCCCGCGCTCGCCTTCGGGCTCGTCTATCGCGCCTGCGAAGGCCGGCCGTACCTCGCGGGCGCGCTCGTCGGCCTCGGCGCGTTCACCGCGTCGCCGTGGTACGGGGTGAAGCCGCAGCTCTTCAACCTGGTGTTCCTCGCGAGTTTCGTGCTCGTGCTGGCACACGCCCGTCGCGCGGCGACGCGGACCGTGCTGCTCGCGCTACCCCTTTTGACGGTCGTCTGGGCGAACTTGCACAGCGGCTACCTCGTAGGCATCGCGCTGCTGCTCGTCTACGTCGTGGGTGAGACGATCGACCTCACGCTCGGGCGAACGCCGCTGCTCGCGAGGGACCGCCGCGACGTGCGGGTGCTGCTCGTCGTCGCGCTCGCGTGTCTCGTCGCGGCCCTTCTCAACCCGAACGGCATCCGGCTCGTCGGCTACGCCCTCGACACGCTACGCACGCCGGTGTTTCGTGAGCACATCGCCGAGTGGCGCTCGCCCGAGTTCCGCCGCCCCGCCTACTGGGCCTTTGGCGCCATGCTGGCGCTCGTCGCGCTCGTCCTCACCTTGGCTCCGCGCCGGCCGACGGCGACGGAATCCCTCCTCGTCCTCGGCGGCACCGCGGCTGGCCTGGCGTCGGCGCGACACATCCCGCTCTTCGCCGTTCTCGTGGCCCCGGTTCTCGCGCGCTACACGGTCCTGCTGCTCGATCGTGCGCGCGACTCGCGGATCGCCGGCGCTCTGCGCTTCCCGAGCCCACGCGCCGGCCCGATCGGACCCCTCGTTCTTGCGGGCGTCATCGTGCTCGCGCCGTTCTGGAGCGCCGCCAAGCTCCGTGCCAACGCCGACGTCATCGCGAGCAGGTATCCCGTGGCGGCCGTCGACTTTCTCGCACGAACGGGGTTGCTCACGGAACACGGGTACAATCCGTACGACTGGGGTGGATATCTCATTTGGCGCCGCGTGCCGGTCTTCATCGACGGCCGCGCGGAAGTCTATGGCGCGGCGTTTTTCGAGTATCACCTGAAGACCGCGCTCGGCGCGGCGGACTGGACAGTGCCGTTGGACGAGCAGCGCTGCGCGTACGCCCTCGTGAAGCGCGATGGCCCCGAGGCGGCGGTGCTGCGGACGAGCTCCGCCTGGTGCGAACGCTACGCTGACGCCATTGCACGGGTGTTCGTGCGTTGCGACGCGCTGTCCGAGCGTGGCGCGAGGTGATGTGCATTCAAGAGGTCGAGGGTGCGACTCCCTTCGGCTCCACTCTTTCATAGGATCGGCTGACCATCTACAAGGGCCGGAACCGCGACACCGCGTGGCTCGCGGCCACCGACCGCGACTGGCCGGCGCTCGAGCATGCCTTCGCGCGTTGGCTCGATCCGGCGAACTTCGACGGAGAGGGCCGGCAGCGGACGCGTCTCTCGGCGCTGACGGCGCCGATCGTTTCGCGGTGACCGAGCGCCTCTTGTCCCGCGTCGCCGTCGGTCACGGGTGCCGCGTCGCGAGCCACCGATGGACCTCGACGGCAAAGGCCTCGAACCGCTCTGGAGCGCGGGCGAGCGCCGCGATCACCCGTTCGGGGTCGATGTCGAGGTAGTCATGGACCAAGACGTTGCGAAAGCCGCCGAGGCCCTTCAGCTCGGCGCGGGCCCCGGCACCCAGTACGCCCTCTGTGGCGAGCGCGTCGAGAATCTGCTCGTACGTCTCCGGGGTGCGCGAGAAAGCGCCCGCCAGCACGTGGTTGCCGACGTCCAGGACGATCTCGCACCCGAGGTGCAACCCGCGCTCTACGAGCCACTGCAGGTCCTCGTCGGTACGGAGCTGGTCGGCCCCGCGGTCGCGATAGCGCCGAAGCCGGCGCACGACTTGCTGGAGCCGTCGAAGTCGCGCTTCGATGGCCCGGGGCCGCAGCGTCACAGGGGATCCCCGTAGAGATAGTGGTGCTGCACGCGGCGGAGGTGGGCCGTATCGAGGTACTCACGCCGGACGCGCTCCTCGTGCCGATCGGCGATCTCCTCATTGCGGGCGAACACGCGCCGCCCGTCGGTGACTATCTCGTAGGCCAGTACGGGCCCGGCTACATCGAGCCGGCAGACGTCTACGTCGAGGCCGGTCCGGCCCGTAATCTCCGCCGAGATCCGGTCCACGATACCGCTGCCGGTACCGTCAGTGAGGATCGCGACGTCGAGATCGCTCCGCGGGCGCGCCTCGCCGCGGCCGCGCGAGCCGAATACCCAGGCCGCAACCACCGACGGCTCCGTCGCAGCGACGACGGTCACGACCCGGTCGATGTCCGTCGTCCCCATCGGGACGAGACTAGAAGCGGGCCCGCCGGGCGTCAAGGCGGCGCGGGCTCATGCCGCCCGCACCTACGGCGAGGCTCCGGCGCTCGCCTTTTTCGGCCTCCGGAACTCGGGGACGACGTACTCCCCCATGAGCTCGATGGCCTGCATCACCTTCTCGTGGGGGATCTCGTACGGGCGAGATGCCGGCGCATGAGGCGACGGAGCACGCTCGGCTCGGTGGCGCGCGGTCGGTAGAGCTGCGGCACCTTCGGAGGCGCTGATGAGCGCGGTGAAACCATACCCTATGACCAGTACCGCGCCGAACGGACCGCCCGGCTGGGTCGTCGTCCTCGACAAGCCCGCGCAAGAGCAGCTCGGTAAGCTGCCACCTCACGACTTCGATCGGGTCGATGCGGTGCTTCGTTCGATGGGCACCAACCCCTTCGGTGGCGACCTCGAACGGCTGACGAAGCACGATCGCGACAGTTTCCGGCGGCGCGTGGGTTCGTATCGAATCCTTTTCTGGCTGAGATCCAGCGCAGCGCGCTCCGCTTGAGGAACCTATTGTTGAGCCTGCCCGTTGGGATCGAACAATATGAGCAGGGGCTGAAGGTTTCGGGGCAGCCCGAAAGCCTCTGGTATGGATGGTCAATCACCGAGCCCCTCCAGGCTCTTGAAAGCGGGCTTCGCGAAATGGCCGCGCTGGGAGAGTGGGAAGAACTGATTCTCCAGGAGCTTGTTGACGGGTTTCACTGCTTGGTCGAGATGCTGCGGCGAGATTCCCCCAAAGCTGAGCTGCTGCTCCTGATGAGTCTGTTCCGGTCCATGGAGCTGCAAGGCCGCAACCCCGTCGACGCAGTGCTCCGGCTCGCCCAGGCGCCACTTGCCGGAAAGCCCATCGTCTTGCCTCTCGATCCCGACAGATCGAACCAGCTCGCCGCCTGAGCCACCCCCGCAAGCCGCCACCGCGTCGCGTCCCCTTTGCGCTCCCTGCCTCCCCGCACACCACTCGCAGCACCTCGCCCGACTCGAAAACGATCCTGCGGTTGAGATCGAGGCCCTCGGCGGCGAGCAACGCACCAACATCCAGGACAACGCCATGGTCCACGTCACGACTGGCCGCTTCGCGACCACAATCGGCAACGACGTCACGGTCGGCCACGGCGCCATCATCCATGGCGCGACGGTCGGAAGCCGCACGCTGGTGGGCATGGGCGCGATCATCCTCGACGGTGCCGAAGTCGGCGAGGACTGCCTGATCGGCGCCGGCGCCGTGGTGACGCCGGGAACGCGCATCGCCAGCAACCAGCTCGTCCTCGGCAGCCCGGCGAAGGCCGTCCGCCCGCTCACCGACGACGAGCGCGCGTCGCCCCTGCGTTCCGCCGAGGGCTACGCTCGCGTGGCGGCGGAATACCGGGTCGCGGACGTCTGACCTGGATTTCCACGGAGGGGAATTCACCTAACAGCGGCTCGGTTTTCGCGCCGATCTAGGCGGTCATCCGCAACGACACCCCGTGCCACCAGGGCACCTTGACGGGCGCGTCGAGGAGGCCCGAGGCGAGAAGGATCGGGAGGTGGGCGCGGCGGTGGAATCGCACCTCCACTTCGCGCCCGGAGATGCGGACGTCGGCGGGCGCGTCGATGAGGTCGCGGAAGATGTGACGCGCCTGGGCGTCGCCGTAGCCGCGCATCCGCCGCGCGAGCAGCCGATAGAGGCCGCTGGCGACCACCAAGAGTGCCATGTCGAAGTCGACCTTCAAGCCGACTGCCGACGAGAGCGCATCCATGTGGAAGAACCGCACGGCGTCTGAGAGCGCGTTCTCGATGAGCATCCGCTGCGCGTAGCGGGTGAGCAGTTTCTGGGGCGTGGTGCGCTGGTCGTTCGTCACGAGGATCGTCGGCTCCTCGTGGCCGAGATCGCGGACGAAGAGCTGGCGGAAGGTGTGCCCCTCGAGCCGCACGGGCTGGGCGTAGACGAGCTCGAGCTGGCGCCCGATGGCTTCCTGAACCAGGGAGCTACGGGAAACACGAAGAGCCCTAGCGATCTCCGTGAGCCGCTCGAGCTGGCCGATTTCAACCGTGAAAGTAACTGCGATTTTTCGCTGCATAGATCATCCCCACCTCCCCACGCCGCGCCAAGCAG
>Ga0315268_10004308_pt1 | contig 15465 bp, 14 predicted proteins | sample C1_top_MG_FD_204535 | JGI IMG/M metagenome (GOLD analysis project Ga0315268, IMG submission 204535) | Sediment microbial communities from Yellowstone Lake, YNP, Wyoming, USA - C1_top | ecosystem: Environmental > Aquatic > Freshwater > Lake > Sediment | place: USA: Wyoming | collected 2017-08-01
ACACAAAACCTGCCAGGAGCGGGTTTCGATTCGGTTACGGGCTGGTTACGGGTTGTAGCGCCAAAGGTCAGTTGCATCTCACCTCCCGACATTTTCCAGGCAAAGAGAACTCGTGGTAGAATGAGGTCCGTATAGGAGGGGCCTCTTATGACGCGTTCGTTTTTTGTCTATCTCTCACGCCAACGCTGGCTGCGCAACCTCATTTTGAGGCTCGGCTTTGCTCGCAAGGCGAGCCGTCGTTTCGTGGCCGGAGAAACGGCTGAGGAAACGGTCGAGATGATCCGCCAGCTCAATCGGCAAAACATCCTGACCACGCTCGACCACTTGGGAGAAGACATTCACACTGAGGCCGACGCTCGCCAGGCACGCGACGATTATCTATACGTTCTTGACTTGATCCGAGCTGGCGGCGTGGCCTCTCACGTTTCGCTCAAGCTGACGCAGTTCGGGCTGGACGTGAGCGGCGAGCTATGCTGCGAGCTGGTGTCGTCGGTCATCGAAAAGGCAGCCCAGATAGGCGCGTTCGTCCGGTTTGACATGGAAGGCTCGCCGTACACCGAGCGGACGCTGGGGGTGTACCGTGACATGCGCAAGAAATACTCGAACGTCGGGCTCGTCCTTCAGGCCTATTTGTATCGCACTGAACAAGATATCAAACAGTTGGCAGACGATGGCATTGCCACCGTTCGCCTGTGCAAAGGCGCATATCAAGAGCCAGCGAATGTTGCGTTTCCCCGCAAGGCCGACGTGGACGCCAACATGATCAAGCTCATGCAGTTCATGCTCGGCGATTTAGCGCGAGCAAAGGGCGCGCACCTGGCGATGGCGACGCACGACGTCAAGATGATTGAAGCGACAAAGAAATTTGTGGCCGGGCACAACATCCCCAAAGATGCCTTCGAGTTCCAGATGCTCTACGGCATCCGCCGTGACCTACAGCGGCAACTGGCCGCCGAAGGGTACAAGATGCGTGTGTACGTGCCTTATGGCACAGAGTGGTACCCGTACTTTATGCGCCGCCTGGCCGAGCGGCCGGCAAATGTATGGTTCGTGCTGTCCAACTTCTTCAAGCTGTAAGTGGGAGGCTCCATGTCCGAACGGAGACAGCGAATCGAAGAATGGCTTGCTTCGTCACGCGGGTTCTTGTCAAGTGTGGTCGAGGGCGTGCACGATGAGGACTGGTTGCGCGTGGCGCACACGGACTCCGCTGGTTGGACGATGCGCGATGTGCTGGCTCACATCGTGGGTGCAGAGCCTTCGCTGGCCGGGGTCATCACCCGCGCTCAGGCCGATGGTCGCTATATCCCGCGCCCCGACTTTGACCTGAATTTCTGGAATCGCCGCCAGGTGGAAAAGCGCGCGGGCAAATCGCCCGCCGATCTGTGCGCCGAGATGGGAAGCAACCGTGCAGCCACGCTCAAATTGCTAGCCGACCTACCCGAATCCGCGCTCGACCTGCCGGTGCGCCATCCCGCCTACGGCGACATGACCGTCGAGGACGTGCTCCGCCTCATCGGCTTTCACGAGCGGCTGCACGCCGACGAAATTCGAGCTGCTGCATCGCGCTAGTCCATCAGAGTGGAGCGCCGCTCGCGCTTGACATCGCTCCGGCGGCGCTTGGCCGCCAGCCGCCGTTCTTTCGATCCGGCGGTCGAGCGTGTCGGATGCCGCTTTTTGGGGACGCGCAAGGCGCGGCGCATCAACCCCACGAACCGCGCAGTCACGTCTTCACGGTTGCGCAACTGGCTGCGCGAAAGCTGTGAGGCGAGGTGTAGCACGCCACCCTTGTCCACGTAAGACTTGAGCGCTGCCCGCGCGCGCGCTTTTTGCGCATCGTCCAGGCTAGGCGACCCCGCCAGGTCAAACGTCAGCTCGACCTGTGTGGCGGAGCGGTTGACGTGTTGGCCGCCTGGCCCGCTGCTGCGGACGAACTGGTAGCGCAGTTCGGACAGTGGGATCGTCACCGCCTCGGTAATGACTAATTCACGCAAAGCCTCTGTCAGCATTGCCCATCTCCGTGATCCACCTTATGCGAGTTTAACACAAAGCACACGAGAACGCTAATTCGCGTTGGTTGCGCCTACCCTTTGACGATGTTATAATCGCCCTAAGGGGGCCAAATGAAACTGACGTTAGCCCAAGTCGAGCACATTGCCGAACTCGCCAAGCTCTCGCTTTCCGACGAGGAAAAGGCACGCTACCAGGAACAACTCTCGGCGATCCTGGAATACGCCGAGCGGCTTCAAGCGGTGGATACCTCGGCCATTCCTCCCACGGCTACGGTGCTGCCACTGCGCAGCGTGGTGCGCGCCGACGAGCCGCGCGAGTCGATGAGCCGCGACGACGTGCTCGCTAATGCGCCACAAGTCGAAGCAGAGTGCTTCCGCGTGCAGGCCGTGTTGGATTAAGAGTGCAATGCACTTGCGCCACCGCCGGAATTGACATGGCCTTCCATGACCTGACCATCCACGAATCCTTGGATCTCATGCGGCACGGCGAGCTGTCCTCGGTCGAGTTGACGCAGAGCGTGCTCGAGCGAATCTTGACCGTTGACAACGACATCCAGGCCTATCTCACGCTCGCCCCGGAATGGGTGCTCGATCAGGCGCGCCAGGCGGACGAGCGCCGCGCCCGCGGAAAAGACGCCCCGCTGTTGGGCGTGCCGCTGGCGATCAAGGACGTGATTTGTGTAGAGGGCTTGTCCTGTACGTGCGGCAGCCGCATCCTGGAGAACTTTGTGCCTCCCTATAGCGCGACAGCCGTCGAGCGACTGCGCGCTGCCGGGTGCGTGATCTTGGGCAAGACCAACACCGACGAGTTTGCGATGGGCTCGTCCACCGAAAACTCGGCATACTTTACGACCCACAATCCGTGGGATCTCTCTCGCGTGCCGGGTGGGTCATCAGGTGGGAGCGCGGCTGCTGTGGCGGCGGGGATGGCGCTTGGTGCACTCGGCACCGATACCGGCGGGAGCATCCGCCAACCGGCATCGCTGTGCGGCGTGGTCGGACTCAAGGCGAGCTATGGACGTGTCAGCCGCTATGGGCTTGTAGCATTCGCCTCGTCGCTCGATCAGATCGGCCCATTGGCGCGCAGCGTGCGTGATGTCGCACTGCTGCTGGGCGTCATCGCAGGGCACGACCCGCGTGATTCAACTTCCATGCCGGCCGCCGTGCCTGACTATGTCGGAGGGCTAGGCTCCCCCGACGGATTGGCCGGAATTCGCGTCGGCGTGCCACGCGAGTATTTCATTCCTGGCATGCAGCCGGAGGTGGCGGAGGCCGTCCGCGCCGCAATTGAGGTGATGCGCGGCCTGGGCGCACACGTGCGCGAGGTGAGCCTGCCGAACACGGATTACGGCTTGCCGGTATACTACCTGATTGCGCCTGCCGAAGCCTCGGCCAACCTGGCGCGCTACGACGGCGTGCGTTATGGCCTGCGTGTAGATGGCGAGGCAATGTGGGAAACCTACCGCCAAACACGCGGGGCGGGCTTCGGCAGCGAGGTCAAGCGGCGGATCATGCTGGGTACGTATGCGCTCAGCGCCGGATACTATGACGCCTATTACCTAAAGGCGCAACAAGTCCGCACACTCATCAAGGCCGATTTTGACGCGGCGTTCCGCGAGGTGGATGTAATCGCCTGCCCCGCTTCGCCGACAACTGCGTTCAAGATCGGCGAAAAGACCGGCGATCCGCTGCAGATGTATCTTTCGGACGTTCTCACGCTGCCTTGTAACCTGGCTGGCATTTGCGGCATCAGCCTGCCTTGCGGCTTTGACAGGAATGGCTTGCCGATTGGCTTGCAGATTTTGGGACCCGCGTTCGGCGAACAGACGGTGCTGCGCGCCGCACACACTTACGAGCAGGCAACCGAATGGCACACGTCCAAGCCACCCATCCCGATAGGTGGCGAACCCGACGAGGCAAGTCTGGCAGAAACTGAAGAATCAGCATGACACTGCCCGGGTGGCTGCCTTTCGGCCACGTTTCCGAGATCCCGGCGACCGGGCTGAACGAGTTGCTGAAAGACGGCGGTGCGGCTGCTGCGCCCGGCCAGGTACAAGAATGCAGTACAGTTGAAAGCTGGCATGTTGAGGTAAGTCGCCGCTCGATTGCCAATGACCGATACATAGCAGCATACTGTGCACACAGAAAGGCGAACGGATGAAGGTCATCATTCCCCTGGCCGGATTCGGCACACGCCTCCGGCCGCATACTTATACCAAGCCCAAGCCGCTGATCAACGTGGCGGGCAAGGCAGTGTTGGGCCATATCCTGGACAAATTCACCGGGCTGGACGTGGAAGAATTCGTCATCGTCCACGGCTACCTGGGCGAGCAAATCCAGAGCTACATGGCGACGCACTATCCGCAGTATCGCGCCCGCTTTGTCGAACAAAAGGAACTCGTTGGCCAGGCAGATGCCATCCTGCGCTGCCGCCCTTTTGTGAGCGGCCCGGTGCTCATCGTGTTTGTGGATACTTTGTTCGAGTCGGACCTCTCCAGCCTGGTGCACGAGTCGGCGGACGGGGTTGCTTACGTCAAAGAGGTGGATGATCCCCGCCGCTTCGGTGTAGCGGCCGTCGGTCCGGATGGCTGCGTCACGCGGTTTGTCGAAAAGCCGGAATCGCTGGACAACAAGCTTGTCGTGATCGGGATGTACTATATCAAGGACTCGACGGCGTTGATGCGGGCGTGCCAGGAATTGATGGATCGGAACATTCGAACGAAAGGCGAGTACTTTCTGGTTGATGCGCTCAACCTTATGATCGAGCAGGGAAAAAAGTTCCGCACGCAGACGGTGGAGGTTTGGGAGGACTGTGGCAAACCAGAGACCGTGCTGCACACCAATCGTTACCTGCTCGAGCACGGCCACGATAATAGCATGGAGTTTCACGGCAACGGCTACCTGGTCGTCCCACCAGTGCACATTGCGGCGACGGCGGTCATTCAGGATTCAGTCATCGGCCCGTATGCCACGATTTCGGACGGCTGCTATATTTCTGGCTCTATCATCCGTGACAGCATTATTGACGAAGATGCGCACATCGAAGGTACGACGCTCGACCAGTCGCTGATCGGCAAGGGTGCGCTGGTCAAGAGCAGCTATCGCAAGCTGAACGTAGGTGATTCGTCGTCAGTGGACTTTACCTAAGAAACCTGCTTTCCCGAAGGTTCCCGAAGGAGGGAGAGGGGGAAAACGAGGTTCTGAGGGCATGAACATTGGAGGCAGTAAGCGTCGAGTGTTACTCTGGCGCGCGGTATGCCGAGCGGCCTGTCGCGTTGATGTGGCATGGCGAGCGGCTGAGCGTCGAGTCGGTTGAGCGTGCCTGGCAGACACCCGGCGGCCTGGCTTTTGTTGTGCGCGTTGCCGGTGACTGCCGCTTTGAGCTGGCCTACGACGCATCTCGAGATCAGTGGTCGGCCAGATCACTTTGAAGATGACTGTCTAGACTGTCATTCTGAGCCCAAGCCCTGAATGCAGTGAAGGGACGGCGAAAAATCTCGCCCGTGCAGGAGAGATTCTTCGCTTCGCTCAGGGAGACAGGCAGATTAAAACCTAGGAGAAGTATAAGTGACTCAAATAACCATCATCGGCCTGAATACTCTTGGCGTGTCGCTGGGATTGGCGCTACGCAAAACGGAGCAAAAGCTCACTGTCGTTGGCGTGGATCGTGATGGAGCGGCGGCTCGCCATGCCCAACAGCTTGGTGCAGTAGAGCGCACCGAAGTCTGGGCCACGAATGCCAGCAGGAACGCTGCGCTCGTCATTCTGGCTGAGCCTATCTCCCAGTTGCGCGATATGCTCGAGGTCATCGCCCCCGGCTTGCCAAAGGGCTGCGTTGTCACCTCCGTCGCCCCGGTCATGGCTCCCTTGCTGGCATGGGCCGACGAACTCTTACCCGAAGGGGTATCGTTTGTCGCCGGACATCCTATCCTAGACCCCAACAAGGCGGACGATGTGCCCAACTCGGAGCTTTTCCAGCGAGCGCAGTACTGCGTTGTCGGGTCGGTCAAAGCCAGTCCCGGTGCAATGGACCTGGTGTGCCAATTGGCAGTGGCCATCGGCGCGCAGCCGTTCTTCCTCGACGCCGCCGAGCACGATGGGCTGGTGACAGCCCTGGATGGACTGCCGGGGCTGTTGGGCATCGCTTTGATGAGCGCGGCGGCCAGCGCCTCCTCGTGGCGGGACATGCGCCGCGTGGCCGGACCGGCCTTTGCACGGGCTACAGCGGCTGCCCTCGCCGAGCCATCCGAGACAGTCGCCACATTGCGCTCCAACCGCGATAACATGGCCCGCTGGCTAGAGACGTACTGTGCAAAGCTAGAGGACATGCGCAAAGCGCTGATGGCCGACGATGGAGACACGTTGACCAAGATGCTGGCCGACACACGCGAAGCCCGCGACCGTTGGCTCAGCGACCAGCATTCGGGCAACTGGGACAACGTCGTAGTTCCACCCAAAGTCGGCATGGGCACGATTCTGGGTAACATGCTGTGGCCGCAACGCCGCCCGCCGGAAGACAAACCCAAGAAGAAATGAGGGTTCAAATTTCAAATTCCAAATCTCAAATCTCTGGTCGAAAACCCACAAGTCGAAATCCAAGATTCCAAGAGTGCTATTGCTATATCGTCGAGTGTGCCGACGGCACCTTCTACACAGGCTGGACGACCGACCTCGAGCGGCGGCTGGCTGCTCACAACGCCGGGCGGGGCAGCCGCTACACTCGCTCGCGCCGTCCAGTCAAGCTAGTGTACTTTGAAACCTTTTCTAGCCGCGCTCAAGCCTTGCGCCGCGAAGTCGCCATCAAGCGCATGCCGCGCTCCACAAAGCTCGCCCAAGTATGCAAGTTCAAATCTCAAAGCTCAAACCTGTCTCGATGATGCCTTGCAGGATATACTTGCGATTTTCGACGGCTGCTCGATAAAGCCGAACCATTTGAGATTTCTATGCCGTACCGTATCTTGATGATCGCCCCAACCTCATTCTTTTCGGACTATGGCGGCCATATACGTATCCTGGAAGAGGCGCGCGTATTGCGCCAGGCCAGCCAGACGGTCAGGATCGTGACGTATTACAAGGGACGCGATGTGGACGGGCTAGACATTGTCCGCACGCCGCCCACACCCTGGCACGCCGACTATGAAGTCGGCTCCTCGCGTCACAAGTTTGCCTTCGACGCGTTGCTCTTGTGGACGGCGCTAGGCACGGCGCTGCGCTTCCGACCCGATGTGATCCACGCACACATGCACGAAGGCGCACTCATCGGTAGTGTCCTCTCGCGGCTGACCGGCGCGCCTATGGTGTTTGATTTTCAGGGCAGCATGACTAGCGAGATGATTGACCACCGATTCTTGCGCAGCAGCGGGCGAGCGTATCGCCTGGCGCGCCATCTGGAGGATCGCATCAACCGAATGCCGCGCGTCATTCTCGCCAGTTCTCTCAACGCCGCCGACGTGTTGACACGCGAGTTTGGCGTCCATCCGGCACGCGTCATGGCCTTGCCAGATTGCGTCAATGTGGACGTGTTCCGCCTGCGGGCGAGCACCGACGAGACAGACGTAGCGGCGCTCAAAGCACAATGGGGCATCCCGCCGGAGCGAACCATCGTCGCTTATCTGGGACTGTTCGCGCCGTATCAAGGCACCGACTTGTTATTGGAGGCGGCACGGATCATCCGCCGCGCGCGGAACGACGTTCACTGGTTGATGATGGGCTTTCCGGGTGTGAACACCTATCGAATGAGGGCGATCGAGCGAGGCTTGGCCGACCATATCACGTTCACCGGGCGCGTGAGCTATGAGGATGCGCCGCGCTTTTTGCGCGTGGGAGATATAGCCGTCGCGCCCAAGATTTCGGCCACAGAAGGCTGCGGCAAGCTGTTGAACTATATGGCCTGCGGGCTGCCTACGGTCGCTTTCGACACGCCCGTGAGCCGAGAATACCTGGGGGAGCACGGCATCTATGCGGCCACGGGCGATGCTTCTGCGCTGGCGGCGGCGATCCTGCAGTTGGTGGTCGCGCCGGAACACGGGCGCGCGTTGGGCGAGTGGTTGCGTGCTCGGGCCATTGAGAACTTTTCGTGGCAGGACTCGGGCATGCGCCTGCTTAGCATCTACGATGCGGTGACGGCGCCCTACACCCAAACGCACACCACCGCACGCTCGAGTGCTCTCACACGACGGGCGCACTGAGGAGAACACAGAATCATTATGCTATCGCAGCTTGCTGAACTGTGGCGTTATCGTGAGTTGGTGAGCAATCTTGTCGTGCGCGATCTCAAAGTGCGCTACAAAAACTCGGTGCTGGGCATCGCCTGGTCGTGGCTCAATCCACTCATGATGATGATGGTATTCACGGTAGTGTTCACCGTCTTTAACCGCGCCCCTCAAGACATCCCCCACTTTCCTGCGTACATCCTGGCGGGTATCCTGCCCTGGAACATGTTCTCGGCTTCGGTCGTGGGCGCCACGGCCAGCGTCGTCGGCAGCAGTTACCTCATCAAAAAGGTCTATTTCCCCCGCGAAGTGTTGCCGCTGGCGACCATCCTCTCGAACATGATCAATTTTCTCATTGCATTGCCGGTGTTCTTTGGAGTGGCGCTGGTGTTGGGCGTGCGGTTGACGCCGTGGGCGCTGCTCATGCCCGTCGTTCTGATGGTGCAGGTCATCTTCTCCATTGGCATCGGGCTGATCCTGGCGACACTCAACGTGTATTACCGCGATACGCAGATTATCATGGAAGTGCTCATGCTGGCATGGTTTTTCCTGACGCCGGTCTTTTGGGACGTGCGTACACTGCCAGCAACTATCGGATGGCTGGGCGTCGTATGGCCGGTTCAACGTCTCGTCTACATACTCAACCCAATGGCCTCAATTGTCGCCTCGTACCGCGACACGTTGTACTGGGGTACGCAACCAGCGCTGGATTTTTTTGTGCGCTCGGCGGTGACGGCGCTGATCATTCTGATTGTGGGATACCTGATATTCCACCGATTTAGCTCTTCATTTGCCGAGGAGTTGTGAGATGCCAACACTACCCAAAACGACTCATCCTCTGCGAATCTTTGCTGGATCGGCCAATCGCCCGTTGGCCGAAGAAGTCGCCAGCCGGTTGGGTGTGCAGCTTGGCCGCTGCACCACCAAGCGCCTGCCCGACTCGGAGACACATGTCATACTGGATGAGGCCGTACGCGGCGATGACATTTACTTTATACAGCCGTGTTGTGCGCCTGTGAACGATCACCTGATGGAGCTGCTGCTCTTTGTAGATGCCTTTCGCCGCGCCAGCGCCAACACGATCACAGCTGTCATCCCATACTTTCCGTATGCGCGCCAGGAGCGGATGGCGCGCGGGCGAGAGGCCATCAGCGCCAAAGTCGTGGCGCAAATGCTGGAGGTCATGGGCGCCAGTCGGGTGATTTATGTGGACATTCATGCCCCGGCCATTCAAGGCTTTTTCGATATCCCGGTGGATCCGCTGACGGCAATGCCCGTGCTGGCCGAGCAGTTCCGCGACGAGCACTTTCGCGATGCCGTCATCGTCGCCCCGGACGAAGGCCGCGTCAAGATGGCCGTCCGCTACGCCGAAACTCTAGAGCTACCGGTCGTATTATTGCACAAGCGACGCATCAGCTTCACAGAGGCCCAAACGATGTCAGTCGTCGGCGATCTCAAGGATAAGATTCCCATTGTGATTGACGATGTGATTTCCAGTGGGACAGTTCTGACTCAGGCGCCGCTGCTGCTCGAAGCGGGCGCCCGGCCAGAGATTCATCTGGCCATCACGCACGGAATGTTGGCGCCCAGGGCGCTCCAGCTTTTGGACCATCCTGCTATCTGCCGCCTCACCATCACCAATACGATTCCGCTGCCCGCAGAAAAGCAACACCCCAAGATTCGAGTCGTGTCCATCGCGCCGCTATTAGCGACTATTATCCAGCGTGTCCACGATGGTTCTACCATCAGCGACTTTATACGGCTGGCCTAAACCTCCGATAGAGCTCTTGGATTGGCGACGGTGAAGTCCATGCGCCGGTTGCCTCTGCGGTTGATAGTAGTTCTGCTGATCGCTCCCCTGGCAGCGGCAGCGGTCCTGGGCACGCTCGCGTTCCAGGTCCATCGCCAAGAGATGCGACGGCTGGTCGGCGAACGTGACGAGCGGGCTGTCCGGGCGGCGGCGGTGGGACTGGCCGAGCACGTCTACAACCAGATCACCGCACTCCGCACGCTAGCCGATCGAATCTCGGATGGGGTATCCTTCGAACAGTTAACCTCAGAGTCCGAGTTCCTGTTCGAACAGTTTGACGGTGGCGTGGCGTTCTATGATCCACAGCAAAATCTCATCGCCGGCGCCCCCTCGAACGAGGTCTGGGCGCAACGTCCCTTTGTGCACGAACTGCTGACATTCCTGGGCCAGGGCCCTGGCCCGGCGTTCTCGCCACTAGTGACTGACGCGCCCATGGGCGGCGTCGTGCTCTATATTGCTGTCCCCTCGGCGCGGCGCAACGTCATTGCCATGGGTGCGCTCAGTCCGCAACACCTCGGCATCCCTACACTCGTGAGCGGACTGCAAGCCACCCGGCGCGCTTCTGCATTCCTGATAGACCTCAACGGCCAGCTCATCTACCACACCGATGAATCTCTCATCGGCCAGGACTGGCACAATCACCCGGGCGCCGCCGAGTCGCTGCGAGGCGAGTCCGGCTCATACTACCGCACACTCCCGCCTGACAATCTGGAGCAAGTCATCGCTTACACTCCTGTGGACCCAATTGGCTGGGGATTGGTCGTGCAAGAACCGTGGGTGGACTTGGTCAGCCCGCTGATGCGATACAGCGAGGCGGTCCAGTTCATTTTGCTGCCGGCCGGTCTGCTGGCGGCGGTAGCGCTTTTCTATGGCGTGCGCAGCATCGTCCGGCCACTGCAGCTTTTGGATGAGCAGGCCGCCCGGCTGGGTTGGGGCGAGTTCGAAGCTATAGAAGAGCCAGTCGGTGGTATCGCCGAGATTCAAGCACTCCAGGCTACATTGATTCAGATGGCCGAGCAAGTCCAGTCCTACCAAGCCGGGATGCGGGGCTACCTGGCCGCGCTGACGCAAGGCCAGGAGGAAGAACGCAAGCGGCTGGCCCGCGAGCTTCACGACGAAACACTCCAGAGTCTCATCGCGCTCGACCAGAAAATACAGATGGCGCAAAAGGCACTGGGCCGTGATCCGTCCCCTGGTGGGGATCTGCGACGGGCAAGTGTTACCGGGCTGGATGAATTGCGCGCCATGACGGCGGCAATCGTCGAAGAGGTGCGCCGTTTTTCGCGCAACTTGCGCCCGATCTACCTGGAAGACCTGGGGCTGATCCCGGCGCTCGAAATGTTGACGCGCGAAATGAGCGCCGGCAGCGGCGACAAGCTGGCTAGCGCCTTCCATGTCACGGGTACGCCCAAACGTCTAACGACAGAACGGGAGATGGCCCTGTATCGCATCGTGCAAGAGGCGCTCAATAACGTGGCTGCACACGCAAATGCTGCCCACGCCCAAGTGACTGTGGCCTTTGCCGGCGACGAGGTATCCGTGGCCATTGCCGACGATGGCATCGGCTTTGGCATCCCCGACCGGCCAGGGCAACTGGCCGAGGCCGGACACTATGGCTTGCTGGGGATGCGTGAACGTGCCGAACTGGCTGGTGGCTGGTTGAGCATCGAGTCTGAGCCAGGCCACGGGACGCAGATCGAGATTCATCTGCCGACATAATATTGAACCACCACCCCCGCAAAATCGCGAGGGTCGGCGACGTCAGGGACGCAATAGTAGAAAACCTGGCGGCTAAGAGTACCCCCGCCAAATTGCGGGGGGTGTATAGGTAACTCGACGCTGGTGGACAGGATGACAGTGTGATAGACTGGGCTTGGTGCCACAGGAGGAAAGGTTGAGAGCGCCCCACCAGTCGCCCTCAGCCCTTCACTCAAAGAACAAGCCGCAGGCCGTCCAGGTCTGCGGCTTTTCAGCTTTCCGCCTGCTGACTGCCTTCCCGTGACGTTCTGTGGTATCATACCGCCGCTGCCGGAAGGCGGCCGCGGACCAGAGCAAAGGGCCCATGTGGGCAGACCGCCGACTGCCGTCAAGATTGACCATGCCAATTATCTCCGTTTCTCACCTTCACAAAGATTTCACAGTCTACAAGCATCATCGTGGACTGCTCGGCGCTTTTCGCAACCTGGTCACGCGCGAGTTCCGCACTGTCAACGCCGTCAACGACGTGTCGTTCTCTATCGAGCGGGGCGAGCTGGTGGGGTATATCGGCCCCAATGGGGCGGGCAAATCCACCACAATCAAGATGCTGACCGGCATTCTCGTCCCTACCGGCGGCGAGGTGCGCGTAAACGGGCGTGTTCCGTGGAAGGAGCGCACCTCTCACGCACGCGAGATCGGCGTAGTCTTTGGTCAGCGCACGAATCTGTGGTGGGACTTGCCTGTCATCGAGTCCTTTGACCTGCTGCACCACATTTACCATGTGCCGGAGGGGCGGTATTACCAGAATCTATGCAAGTTTCAGGATTTGCTTGGCCTGGCCGAGTTCTTACACACACCCGTGCGGAGCCTTTCGCTCGGCCAGCGGATGCGCGCCGACCTGACCGCCGCCCTTTTGCACGATCCCAAGATCGTGTTCCTGGACGAGCCGACGATTGGCCTGGACGTGGTGGCCAAGGAGCGCATCCGCCGGTTCATACGCTCCATCAACGAGGAACGCGGCGTGACCGTCATCCTCACTACGCACGACCTGGGAGACGTGGAAAAACTCTGCGAGCGAGTGATGATGATTGACCACGGGCGGTTGCTGTTCGATGGCCTGCTGGCGACGTTGCGCCGACGATTCGGTGGAGAGCGCGAGTTGGTAGTGGACCTGGCCGACGATTACGACGGCGTGACCGTCGAGGGCGCCAAGGTCGTCGTGCGCGAGGGGCGGCGTGTGACGTACCGCTTTGGCCGGGACGGCCTGACAGCCAGCGAGCTCATTGCCCGCGTCAGCGGGCGCTTCCGCATCCACGACCTTTCCGTGCGCGAGCCAGAGATCGAGGCCACCGTCCGCCGCATTTACGAAGAAAGATTGCTGGATTCGTGACGAGTGTCAAAGGGCAACCGGGCAACCGAACACTGATTGACGGAGTAACAAACATGCGCGTTCTTGTCACGGGCGGAGCGGGATTCATCGGTTCCCACACAGTAGATTTGCTGCTCGAAAAGGGCTACGAGGTTCGCATCCTGGACAACCTCCAGCCGCGCGTGCATCCGCGCGGCAAGCCGCCTTGGGTGCCGAAGGAAGTCGAGTTCATCCAGGGCGACGTCGCCAACCGCAATGACCTCTCCCGCGCTATGCAGAGCGTGGGCTATGTGATTCATCTGGCGGCTTATCAGGACTATTTGCCGGACTTTGCCACGTTCATCCACACCAACACCGAAAGCACTGCGCTCATCTTTGAGTTGATCGTCGAGGCGAGTCTACTTGGGCGGCCGCTGCCGGTTCGTAAGATCGTCTTTGCCTCGTCGCAAGCCGTGTGCGGCGAGGGGCGCTATCGCTGCGAGGAGCACGGCGTCCTCATTCCCGGCCAGAGGCCGCTCGGGCAACTGGAGAGCGGCGATTGGGAAATCCATTGCCCGCACTGTGGCCGCGCCATGGAGTCGCTGTTGATTGACGAATCCACCGTCCACCCACACACGACTTATGGCATCTCCAAGTACGCGATCGAGCTGCTGGCCGAAAACCTCGGCCGGCGCTATGGCATCCCGACCGTGTGTATGCGCTATACCTACGTCCAGGGGACACGCAACTCGTTCTACAACGCCTACTCGGGCATTGCGCGCATCTTTGCACTGCGGCTGATGCATGGTCTGCCGCCAGTGTGCTTTGAGGATGGCCAGCAGCGGCGCGATTACATCAACGTACGTGACGTGGCGCGCGCCAATGTGCTGGTCATGGAAGACGACCGCGCCAACGGGCGCGTGTTCAACGTCGGCGGCGGACGCCCGGTCACAGTGCGCGAGTTTGCCGGAATCATGCTGCACGAGTTTTCCCGGCGAGGCGGTCCCCAGGCCTCACGCTACGCCGACATGCAGCCCGTGATCCCCGGCGAGTTTCGCCTGGGCGACACGCGCCACACCATCTCGGACATATCGGCCTTGAGCGCATTAGGTTGGCAGCCGACCTTCCCCGTGGAGCAAAACGTCCACGAGTACGTGGGCTGGCTGCTAGAACAGACCGGCACCGACGAGTTCTTTCGCGAAGCGGACAAGATCATGCGTGAGCAAGGAGTCATACGAAGGTCAAACGCCAAATGACGATTGTCGAACGACGTATGACAGACGATCTCCCTACGTTTGCCCTTCGACAAACGCCATCCGGCATTTCCTCATCTCCCTCTCATCTGGGCTTAAGATGACTGTGCTATAGTAACCAGTGAGCAGCCCTCCCACGTGGGAACGTGGGCTGTGCCGCAGGCGGAGCGCATAGCAGGTCATGTGCCTGAGCGCACGCCCCAAGGAGTTTGTCGAGCCGTGGCCCCGACCCAAATTTGGTCGGGGCCGTTCCATTTAACATTGACACACTCCCCGTTCGGTGCTAGAATCTCGCCTGCCGGGCAAGGTGTACCAGAATTTCCGAAATCAAAAAGGAGTTCTGCCTCTGGGGTGGAACTCTTTTTTTGTGCACACCAACGCATTGACAACGGTATCAAACGGACTAGAATTCTAGACTGGACGGGTTGCATGAATCTGTCAGGTCCGGGGGTGAAGATGATGGATTCGCGGTCAAGTCCCGCCGCAAGTGTGGACCATCAGTTGCGGGAAGAATGGCAAGCGCAGCAAGTGCTCTTTGAGGCCCAGCCGCCGCTCGTGCAGCGTTTTCTCGAAGCACAGGCCCGCCAACTGGCAGAGGCGCTCGCGCAACACGAGCGGGTGCCGCAGGTCCGCTTCGGACTACCGGACAAGGTGGTGGTGCACACGCCGGCTCACGGCCACGGTACGCTCGTCACCATCCCCGCCGAAGATCGGGAACAACTGGCCGGCGGCCTGATTGACCGGCTGACGCGCGGCGATATCCGTGCCGTGCTCCGCGAACGGTTAGCCGAGCTTGAGCAATCGCCGAGCCGCGCGGTTGCCACGAGCGCGGGATTGGTGCGATATGCGACCGTCGTGCACATGGTGCATAACTTGCTGCCCGCGGGTCGCTCGGTTACTTACCGGGCTGCCGAGGGGGAAGAGATTCCTACACTCCCCGTGAGCGATGAGCTGGAACCGGCCTCGGCCATTATGGCCACGACAGACGCCATCGCCGAAGAAGGACAGGCAGACGAAGGCCGTGGAGAGCTCCAGGTTCCTTACGCGCCTGCCGCTCGCAAGTTTTACTTGCCGCGTTGGGTGGCTTTTGACGAAGAAGGCCGCTTGCTAGTGAATTCGGACAGTGAAGCCGAAG
>Ga0315268_10004309_pt1 | contig 15459 bp, 14 predicted proteins | sample C1_top_MG_FD_204535 | JGI IMG/M metagenome (GOLD analysis project Ga0315268, IMG submission 204535) | Sediment microbial communities from Yellowstone Lake, YNP, Wyoming, USA - C1_top | ecosystem: Environmental > Aquatic > Freshwater > Lake > Sediment | place: USA: Wyoming | collected 2017-08-01
AATATACTCTCGGCGTCCAAGAACTTTGGTTATTATGTTTTGATGGAGACGGTCGCGCTGCCGACCTCGACTCATTTCTTGTCTCGCTTTCCCCTTGCCACGTTGCCCGTCATCGCTTTGCTAACCATTGCATGTATCGTATGTGTATGGCTGGCGCGCAACCGGATGCCGCGCGATCCAGTCGTGTGGTTCGGCGCCCTGTGGATGGCATTTGCTCTGGCTCCTGTGATGTTGATGGTTGCTGAGCGCACAACCTATTTTTCATCGGTTGGATGGGCCTGGGCTAGCGCCGCCATCGCGATACTTGCCTGGGAATCCATCTCAAGACACTCTATGTTCAAGCGATGGATGGTCATCCTCTGCATCGCGAGTATCTTGGGAGCCAATCTGATCGCTTTGACCCACCGGGGCTACTGGTGGGATCGGGCTGGCGACATCTCCCGCGAAATGTTTTCCCAGGTGCAAACGGCGCTGCTGAACCTGCCGCCAGGAGGGCACAACCAGTTATGGTTTGTCAATCTGCCTGACCGCATCGAGTATGCATATGCCTTTGGGAACCGCGTCCCGTTTGCGATTTGGTTGCTGCAGAGGCAACTGGGCACAGAAGCTGATGTGCAGCTATTCCGTAACAGACCGACCAACGTGTCGCCACAAGAAGATATAAGGCAATTACTCTCAGAACAAGCTGTGCAAGGCCCGGTGGTTGTCTTCTATTGGCAAGGGGAAACACTGGTCAAGTTGAGCACAGCTCAGAATAACCTTGAACCTTGACAAGAACAAGATGCTCCAGGTTGGCTTGAGGGAGCAATCATCCTACACAGTGACTTGAAATTCCTGTATAATAATGCTCGCACCCAACTTTAACTTGTGGAAATGCTCATGGCACCAACTCTAATGGACCCACATACCGCCGATGAATGGCGGGCCGAAGAAAAAGCTTTTGTGCTGCACACCTGGACGGCGCAAAGTCAATGGAACGCGCCAACGGTGGCAGGCGGATCTGGCGCATGGTTCTGGGATGTCCAGGGCCATCGGTACCTTGACCTGAGCGCGATGGCCGAGTGTTCGCACTTGGGCCACCAGCATCCGGCCGTCATCAAAGCCATTAAGCGCCAGGCCGACGAGATGATGTTCGTCACGTCGGGCTGGGGCAACCGCGCACGGGCGCTTTTGGCGAAAAAGGTCACCGAGCACGCGCAAATGCCCGGCGGCAAGGTGTTCTTTGCGTTGGGCGGCGCCGAGGCAAACGAGACCGCCGTCAAGATGGCACGTTGGGTAAAGGGGCGTCAAAAGGTCATTACCCGCCACCGCTCGTATCACGGTGCAACGTCGGGGGCGATGGAGCTTTCCGGCGACAATCGTGGTTGGAACTATTCGCCGGGACCTCCGGGCGTTATCCACGCGCTGCCACCGTACTGCTATCGTTGCCCTTTCGGGTTGACGTATCCGGGTTGCAACATCCATTGCGGCGACCACATCGCAGAGTTGATCGAGTGGGAAGGTCCGCAGACGGTCGCAGCTGTACTGGTAGAGCCAGCGGCAGGGACGAATGGCATCACTGCGCCGCCAGAATACTGGCCCCGCCTGTGCGAAATCTGCGACCGTTATGACGTGCTGCTCGTCGCGGACGAGGTGATGAGCGGATTCGGGCGGACGGGCGAGTGGTTCGCATGGCAAGCCTCCTCTTCCCAGTCCAAGGCGGGGGCTCCGGACATGATGACGCTGGCCAAAGGGCTGACGGCGGCGTACATGCCGCTGAGCGCAGTCGTCGCCAACAAAAAGGTTGCCGATTACTTTGAAGATCACACGCTGGAAACCGGCCTCACCTATAGCGGCCACCCGATGTCGTGCGCGGCAGGGTTGGCGGCGGTGGAGACGTATGAGCGTGAGGGGCTAATTGTCCGGAGCAAGGAGCTCGGTAGGTGGATGCACAGCCAATTGCGCGAGATGGCACAAGATCATCCAAGTATTGGAGATATCCGCGGGCAGGGGCTGTTCGCCCAAATCGAATTCGTCAAGACAGGCAGCAAAGAGGCGCTCGCCAGGTGGCCGCAGACGCCGCCGGTGCTGCGCCAGCTCGTGGCCGAAGGCCGCAAGCGCGAGATGAGCCTTGCCGTGCGGGGCAACATGCTCATCCTCTGCCCGCCACTGGTCATCGAGAAAAATGACCTGGCGATGGGGCTAGAGGTGTTGGACGAGCTGTTGGGGATGGTGGACGAGGCGGCGAAGCGCTAATCGTATGGGATAGCCGCCCAGACAGGAGGGAAGTACCCAATGGATAACGCGCGCTCACACACCAGGGAATATGTGCTTGCCGCCATTCTCGGCGCGATCGGAGGCGCGCTTCTCGTGGCACTTGTCACACGAGCCATTCCTAAGATGATGTCTCGAATGATGTCTGGGCGGATGAGTCAGATGATGGCCCAGATGAGAGCGAGTGGCTGCGATCCAGCCGAGATGTGACAGCGCATGATGTCGGGCTTCGGCGAAGCCCAACAGAAATGAGTTGTCAGGTTCGTCACTAGATTGATTAGCCCGCCCCTCCCCGGGGCGACTAAAATGCCAAGAAAAGGAGAGTAAAAGATGGGTACCAAAAGGATGGTCAGAACTGCTGTCAAGGGACAAGCTGCGACCAAAAAGGCCGCAGCTCGGAGGAAGGCTGCGACCAAAAAGCCAACCTTCCAAAAGATCACTTACGCCACGCTGGCGATGCCGCCCGACGATCCGCGTCACGACTTGTTCGACAAGGCTGTGGCCGAGGTGAAGGCGAGCCTGGGCAAGTCGTACCCGATCTACATCGGCGGCAAGGCGATGCTTCGGAACGTCGAACTGTTCGCCGACGTCAGCCCGGTGAACACAGACTGGACGCTAGGGTACTTCCAAAAGGGCACCGTCCAGGACACCCAAGACGCTATCGCCGCCGCGCGCAAGGCCTTCCCGGTCTGGCGCGATACAGGCTGGAAGCAGCGTGTCAAAGTCATGCGCAAAGCGACGGACCTCATGAGCAAGCGTGCCTTTGAAATTGCCGCCATCCTCACACTCGAGGTTGGCAAGAACCGTACCGAGGCTTTGGGCGATGTTCAGGAGGCCGTTGACCTGATCCGTTACTACTGCGACCGGATGGAAGAGAACAAGGGCTTTATCAAACCGCAAGGCAAAGAAACCCCTCGGCATCACAACACCAGCGTCCTCAAACCCTATGGCGTCTGGGCCGTTGTCAGCCCGTTCAACTTTCCGTTCGTGTTGGCCGCCGCTCCCAGCGGCGCGGCGCTTATCACCGGCAACACAGTCGTCTTCAAGCCAGCCACCGATACGCCTTACGCCGGGCTCAAATTGGCCGAATGTTTCCTCGATGCCGGAGTGCCCGAAGGCGTCTATAACTTTGTTACCGGCTCCGGCGCGACGGTCGGCGAAGAACTCATCGCCAACCCCAGCGTGGACGGCATCACCTTCACCGGCTCGTATGATGTTGGGATGCACATCTATCGCACGTTCCCGCAGACCAAGTGCGAATATCCCCGCCCGTGCGTCATCGAGATGGGCGGCAAGAATCCGGCCATCGTCAGCCGCCAGGCCGACCTGGACATTGCAGCGATAGGCATCATGCGCAGTGCGTTCGGGTTGCAGGGCCAAAAGTGTTCGGCCTGCTCGCGGGTCTATGTGGAGCGACCGGTGGCCGATGCGTTTCTCGACAAGCTCGTCGCACTCGCCGATAAAATCGCCATCGGCGACCCTAGTCAACGCAACGTCTGGTTCGGGCCAGTAATTAACAAAAAAGCTTACAGTGACTACCTGCATCATTGCGAGGAACTTTCACAGTCCAGCCAGATCATCCGGGGCGGTCAGCACCTCACTGAAGGCGACCTGAGCAAGGGTTACTTTTGCGCCCCGACGATTTCCTATGGGCTACCGCTCGACCATTATCTCTGGCAAGAAGAAATGTTCGTGCCGATTACGACAGTGGCCGCTGTGGATAGCCTTGATGAGGCGATATGGCACGCCAACGACGTATGCTACGGGCTGACCGCAGGCTTTTACTCTAACGACCAAGTCGAGATCCAAGGGTTCCTGGACAACATTCAGGCCGGCGTCGCCTACGTCAACCGCGCGGCCGGCGCGACGACAGGCGCGTGGCCGGGCTATCAACCCTTTGGCGGATGGAAAGGGTCCGGCTCCACCGGTAAGTCCAGCGGCGGGCCGTACTATCTCCAACAGTACCTACACGAACAAAGCCAGACAGTGATTGATCTCTAGTATCGCCCTTGCGAAGTCTCACCCTTCGCGCCTTCGCAAGGGTCAGGAGTACGCCATGTCCAACGAATCTGGTCTTGAGGGCGTCGTCATCACTAGCGCCGGGAGCAAGTTGCTGGGGGCGTTGTACCGTGCAGCCGGGGCGGGGCCCCATCCCACCGCACTTGTGCTGCACGGTATCCCCGGCCTGGAAAAGAATACCGACATTGCCTATGCCTTGCGGGACGCCGGTTGGAATGCGCTGGTCTTTCATTATCGTGGATGTTGGGGGAGCGAGGGCGACTATACGCTGGCCGGCATCCCCGACGATGTGCGCGCTGCGGTGGACGCAATCCTTGCCGGTGGATTCGCGGTAGACGCCAATCGCATCGGCGCTATCGGGCACGGACTGGGCGGCTGGGCAGCCCTTGTCGCCGCAAGCCGCGATCCACGCATCCGCACCATCGTCACCTTGGGTGGCATCGCCAACTTGCGGACGACATCTCTGAAGGATCAAGAGGCCGCCAACTATGCGCGCTTCTTGCGCAATATCACCGGCAAAGGCATTCAGTCCCAATGGCGCGCCCTAGAGTGGACGTATAATCCAGTGGACGTGGTAGACTTGCTACATTCATGCCCGTTGCTCATCGTGCATGGCACGGCGGACACGGTGGCACCAGCGTCTCAGGCGACGGAACTCAAGGGCCGGGCAGGGGATGCCGCTCAACTGATCCTGATGGAAGGCGCAGATCACATCTTTAGCAGACACCGCAGACAGCTGGTGGATACGGTCGTCCCGTGGCTGAAAGAAAGACTTTAGCGCGTCCGTGGTAATGGCTTTGGCCGTTTCCTGACGACTGAGGTGGTTACTATAGGTGCGGGGAGATGGGGCTAAAAGACCCGAAGGGTTTTCAGGAACCCTTCGGGTCTGAGTGTCAGACCGAGACGCAACAGCAGCTTATTTATCCAGTCGCCGACCGTACCCAGTAGAACACGCCCGTTACTGCGCCAGCGGCGACCAGAAACACGCCGATAAGGCCAAGCCCATACCCGGCTCGCATCATGTCCGCGCCGACTAGGCCGGGCACGATGATCAACGCAGTTCCGGCGGCAATGATGACCAATCCGATCACAACGCCACTGATCTCGGGGGTTCTCTGGTTTGGCACGAGTATTCTCCGCTTACCAGGCACATAGACTGCACGGCCTAGCCCGACAAGAGCCGGCCATGGGACGCTAGCAGAATCATAGCCCAAAAGCGAGATTTCGCCAAACTTTCAAAATGCCTGGAAGCTTAGACTCTCAATCTCGGATCAATCGCATCCCGCAAGCCATCGCCAGCAAGGTTCACGGCAAGCACGGTTAGTGTAAGCATTCCGCCAGACGCGACCGCCACCCACGGCGCCTGGCGCAAGTAAAGTCTGCCCTCGTGCAGCATTGCGCCCCACTCTGGCGCGCCCGGCGGCACACCCACGCCCAGAAAGGTTAACGCCGAAGTGTTCAAAATCGCCCAACCAACTTGGAGTGTGGCGATGACCAGTGCTGAACCGGCAACGTTTGGCAGAATATGGTGCAACAGGATGCGCCGCTCAGTGCAGCCGACCGAGCGCGCGGCCAACACGAACGGTTGCCGCTTGACACCCACTACGGCAGCGCGCACTACGCGCGCCGTCCCCGGCATCCCCGCCAGCCCGAGGCCCAACGCCACGCCCTCTAATCGCTGCCCCATCAGCGCCACGACCATCAGAGCTAGTAGGAGATATGGAATCGAAAGCAGCACGTCCATCGCGCGTGTGATGAGGCTATCGGCCCAGCCATCGTAATATCCGGCGAGCAACCCCAGCGCTAACCCCGGCAGCGCCGCCACCGTGGCGGCCAGCAAGCCGATGCCAAGCGTCAGGCGACCACCATAGAGGAGGCGGCTAAACACATCACGCCCAAACAGGTCAGTGCCCAAAAGATGTACTCGGTTCGGCGGCATCAGTTGAGCAGCAATATCTACTTGCAGCGGGCGCGAGGGAGCCAGGCTGGGCGCAAGCAGCACCGCCGCCGAAACGAGGAGCAAAAACATAATGGCGACCAGTGCGGCAACGTTGCGGCGCAATGGCATGCGCTCCGGCTTGCCCTTCGGCCACCGCGAAGGCAGCGGGCGGCGAGTCGGAATTGGATAGAGGAATCGTCGTCGTTCTTGTAGCATCGCACTACTTGGGACGAAAGACGAATTCATTATTCGTCACGCGAAGGGGTCACTCCCGCACTCGGGGATCAAGCAGCCATTGCGCTGCATCGGCAGTCAGGTTGGCCAGGCTATATACAGCAGCACTGGACAAGACAATCCCCTGCACCACCGGCAAGTCTTGCGAAAGTACGGCCTCCACCACTAACCGCCCCAATCCTTGCCGGGCAAAGACAGCCTCGGTTACCGCTGCGCCGCCCAACAAAAAACCGAACTGGAGCACCATTACAGCCAGAACGGGCGGCAGCGCGGCGGGCCAAGCGTGCCGCGCCAGCACAAGCCAGCCCGGCAGACCCTTTGAACGGGCGACAGTGATATAGGGCTCAGTCAACACATCGAGCAGGCCCGCGCGTGTGAGCCGCGCAATCGCCCCAGCCGAAGTCAGGCCCAGAACCGTTGCTGGTAAAATCAGTTGCAGCGCATCGCCACTGCCCGTGGGCGGGAGCCATCCCAATGTCACAGAAAAAATCATCAACGCCAACAGGCTGGACCAGGCGACCGGTGTGGAAACTCCCAGGAGCGCCGCGATCATCCCAGCGCTATCTACCCACGTCCCCCGAAAGCTGGCAGCAAGTGTCCCCAGTCCCACGCCCACGAGGATAGCTACCGACATCGCCGCCAGCGTCAGCTCCAAGGTGGGTAGGGCCGCTTCGGCAAGCATCTGCGCCACCGGGCGGTCGACAATCCACGATTCACCTAGGTCAAGCCGAGCCAGCCCCCACAAGAATCGAATGTACTGCTCGATCAGCGGGCGATCCCAACCGATCTGCGCGCGGCGCTGGGCGATGGCTTGCAGAGAAGCCCCAGCGCGCGCCAAGATCTGCGTAGCCGGGTCCCCAGGGAGAAGGTGAATGGCCAGGAAAGCAACTGTGGCTGCTACCCAGAGGACAAGGGGAATGGCAGCGAGGCGACGAAAAACAAGTTGCAAGTTTCACACACCTGCACTGCGCGCAGGCGCACGCGTCTCGAATCTCAAATGCCAAGCGTCATTTTGAAGTTTGAAATTGGACATTCGATAGTTGAGGAAACCAACCGCGCGCATCGTAACGCAGGCCCGTGACGCCCTGCGCGGCGACGTTGAGATTCACATAGTCACGGATCGGGATGATGAGTGCCTGGGCCATCACGCGCTGCTGCACATCGGCATACAGCGGCGCGCGGTCACCCGGCCGGGTGAGCATCACAGCCTTGTCAAGCGCCGCATCTATCGCCGGATCAGACACCCGGGCATAATTGAAGGATGCATCGCTCCGAAAGAACTGGCGCAAAATGTCCGGGTCGCTGCCAGAAAGCAGGAACGGAATGACGTTGACTGAACCTTCGCGGCCGGCCTGAAGCAACGTCCCATAAGGCACAAGCTGGCTCTTGAAATCCACGCCCACCTGCGCCCACTGCGCCTGGAGCAGTTGCGCCGTTTCTGGCACAAAGCCAAAGCTCATCAGCACTGCATCCACCTGCAATCGCTTGCCGTCCTTTTGGCGGATTCCGTCCGGGCCAAGTCTCCAGCCGGCTTCGTCCAGCAACTGCTTGGCTTTGTCGGGACTAAACGGATAGAGCGACATGACGGACGGGTCATAGCCAATCGTCGCCGCCGTCAGCGGGCCGAAGGCGACAGGTGACCTGTCCCGAAAGATGGTCTTGACAATGGCCGCGCGGTCGGTGGCATAGAGGAGCGCCTGACGCACGCGCAGATCGTCCGTCGGCGCGCGGTGGGTGTTGAGGAAAAGCTGCAGCGGCTGGCCGGGGATGGAAACCGCGTGCAAGGCAAACTTGCCGCCAGCAGTCAGCCAGTCAACATCTTGCGCTGGGACTTCGCCCATCACTTGAACCTGACCCGATTCGAGCGCCAGCGCCCGCGTGGCCGGGTCTTCGTAAAAGCGGAAAGTGACCTCGTCAAGATATGCCGGGCCGCGATTCTCCCAAATGGACGGCCCCCACCTGTAGTCGGGGTTGCGGACAAGGGTAAGATGGTCTTTGGGCACGTACTCTTTAAACATGAAGGGCCCGGTGCCAACTTGATGCAGTTGATAATCTTTGCCCCATCTGTCGAGCGCCATCGGCGAAGCGATCCCCAGGTAGACCTGACTCAGGCCGTCCAGCAGCGGAGCAAAGGGCTGCCCAAGATGGATCGCGATTGTGAGATCATCAACGACCTCAGCGTCCTTATACGGGCCGAGCAGAAAGATGGCCTTTTGCGATTGTGTGGCAGGGTTGGCAATGCGGTCAAGGTTGGCCCGGATGGCGGCAGCATTCAGCGGCGTGCCGTCGTGGAATTTCACACCACGGCGCAGCGTAAAGGTGTAGGTCTTGCCGTCGTCCGAGATTTTCCACGACTCTGCCAGCCCCGACACAAACTCGCCATTGACCGGGTCCTGGTACACCAGCGTGTCATAGACGCTCGTGAGTGGGATACCCAACTCCGACGAAGCGTTGACGTGCGGATCAATCCCAGAGGGAGCCAGCGTCAACCCGTAGGTCAACCGTTGAGGAACCGCCGGTCGAGGCGCACAACTCGTCAACGTCGCAGCGAACAGCAGGGCGCAGGCCGTCGTGTGGAGCATCGAGCGCATAGAGTCCTCAAGTTTCAAGCATGAAATTTCCAATCTCGAATGGAGCATTTGAGATTTGTACTATAGCACAGGTCATACCGAGCCGCAACCAACAGCACACCTGGGCGTGCAGCGTGCGCCCTGCGCTCCGACTCCGGCGGCTTGGCGTAGGGTTCGCATGGGGCAGGCGTCGAGCCGGGCCGAGCGATGTGTGCTATTCTATACTCAGCAGAGCGGGCTCTCTCCTCCTTGTAAAAGAGAGCCGGGGGCGGGGCCCCGGCTCTCTTTACTTTAACGTGACTGCCGATCATGGGTGACAGTCCTCATTCCTGCCTCAGCGGCGGTCCGTGGTCGTCCGGTTGACGCTTCGCGCTGAAGGCGCTATACTACTACCCGAGGAGAGGAAACCCGATGCGAACCTTCGCTCGATGCGCTTTGAACATCATCGTAGTGCTCGTACTGCTGTTGAGCCTCGGCCGCGTGTCGCCGGCCCGGGCACAGGATGACCCGAACAAATTTCTGGCCCAGCTCATCGCCCAGATGACACCCGAGGCCACCGTCGGGCAACTCTTTGTCGTCGCTTTCCCCGGCACAGACACTAGCACCACGTCGGATATCAGCGACTTGATCTTGAATTACCACATTGGCGGCGTGGTGCTTTCAGCCAACAACGGCAACATTGTCAACTCCGCCAACACCCCCACGCAGGTGGCTACCCTAACGGCGTCCTTGCAGGGCCTGGCCCGCGCGGCGACGAACGTGGCCGGAACAGGCGGGCGCACCTCGCCCTACATCCCGCTGTTCATTGCTCTCGAACAGGATGGGAATGGCCCACCCAATGCGCCGCTCTCTGGCGGCATGACACCTCTTCCTAGCGCGATGTCTTTGGGAGCCACGTGGAAAGGTGAAGATGCTGCCGCCGTGGGTAAAGTCGTGGGAACGGAATTGGGCGCTGTCGGCGTGAATTTGCTCATCGGGCCTTCACTGGACGTGCTGGACGCGCCACATCCATCCACTGCCGAACCCGGCGTGAACGTCTTTGGCGGCGACCCATACTGGGTCAGTGTGATGGGCCAAAACTATGTGCGTGGCTTGCACGCCGGGAGCCCGCGCGTGGCGGCTGTGTTCGAGCACTTTCCTGGTCAGGGCAGCCTCGCCGAGGCAGGCGACGAGGTGGACAAGTCACTGGAAGAGCTCAAAAAAGTCGAGTTGGTGCCGTTCCTTTCGGTGGTGCAGCCGGCGGCCGGCGAGCCGCGTGCGCTGGCCGATGCGCTGATGACTTCGCATGTGCGCTACCGCGGATTCGACGGGAATATCCGTACTCGCACCGCGCCGATCAGCGTGGATGCCCAGGCGATGCTGGCATTGCTCGCGCTGCCCGAGGTCAAAGCCTGGCGCGAGTCCGGCGGCGTTTTGGTCAGCAGTCCGCTGGGTGCCCCACTTATCCGCCGTTATTATGCTCCACAAACCATGTCGTTTCCGGCCCAACGTGTGGCGCAGGACGCTCTGCAAGCCGGCAATGATGTGCTGGTGCTGTCCGATTTCGGATTGACCGGGTCGTGGTCAGAGCAGCTCGCCAATATCAAAAGCACGATCAAGTTCTTTCAAGAGAAATATGCGACCGACCTGACATTCAAGGCGCTCGTGGACAATGCGGTCGCGCGCATCCTGAGACTCAAGGTGCGGCTGTATCCCGGGTTCGACTCGACGACTGTGATCGTCAATCCGGCGGCTGTCCCGGCAGCAGTAGGCCCCTCCCGTGCGACGGCCCTTCAGGTGGCTCAGGACGCGCTCACACTCCTGGCTCCTTCGGCGGCCACACTCGCCGAAAAACCGCTGTCCGTTCCCACGCCTCAGGATTCGATTTTGATTTTCACCGACGACCGGCCCTATAAGGAATGCGCCAACTGTCCAGCGCGGCCGCTTGTAGCAACCGATGCGCTCCAACAGGCTATCACGCGCCTGTATCCCGGCCGGGTGGATGCAGCGCGCATCGCCAGCCTGAGCTTTGGCAACTTGAGCGCGTTCCTGAGCGGGACAGTGCCGGCCGGCTCGCCGGATGTAGGAGGAGCTCTGGGTGCAGCCAACTGGGTAGTATTCGCGGCGCTCAACACAGATCCAGCGTCGCCGCAGTCTGCCGTGCTCAAACAGCTCGTGGCCCAGCGCCCTAACCTGCTGGCAAGCAAGAAGGTCATCATCTTTGCGTTCGACGTGCCCTATGATTTGGAGCCAGATGTGATCGCCAAAGCGACGGCAGTTTACGCGCTATATGGCCGCACTGACCCGTTCATCGAAGTGGCCGCGCGTGCGCTGTTTGGTGAGGCCAAGTCACAAGGTAGCCCGCCGGTCAACGTGGACGCGATCCACTACCAGCTCATCGTGCAGACCGAGCCGAATCCGAGCCAGATCATAAGGCTTTTCATCGGTGAGGCGCCCAAGGAGCCGGCGGCTACACCGGTGCCAGTGGCAATCAAGGTCGGCGATACACTCCAGCTGCGGACAGGCGCCATCGTTGACCGCAACGGGCATCCCGTGCCAGATGGGACCCAGGTGACGTTTACCCGGACGTTTTCGCAAAACGTAGAACTGCCCCCCCTCGTCGCGCCGACGCGTAATGGTGTGGCGACGGCCTCGTTCGTACTGGATCGCATCGGTCCGCTGCGCGTGCGCGCATTATCCGAACCGGCCATGACTTCGGTCACGCTGCTACTGACAGTGGCCGAGCAGCCTTCGGAGCCGAGAACGATCTTGCCGCCCCCACCCACATCTCAGCCGACGGCGACGGCAACCTCCACTCCCGCCCCTACGCCGACATCCTCGCCCACGCCAGCACCCGTTACTACGAGTAGGACCGGCGCACCGCGTCGCGTCGGATGGGGTGATTTGATGATGGCCGTCGCCGGCGTGGTTATCACAGGCGGAGCAGGGTATTGGATGCAGCGGACGCGCAAGCATCATGGCAAAACGAATGCAGACGTGCTCGCACGCGCAGGCCAGGTAGGGTTATGGAGTGTGCTGGCCGGGCTGGCCGGTTACGTGCTGTATGGAGTTGGAGCACCCGGCGCTGACCTGGCCCGAGCCGTGTTCGGGGGATGGGCTGCGTTACTAGTCGCAGTGGTTTGTGGGGCGGTCCCGGTGATTGTGGAATTTCGGATTTCGGATTTCAAATCCCAGAGCGCGAACCGCAATTAGGTGCACACTGAAATCCACAATCCGAAATCAGTCTATGGGGTGCGAGCGGGCGAAACTAGGGTAGCGACCGGTTGAGGAGTAGGCGTCGCAGTCGGCTGAGGCAGCGGCGGCGCGAACATGGTGACCAGGCACGCCAACGCGAGCAGCACAATACAGGCCAGCACCAAGAGGCGATTGGTTACCAGTGCCTTGCGCCATGCTGGCTGCTTGACAGCGGGAACAGGCTGTAGGGTGTCCTGACCCAGCAGCTCAGTCTTGAACGCTGCCACGCTGGGTGGACGCTCGTTCGGGTGCATCGCCAGCGCGTGGAGGGTAGCCTTTTCCACGTACGGCGAGATCTTGGGGTTCAACTCGATCGGTTCGGCCAATGCTTCTGGATGGAGAAACCGCTGTTTGGCGTCCACCGGAGGCTGATTCGTCAGCAAGTGGTAGAATGTGGCGCCGAGTGAATAGATGTCGCTGCGAACATCGGTGTGACCGACTTCTCCCCCGTACTGCTCCAGCGGCGTATAAGCGACTGTGCCGCGCCCTTGCAGGACGGTGATTGTCCGGTCGTCGCCGGCAGCGAGCAGCTTGACCAATCCAAAATCCACCAGCTTGATGCGCCCGTCGGGCGTGAGCTTGATGTTGCTGGGCTTGATGTCGCGGTGGACGACGGGTGGCTCCTGCGTGTGCAGATATTCAAGTGCGTCGCAAAGCTGTGCCGCCCAATTGAGCACGTCACGCTCTTCCAAAAAGCGACCGGCGCGCCGGGCCTCGTCCATGATCTCTTTCAGATCACGGCCGGGCACAAAATCCATCACCAAAAAGTCTTGGTCGCTTTCAGAAAAGTAATCAGAGACCTTGGGGAGATTGGGGTGATCAAGGCGTGCGAGGATGCTGGCTTCGCGATGGAACTGTTCCTGGGCCTGTATGCGTGCAGTCTCATCCATGCTCGGATCGAGCAGGATTTCTTTGATGGCGCAGCGGCGGCCTTCCAGGCGCAAGTCTTCGGCCTCATAGACCGCTCCCATTCCACCTGATTTAACTGACTCGATGACTTTGTACCGCTCGCGCAGAACAGTTCCAGGCTGAAGCACGGCGCTCCTCACAGGTCGGCGTGTCGTGGCACGGGGGGTGCAACGACCCTGTAAAAGCCCGATGGAAGTATCTACTAGTTTGCCGATAGCTTAAACCACAACAGGGATATTGTCAAGGCAGATTGGATCATCCCGCAAGCCCTGCGCTGCACATGAGCGCAGTAAAGGATCAGCGTGTGGGAAGGTCAGGAGTCTCGAAAATGGAAGCTCAAGTGCCATTGCTTGTAGTACAAGAAGGTCAACCCCTGGGTCATGAATGGCGGCTTGACCGTGATATGATGACGCTGGGACGTGGCGAAGAATGTGATATGGTGGTGCCCGAACGCCAGGTCTCGCGCGTTCATTTGCGCATCAAGCGCGACGAGAGCGGCTACCTTATCCAAGACCTGGATAGCAAGAACGGGACGTGTGTCAACGGGCGCCAGGTGGAGCCTGGCACGCCGGTTCACCTGCAAGATGGCGATGAAATCCAGGTGGCCCTGTGCGTACGGCTGCTGTTTGTAGGGGCCGAAGCGACTCTGCCGCTGGCCGGACGCGAGGCGGGACGTGTCACATTGGGTGGATTGCGGCTGGACAAGGCACAACGTCGCGTGTGGATTGGCGACCGCGAGTTGCAACCGCCGCTCAGCCTGGCGCAATACCGGCTGCTCGAGTTGTTGGCCGACGCCAGCGGGCGAGTAGTGAGCCGTGAAGAAGTCGTCGCCACAGTGTGGCCGGAGGCCATCGAAGAGGGCGTATCTGAGCAAGCAATTGACGCACTGGTGCGCCGCCTGCGCGACCGACTGGCCGAGTTGGACCCGGAGCACGAGTATGTGATGACGGTGAGAGGGCACGGGTTCCGGTTGGCAGATAGACCGGCCCATTGAGCGCATATCACCCAGCCGGCCCCATAAAGCCCATTGGGGTTATGCTGTTCATTCTCCTCCTGGCAGCCGGGGCAGGCGGAGCCGCATCCGCAACGCTGGATGATTCATCCGCGCCATGCCCGGCACCCGCTGTAGCCAGTACACCCATAGTCGTGCCTGTATTCGGAATGACGCCTAGGGCGTTCCTACCCTTCATCTTGGCCTCGTCCGGGTTTACGACCCTTCCTCCTGGTTCTGCGTTGCTCTCGGACGCCATGTGTGCGGCCCGGATCAGCCGGCAGCCGGAGAACAAGCATATGAATCTCCCGTACAATGCGACGCCGGGCAATCAACAGCTTGCAAGCAACTTTTTTGGCGGCAGTGACCCACGCGCCAATACCGAGCTCGCCGCTCGCGTGACCGGCTCTTTTGTCGGCACCACAGACGAGGTTTTGCAGTGGGCGGCGTGTAAGTGGGGCATTGACGAGGACATTGTCCGAGCGCAAGCGGCCGTCGAGTCGTGGTGGCGACAAGATGCCAAAGGCGATTGGGGCGTCGATCCTGACCGCTGTCCGCCGGGGCATGGGCCGGGCATCGATGATGCTGACTATCCCGACGAGTGCCCCGAAAGTTGGGGCATCCTGCAGACCCGCTACCCGTATGAACAATCGGCGTGGCCAGGCATGGCCGACTCGACGGCCTTCAATGCGGACACCACCTATGCGATCTGGCGCGCGTGCTACGAAGGGTATGAATGGTGGTTGAACCATGTGGAGCGCGGCCAGGATTATGGTCCTGGCGACGCGTGGGGCTGTGTGGGCCGCTGGTACGCAGGCCGTTGGCACACGGCGCTCGCAGAGGCCTATATCATCAAGGTCAAGGACTATATGAACAGCCGAGTCTGGGAACAGTCATACTTTCAGGAGCCATGACCGCCACCGCCACCCCTTTTCCGCGCTCGCGGAAATAGACGATAAGGAGCTGGGTGTCTCGATGAATTCCCACCCACTTTTGTCCTACTTTGTGTTGGGCAAAACAACTCACTTCTAATCGCTTCGGTCGAGTTGTGGGCCTTGATTATGTGGTGGAATGCAAACCCGTTGAGAGTGTCGGGCTTATGGCACAGATGTAGATTTCGATTTCCCTTCGTTGCACAAAGCGATCTGCTCCTGGACTGCACAAGCCGATAGGTCGCCCGAAGCCAGCGTCCCCACCAACTTGCTCAAAGTCTCCGAGTTATCCGCCAGCAAGATCAGTGTGGTGCGTTTCTCGATGCGGGAGAATACCATCAAGCCGGTGCCAGAGCGAGCAATTTTGCCCAAACCGGG
>Ga0315268_10004310_pt1 | contig 15458 bp, 13 predicted proteins | sample C1_top_MG_FD_204535 | JGI IMG/M metagenome (GOLD analysis project Ga0315268, IMG submission 204535) | Sediment microbial communities from Yellowstone Lake, YNP, Wyoming, USA - C1_top | ecosystem: Environmental > Aquatic > Freshwater > Lake > Sediment | place: USA: Wyoming | collected 2017-08-01
CTTTTGCGACCAGGCCGCGGGGAAAGCGCCAGAGGACTGGCGCACTCCAAGGCGCTTCGCGCGAGTCGGCGCACATCTCATTTTCATCGTTTGTGGAGCGCCTGCTTGGGGGCGCATGAGGCTCGGACCAGAAAATGTGAACGCAAAGACTCAGAGACGCTCGCGCCGCGGTCTCTCCCCAGCCTGTGCTCGTCACCAATTGGCTGCTCACGCGCTGCTTCGCCAGGCTTGGCTGGCGGCGCCGCTTCTTTCTTTCCACCGCTCGCGCAAGGCCTGGTGGAGCCGCTCACGAAACGCCAGGGGCAGTTCGTAAGGCTGGCCGGCACGGTAAAGGGTGATCGTCTGGCGAATGTTGTCCACTACCACTTGGCAGGGGTTACAGCCAGCCAAATGCCGCTCCAGCTCGGCGCAGACGCCGGGCGCGATGTCGCCGTCCACGTAATCGTTGAGCACGGCCAAGAGTTGTTCGCAGTTCATAAGCGCGCGCTTGCCGGGTACAGAGCCGGCCTTGAGCGAAAGGTTACACTGATGTTGGCCATAGGGAAGGAAGGATTAGGATTAGGAGCACGGAGGGTAGGGATTGGCGGTGGTCGTGGTCGTGGGGGGCGAGCCGGCGGCGCTCGTCGCCAAAGGCGCGGGTGAGTTGCTCGCGCAGTTGCAGTCGCGCCCGCAACAGCCTCACTTTCACGTTGGCTTCGCTCAACCCCAGCGCCGCCGCCGTTTCCTTCACCGACAGCCCCTCCACGTCCCGCAGCAGGAAGACCAGCCGATGCTTCTCGTCCAACTGGGCCAGGGCTTCCTCGATCAGCCGTTGGGTCTCGCGCCGTTGCGCCAACTGCTCCGGCGATTCCCGCCAGTCCGCGATAAACTCCGGATGCGGCGCCCGCTCGCCCTCTTCGCGCGGCTCGGTGGCAGCTTCAAGGGAAACCACGTCGAGTCCCTTGTGCTTCCGCAGGACCTTGAGGGCGGCGTGCGTGGCAATCCGCATCAACCACGTCGCAAAGCTGGCCTCTCCGCGGAACCCGTCCAGATGCTCCAGCGCGCTCAGGAAGGTCTGTTGGGTGACGTCTTCGGCGTCCTGCTCCTGGCGAAGGATGCGGCGCGCGAGTGAATAGACCTTTTGCTCATAGCGGGTGGTCAACTCCTCAAAGGCCGCCAACTCGCCGGCGTTGGCCAACCGGACCAGGGCTTCATCGCTTTGGGCAGCGAGGCTCATGGCGTCTCTTGCAGAACTTGGACGGGCGCGGACTCACCGCGGCAAGCCCCCGGACTCGGTGGCGCGGATTTCCGAGTGCCGCACCTTCCCGCCAAGGTTGGCCGTCCACCCCATCAGCCCGCCGACCCCCAGCGCCAGCAGCACCACCAGCGCCAAGAACCAACGGCTATACGCTCGCGGACTCCGCCACGCTATCAGCCCGGCCAGCGACGCGATGCCCAGCACGCCCATGCCCACGAACGCTACCAGCGCCAGCTCCGCGTGTTGTTCGATCAACTCCGCCACCACGCCCGGAGTCCCTTTGATGAGCGCCTCGGCGGGGCGGCCGGACAAATAAGCGGGAATCGTCAGCACGGCCGCGATCACGAACACCGCCAGACTGAGGTCTATGAGTTCGTCTCTCCTACGCGCCAGGCTCCAGAGCAACAGGCAAAAGCCAAATACGCTGCCCACAACCGCCAGGTGGGTGCTGATCAGGTGCAGGTGTGCGGCGTTCATCATCGCCAGTTTGGCCCCTCTTAGCGCCTCCGGGCCGGATACTGCAACACTTTCCTCCCGTTAGATCCTCTCAAAGCACCGCCTTTTTCCCAGTCGGTGACCGCGTCGTTAAAGGCCTGGATTTCCAGGCAGGCGGTGTGCACGTAAAAATCCACCGCGCGTCACACGGGGCGCGGGTTTTCCGACCAACGTCCGTCAAGTCGAGCCAAAACGGGATTCTGCTCGCATTTTGCTTTGCCGCCGGGCGCGGCCAATTCTAACCTTCCGCCGCTGTGTTGATGCGCCCAGGCGAGGTTCCGGTTTTGGCGGTGCTCACGGCTTTTGAAGCGCCGTCTTGATCGCCGACAGAGAGACGCCCAGCGTCGCCTGGGCCACCGCATCCAAGGCCGGTTCCGGTCCGCTCAAATGGAGCGTCCGATGGACGTGCGCCAGGCTCTTGCCTGGAGCCAGCGCGGCGGCCGGCGAAGAGGATTCCAGTTCGAAGAAGGGGCCAAGCGGTTTGGCTCCGGGAGCGGGTGGGCCGTCGTTGTAGCTGTTGGCCGCATCGCCGCCGTAGGGATTGTCCTGCAGCTTCCAGAGCGAGTTGACGTAGTCGGTCACGTTGGCGGGTTGGCTGAATTGCGCAATCGTCAGCACGTGGCTCTCCGCGTCGTAAGCGCCGAGCACGGCCTTGCTGCGTCTGGGGCTAATGCCGATCTTGCTGCGGAACTTGCCATCGGCGCTGAGGAAGACCACGTCGTCCTTCACCACCAACCGCTCCGGCGGAATGCTGCCGAAGTAATCCGAAGTGACCTTCACGCCAAGCTCGGCTTCCGGGCCGGGCTTGATGGGGACAACAATCGTGGTCGAGGGCGAGGGGTTGAACATGCCCAGAATCCAGACTGAAAGCAGGCCGGTTTCCTTCTTCCAGGCGTTCTGGCCGGCGTTGGCGATCCGGTTGTCCGTCTCGTAAGCCACGAGGCTCACGTCCTGGCCCGGCCGCACCCCGAGCTTTTTCCAGGCCGCAGCGGTGTCGAGCAGGCGCACGGTGCGGCGCACCGCCACCGCAAAGCGCGTTCCCGAGTAATTGGTCAACGCAAACTCAGCCGCAAACGTCGCCCCGTTCGGCGACTGGCTGACCACCTTGAACGGCAGGGTGTCGAAAATCGCCGGTGTCTGCCAATCGGCCAATTCAAACTTGGCGCCTGGGGCGAAGAAGATTGAAAACTGGCCGCCCTCCGGTCCCATCCAAAACCGATCCTCCCCGCCGAAGGCATTCATGTGCGGCAGCAATTTGCCAGAGGCGATCAGTTCGCGGTTAATCCAGCCAAAACTTTGGCCGGCGTCACCGCCCGCGGTGCTCGTCATGACCCGGCCCTGCCAGGCCGGCGAGATGGCCACGCGGGCGTGGTCCTTCTTATCACTGAGCACGATCAGTTCGGTGTGGCCTTTCAGAAATGCGACATCGTCGCCAAAAGTGGCGGCGCCAGCCCGAGGCACAAGAGACGCGGTTGCGGTCATAATAACAAGTGTGGTTGTAGTGATGTTCCTTTTCATAGTGGAGAGACCGAAGCTCGGTTGAGGGTTTTTGTCAATAGCGTTGGCAGGCACTTTCGGGCGCGAGATCACTGAGAGCTGGCGGCCTGTACGTCCCGGAAGGGTCTAATGGCCGCCGGAAGCGCCAATGCCGTGCAGGCTTTCCGCCCGGCTGAGCTTGGGCCAGCAGAAACCATAGCAGGCGATGGCCACAAAACAGACCATCGGCACGATGAATCCGGTGGACATATTGTACTTGTCGGCTACGGCCCCCATCAACTTCGGCAGCAGGGCGCCGCCCACGATCCCCATGACGATGTAGGCGGAGGCCTTTTTGGCACGCACACCCAGCCCGAAAATGCCCAGGGCGAAGATGGTGGGGAACATGATGGACATGAAGAAATAGCTCAGGAAAACGCAGGCCACCGACAGCCAGCCGAGCTTGCAGAAGACCAGGAATGTGAACAGCACATTGAGCAGCCCATACAGGCCCAGCACCTTGTGAGCGGAGAACTTTCTCAGCAGGGCCGCCCCGCTGCCGCGCCCCGCCAGGAAAAACAGGAAGCCCACTGAGGCCAGACCCGAGGCGCCTTGATTGGTGATGTGCAACAGGCCGTCCTTGCCCGTTTCCAGCCAGCGATGCAGCCAGCCCGTGCCCCAATCGGCGGAAAGGCCGGGCGGCTCGGCAATCATGTAGTTGATCAGAAAACTGAAGATCCCCGACTGCGCGGCCACATAGAGGAACTGCGCCAGCGTCGCGCCGGAGAAATGCTCGTGGGACCAAATACTGTGATGCGAAAGCCTCTTGACGACCGGCAGAAGCACCGCTGCGGCGATCACCATGGCCACCACCCCGGCCCAACAAAGCACTACCAACTGCGCCCCCTCGTTCGTGAGTGCCCCACTTCCGGGGTGAGGCAGCCGCGACGCCAGCCCCACCAGATGCGGCCCCGCGCCCACCGCGGCGAGGATCAGCCAGAGGACCATGCCGAAGACGCACATCAACGCCGCGATGTTGCCCAAGATTAGGAAATACACCGGTCCGCGGTTGACCGTCCGCGGCGCCGCCGCTGCCGCTGCCGCGCCCTCGTTGGCCTCCTTCTCGTCGAGTTGATACGCATCCTCCGTCTTAATGTCGGGCACATAGGCGAAGTAGAAAATCACCGCCAACACCAGAACGACGATCGCCACCCCGGCATACGGTATCCAGATCGTCTGGGTGCCGGTATCTTGGCCAGCGGCGTTCTTGCCATAGAAGAATTGCATTCCAGCTATCGGCCCAAAAACCCAGCCGAGGCCATTGCAGGACTGGGCGAGGTTGATCCGGGTCGCCGCATACTGCTTGGGGCCCAGCACCGTCGTGTACGGATTGGCTACGGTCTCGAGGAACGTCAAACCGGAGGCGATGACACACACCCCGAGCAGGAACGCCCAAAAGGATGCGATATGCGTCGCGGGGATGAACCAGAATCCCCCGGCACTCACCATCAAAAGTCCGGCAATGATGCCGCCTTTGTAGCCGAGCTTGATCGCCAGCCAGCCCGCCGGCAGCGACATCAGGAAATACCCCATCCAGTGGGCGAACTGCACCCAGGCCGATTGAGCCAGGGTCAAATGCAGTGCCTGCTGGAAGTGCCGGTCCATCACGTCAATCATCCCGTTGCAGAATCCCCAAAGGAGGAAGAGGGAACTGACGATGGCAAAAGTGAACGCCAGATTCTTCCCGTCAGCGGTTACGAAGAGGCTCTTTTTGCTTGTACTCATGTTTTTGGGAAGACGATAACTACTCAAAGGCCCGAATGCAGCGCGTGGCGCGGCAACGGCTCGCTCAGGTTTCGACGGTGGACCGCCAAGCGGCGGCGGTGGCGTGGTGATTTCGATTCACCATTTCTTTGATCGTCCACCAAAACCCTTGGAAGAGCAATCCGAAAATCTTCACACCTTGAATCCCGATTTGCGCCAAAAAGATTGTTACCCGGAGGGGGGCATCGGTTCGTGTGAACAGGTCGTTGCGCCAGAAGTCGGTGTTGCCCGACATGTACTTCGACATGAGCAAAGAAACGAAGGATGAAGTGCTGGCGCGGCTGCGGCGGCGCTGGCATCGTTCGATGTTGGATGTTGGATGTTCGACCTTCCGGCCCCGCGCACTGCGTGCGAATAGCCAATAGCCGATAGCCAATGGCCAATAGGCACTCCGCACTCCGCATGTCCCGCGGCTCCTACGGGACAATCACGCGCAGGGCTTGGCGGCGCAGCGAGAAAGTGGCCGGCAAGCGGCCAACGGTGTCGCCGTCCACTTCAAAAGGCACGGGGCTGGGGCTGGAGAGCGTGACCGTCTCGGCACGGAAACACACGTCGCCGGGCTGGCGGAAGGGGCTCTCAGTCAGCCAGCCCCATCCGAAGCGAACCAGCGCCGCCCAATCCACCTTCGGAAACACCCGCACTTCCAGCAACCCATCCCGCAGGTCGCCTTGCGGGAAGACGGGTATTCGGCCGGCGTAGAACCGCCCGTTGCCGATTAGCGCCAGCTCGCCGGTGGCCTGTTGTCCGCCGCCCCGGGCCGTGACCAGCGGCGGGGCGTGGTGCTTGGCGCGCAACACCGCCAGCGCGTAGGCCAGCAGGCCGCTGCGGCGCTTCCATTCCCAGTCCACCAACTCCAGCGCGCGCGCGTCGAAACCGGCCCCGGCCAACTGGATGAACCAGCGCCCCTGCGGCTGGCCTTGGGCGGCAAACTCCACGCGTGGCAGGTCCACCCTTGATTCACGCCCTCCCTCAATGACCGCCCACGCCGCCGCCAACTCGTGGGGCAGGTCCAGTTCCTTGGCGAAGACGTTCGTTGTGCCCAGTGGGATCACGCCCAGCCGCGCCTGTTCCAACCCCGCCGGCGTCCTCGCGAGCCCGCTGACGACTTCGCTCACGGTCCCATCGCCGCCAGCGGCCACAATCGTGGCAAAGCCTTCCCTCACCGCTTCCGCGGCCAACGGCGTGCCGCCTCCTGGCTTGGTGGTGGGCTTGAGGACGCACTGGCTGCCGAGCCTCGCCAGCGCCTGCCGGAACTGCCGCGCTTTGTCGCCCTGGGCCGTCGGGTTGAAAATGATGCACGCGCGCATGGGCGTTGTGTAGCCGGGGCGACCCCGCCCCGTCAGGCGGACAACTAGCTGGGGCCCGCTCTCCCCCATCGGGGCAGAGGAAATCCGAGGACGCACGCGTGGCGTTCCCCCTCTCCCCCATTGGGGGAGAGGGCCGGGGTGAGGGGGTCCCTCCTCTGCCACCGGGGCCGTGAGCCAATCGCTGGTTTCATCGCCCCCTCACCTTGATGCTCTCCGCCGATGGGGGAGCAGAGACCTCCCACACGCACGTCGTGCGCAACGTTCCCCCGCCATCTCCCCCATTGCGGGAAGGGATGAGGTGAGGGGGCTGGCTTGTCCGCAGTCAGTTGCTCAGTCAAAGGCGTGGCCGGCGCAGCAGAGGACGTTTCTAAGCTTGTGGCGGACGAGTTCCTTCACGCGCGCACGGGCGGGGCCGAGGTACTTGCGCGGGTCGAATTCTTTCGGGCTTTCAGCGAACACCTTGCGGATGCCGGCGGTCAACGCCAGGCGCAAGTCGGTGTCAATGTTGACCTTGGTGCAGCCGACGCGGCGGGCGATCTCGATGTCGGCCTCGGGCACGCCGGAGGCGTCTTCGCCCAGCTTGCCGCCGAAGCGGTTGATTTCCTGGACCAGTTCCTTGGGCACGCTGGAGGCGCCGTGGAGCACCAGGGGGTAATCGCCCAGCCCGGCCTCCAGGAGGGCCGCTTTGATGGCCTCCAGCCGGTTCAGGTCCAGGCGCTGGTCGCCTTTGAACTTATAGGCGCCGTGGGAGTTGCCGATGGCCACCGCCAGCGAATCCACCCCGGATTCTTGCACGAACTTGACCGCCTCGGCCGGCTCGGTATAGACGCCGGTCTTGGAATGGCCGCCGCCGGCCTCGCCGACGTCAAACTGAACGCCGACCAGCTTGCCCAACTCGCCTTCCACCACCGAGTTATGCTTGTGGGCGTAGTCCACCACCTTTTTGGACAGTTCGACGTTCTTTTCAAAGGGCAGGTGGCTGCCGTCAATCATCACGCTCGTAAACCCCTCGTCAATGCACTCCTTGCACAGTTCGTAGCTGTCGCCATGGTCCAGGTGCACGGCGATGGGGATGTTGGTGAGGCTGATGGCGGCCTCGATGAGGCGCTTGAGATAGACCGGGTTGGCGTATTGCCTGGCGCCTTTGGAAATCTGCAAGATCAGGGGGGCCTTTTCCTCCTCGCAGGCCTCCACAATGGCCTGGAGCAGCTCCATGTTGTTCACGTTGAAGGCGCCCAGGGCATACTTGCCTTTGAGCGCCTTGGCAAACAGGTCTCGGGTTTGTGTTAGTGGCATAACCTTTCAGTTCTTTTGTCCACAGGACCATCACCAAATGATCGCAAGGCGAGTCTAGTGGAACCGGTGCGGGAAGGAAACAAAAATCAGCCTTCGTCCTCGGAGAGCTTGCGGTAAAGGGTGGCCAGGCTCACCCCCAGCAAGGCCGCCGCCTTTTCCTTGTCGCCCCCGCTCTCGGCCAGGGCGCGATTGATGTAGGCCAGTTCCTGCTCGCGCAGGTGGGCCTTGAGCGAAAGCTGCGGGCCTTGGGCGGCCGCTTCGGAGGCCGGCACGGCCTCGGCCACGGGAACCAGTGGCTTGGCGGGCCCGGAAACCGACGGCGGGGCCGGCGCCAGCACTCCGTCCTTCATTTCAAACACCGTCTCCCCGTTGCCCGTCTTGGCGTAGTGCTGGAACGCCGGCGGCAGGTCGGCCACGCAGATCAAGCCCCCTTCGCACAAGGCACAGGCCCGCTCCAGGGCGTTCTCCAGTTCCCGCACGTTTCCCGGCCAATCGTGCGCGCCCAGGACCTCGACGGCCTGGCGGGTGATTCGGCAGGGCGCCCCCGTGGGCGAGAGGGGCCGTTGCCGCAAGAAATGGCTCACCAACAGGGGGATGTCCTCTTTGCGCTCGCGCAGCGGCGGCAGGGCAATAGTGATGACGTTGAGCCGGTAATAAAGGTCTTCCCGGAACGTGCCGTCCTTGAGCCTTTTCTCCAAGGCTTCGTTGGTCGCCGCCAGCACCCGCACGTTGACGGTGAAAAAGGCCGTGTCGCCCACGCGCCGCACTTCCCGTTCCTGGAGCACCCGCAAGAGCCGGCTCTGGAGCATCGGCGACATTGAGCCGACTTCGTCCAGGAAGACCGACCCCCCGTCAGCGGCTTCGAACAAGCCCTTCTTGTCCATAAACGCCCCCGTGAAGGCCCCTTTGCGATGGCCGAACAACTCGCTTTCCAGCAGGCTCTCCGGCAGGGCGCTGCAGTTGATGGGGATGAACGGCGCGTTCTGGCGCCGGCTGTTGAAATGCAGCGCCTTGGCGACCAGTTCCTTGCCCGTGCCGCTCTCCCCGCGTATCAGGATGGTGCTCTCGGTATCGGCGACCCGCTCGATCATCTTGAGCACCTGCTGCATAGCGGGGGCGGTGCCAATGATTTGGTCAAAGTGGTACTTCCTCCTGAGTTGCTTGCGCAGGTAGATGTTCTCCGAAACGGCCTCGTTGTAAGAGAGCGCCCGCTGGATGCACAAGCGCAGTTCATCCACTTTGAACGGTTTCTCCAGGTAGTCGTAGGCCCCTTGCTTCATCGCCTCCACGGCCGTTTCGATTGAGCCGAAGGCGGTGATCAGGATCACTGTTGCCGGCGACGGGAGCGCGCGCGCTTTTTTGAGGATCTCCAGACCGTAGGCGCCCGTCTTGTCGAGGTACAGGTCAGTAATCACCAGCTCCGGCCCGATGCCCTCCAGCGCCCCCGCCGCCGCCACGCCGTTGGTGAAGGGAAACACCTCGTGCCCTTGGGCCCGCAGCAACTCGGTGACCAACTGCACCATCGTCACCTCGTCATCCACCAGTACGACTTTGGCCATGAACCAGGAATCCTCGGTTGTGCCTGCCTGTTGCGGTTGCGCCCCGGCTTGGCCGCCGCCCAAGGCGGCCCGCCAAGCCACGCGCCCGCTAACCAGCCATTACGTCGCTGAGCTTGAAGATCGGCATAAACATGCAGATCACGATCCCACCGATGGTCACCCCCAGGAACACGATCAGCAGCGGCTCGATCATCGAAGTCAGCCCGCTGAGGGTCGTCTCAATCTCCTCGTCCAGGAAGTCCGCCACCCGCTCCAGCATCGCGTCAATCTTGCCGGTCTGCTCCCCCGCCGCCAGCATCCGGATGACCATCGTCGGAAAGACTGGGTGCTTGCCCAGGGCGCTGGAAATGCCCTCCCCCTTCTCAATGTCCCCGGCCGCCGTCCGGATCGCCCGCTCCACAATGACGTTGCCCGCCGTGTTGGCGGTGATGTTGAGCACTTCCAGGATCGGCACGCCGCTGCGGATCAAGGAAGCGAGCGTGCGCGTAAAGCGCGCCAGCACAATCTTGTGCGCCAGCGAGCCGAACACCGGCATCTTGATCTTCGCCCGGTCCCAAAACTCCCGCCCGGGCTTGGTCTTGATGAAAGCGAACCAGCCGTAGATCAGCGCGCCGATCGCCGGCAGGAGGAAGATGACGCTCTTCTTGAGCCAATTGCTGAAGTCCAGCAGTTTCTGCGTCGGCGTCGGCAACTTCCGGCCCATGCTGCTGAAGATTTCCCCGAACTGGGGCACGACCGTCGTCAGCAAGAACACGGTCACGCCGAGCGCGACGCAGGTCACGACCGTCGGATACATCATGGCGGACTTGACTTTCTTCCGCAACCGGGCGGTGCTCTCCAAGTATGTGGACAGGCGGGCCAGAACCTCGGCTAGCAAGCCGCCTTTTTCGCCGGCTTCCACCATGCAGGAGTAGAGCCGGTTGAACACCTTGGGGTGCCGCTGCAGCGCCGCCGAGAAATTGTCGCCCTGCTCGACCTTCGTGCACACGTCCTTGATGATGTCACGCATCGCCTTGTTCGGGGTCTGTTCCGCCAAGGTTTGAAGCGACTGCACGATGGCCAGCCCGGCGTCTATCATCGTCGCCAGTTGGCGCGTGAAGACAACCAAATCCCCCAGCGGCACGCTCCCGGCGAAGCCTTTGCCCCTGCGGGCAGCTTTCTCCTCGATCGAAACGACCAGGAAGTTGCGGCTCAGCAGCGTGGCGATGGCCACCTGTTCAGTGGTGGCATCGAGCACCCCGCGCGTCTCCCGCCCGGTGGCGGCCTCCCTTGCTAGATACGCATATTTCGGCATAGCTGCCCACTTTTTACCACCAAACCGGCCCTATTGCAAGCGCCATAAAACAACGGCGGCGCGACTCCTTCCGTGACAAAGCGCCAGGGCTTGGGTAACAAGGCCCCGTGCATGATTTTCGTTATGTTGGCGGCAGGCTGCATTGTGAAGGCGTGGCCATCGAAGAGCTGGTCAAGCAGTTCGGCACGCCCCTTTACGTCTATTCCCGCCGCACGCTCGAGGGACATTTCCAGCGGCTGGCCGCCGCCATGGCGCCCCTCGATCACTTGATCTGTTACGCCCTCAAGGCCAACTCGAACCTCGCCGTCGTGCGGACTTTCGCCAACCTGGGGGCCGGCTTCGATGTCGTCAGCGGCGGCGAGCTGCTCCGCGTCGTTGCCGCCGGCGGCGACCCGGCCAGGTGCGTCTATGCTGGCGTGGGCAAGAGCGAGGCGGAACTGGAGTTGGCGCTCAACCTGGACATCTACTGTTTTAACGCCGAAAGCGAGTCGGAGTTGGCCCGCCTTGAGCGGGTCGCCGCGCGGCTCAACAAAGTCGCCCCGGTGGCCGTCCGCGTCAACCCGGGCGTCGAGGCCCACACGCACGCCAAGATCACCACCGGCACCTATCAGACTAAGTTTGGCCTCGCCTTGGAGGAAGTCCCCGGCGTGTATGGGCGGGCGGCCGGGCTAAAACACCTCCGCTGGCGGGGCATCCACATGCACATTGGCTCGCAACTGACGGAAGTGAGGCCGTTTGAACTGGCGGTGCGGAGAGTGGCGCCCTTGGCCCGCCAATTGGCCGCCAAATACCCGCTCGAATTCTTCAGCATCGGCGGCGGCATCGGCATTGTCTATGAGCACGCCCTGGCCAGCGGCGCCAAGCAGTGGTGGCAAACTCCGGCGGCGGCGGGCATCCTCACCCCGGCCAGCTACGCCGCGGCGCTCGTGCCGTTGCTGCGCCCGCTGGGCCTCAAGATATTCCTGGAGCCTGGCCGGTTCCTCGTCGGCAACGCGGGCATCCTGGTGACGCGCGTTGAATACGTGAAGCGCACCGGCCAGAAGACGTTTGTCATTGTGGACGCCGCCATGAACGACCTGATCCGGCCCGTGTTCTACGAGGCCCACCACGAAATCGTCCCGGTCAAGCGCAAGGGCGGCAAACTGGTCGCGGCGGACGTCGTGGGCCCCATCTGCGAGTCGAGCGACTACTTCTGCAAGGAGCGCCCGCTGCCCAAGGTCGGCGGCGGCGAGTATCTCGCCCTAATGAGCGCGGGCGCCTACGGCTCGGTGATGGGCTCCAACTACAACAGCCGTCCCCTTCCCGCCGAGGTGCTGGTCAACGGCGAGCAAGCGGCCCTGGTGCGCGAGCGTCAGCCACTGGCCCGGCTCTGGGAAGCCGAGCGGTTGGCGCCCTGGCAGACTCAGACTGTCTCTTCCCTGGCCAGGCAGCAACAGACGCAGCAGAGCAGCAGGAACAGCAGCAGCACCGAGTAGATCTGGAGGGGGAAGTCGAACCGGGCATGAAACAGGCACCCGGCCAGGGCCAGCCAGATCAGCCCCGGCACGTCGCCGCGGCAGCCAATCCCGTCGCGTATCCACCACCGCACAAAAACGTGCGCCAACATCAGCAGCACCAGCCCGAACCCAATCCAGCCAAAGGTGATGATGGTCTCCAGCCAATCGTTGTGCGCATAGACCGCCCACGCGTGTTGCGTGTCCGCGCGGTACAAATGATACACCGCCGAGAAACTCCCCGGCCCGGTGCCGAAGAGGGGGTGATCCACCGCCATCTGGCGGGCGTTTTGGTGAATCTCCAGCCGGTCACCCAGGTCATCGGTGAACGCCTGGAGGAAGCCGTGCTGCAATTGGCTCCAACCCAGGTAGAGGACCAAGGCCAAGCCAAGGACAAACGGCACCAGCATGGCCAGCCGCGCCGGCAGCGCCGCCCGCCAGTTGGCCGCCAGCAGCACCCCTAACGCCCCCACCACCAGCGCCGTCGTGATCACCGCCCCGCCCCGGCTGGCCGAGATCACCGGGCAGGCCAGTTGCACCAACGCGCACGGCAGCAGCACCAGATGCGGGTTGCCCCCGACGCGCACCCCCGCCCGGCGTGAACCCTGGGTGGCCCGAAACAGCGTCCACCAAAACGCCAGGCTCACGGGCCAGAGCAAGTTGAAATACTGCGCCCCGTTGCCCCGGTAGCTGAAGGGGCCAAAGTGGAAGTCCGGCCCGCCGTACTGCGGCTTGACCAGCCAAAGCAACTTGTCGGTGCCATCCAGCCGTTGGAAAATCGAAACCATGCCCAGCACGGTTCCATTGAGGCAAAGCACCCACAACAAGCGGGTCAAGCGCCCCGGCAGCGGCGCCGAGGGCACCGGCGGGGCCCCGCCGAATTCATCCTTGAATTCGCGCTGTTCGCCGTCGGTCTTGCCCAGCAACCAGTCGCGGGTGGCCCAGAAAAAACACGCCAGCCCCAGGTACGTCCAAAAGGCTGACCAGGCAAGGTTGTCCGCGTAACTGTGCGGCAGCCACGACACATAGCGATCGTGGTACTCGTGGGCCTGTTCGGGCAGCAAAAAGGTTGCGCGCCCGTTGAGCGCGCTCACCAGGCAGTAGGCCAGCGTCAGCACCGTCAAGGCAGCCAGCGAACGGGTCAGCCAGCGGGCCAGCCTGGTGTGCGGCCGATAGCGCGCCCCTTCGCCCCGCACGGGCACTTCCTCACCCCACCGCGGCGGCCGGTACCCAGTGCGCCAGCGCACCCAGCGCTTGCAGAGCCACAAGCCGCCCAACAGGAAGCCGGCGGCATTCATCAGCCAGATGGCCCACTCCTGCGTGGTGCCGAAGGCCCAGGGCGAGAGGATGACCATCAAATAGAGCAGGCCCTCGGTCAGACGCTCGGCCAAGGGATAAGGACGGGGTGCCGCCATCCCTTCCGACCAGGCGCCGTCGCCGCGACTCTTGGCTGGCGGAGCTTCCGCGCCTGGGGCGCCCCCGCGCTCAGCGGGATCAGTTGGCTCAAACGGGTCCATGCCGGGCGCGATTCAAACAAGCCCGCCAGCGTTGCTCAAGCCAAAAGCGCCGGGTCATTTGGGTTCTTGCCGAGCGGGGCATGTCCCTGTAAACTGCGGGCGTGAGAAATGGCTACACCGCGGTAGTCCAGCGCGACGGCAAATGGTTCATTGCCTTCTGCCCCGAAGTGCCAGAAGCCAACGGCCAAGGCAAGTCGCGTGAGGCGTGCCTCGCCAGTTTCGCGGCCGCGATTGAACTGGTCCTGGACTGCAGGCGGGAAAAGGGCGGGCGTTGATTCCAGGAAGGGCTGCCAGCCCCTTCTGCGGCGGCGGCGGCATTTGTGGTTTGTGGGCCGGCGCCTTTGTTGTAGGCTCCCCGCCGAAAGGTATGATCACCGGCCAACCGTCCGAAGCCTCAAACCTCCAGGCCCAATACAACGTCGGCTATGTTTGGACCATCTCCCTGATCGCCGCCATGGGCGGCCTGCTCTTCGGCTACGACTGGATTGTCATTGCCGGCACGGACATTTTCTATGAGGCGCATTTTCACTTGGCCGGGGCTTGGGTGATCGGCTGGGCCAAAAGCTCCGCCCTGGTGGGCTGTCTGATTGGGGCGCTGGTGGCCGGGGCACTGAGTGACCGCTTTGGACGGAAGTGGCTGCTGTTCGGCTCGGCGGCGCTCTTCGCACTGTCTTCGGTCGCAACGGGTCTGGCCAACTCGTTTCCGTTCTTCATTGGTTGCCGGATTGCCGGCGGCATGGCCATCGGGCTGGCCTCGAACCTCTCCCCGCTCTACATCGCCGAAGTCGCGCCCGCCCAGGTTCGCGGCCGCCTGGTGGCGATGAACCAACTGACCATCGTCATCGGCATCCTGCTGGCCCAGTTCGTCAACTGGCGCATTGCCAGCCTGCATCCTTTGCCGGACGGCACCACCGCCGAGGTCATCGCCAATTCCTGGGCCGGCCAAGTCGGCTGGCGGTGGATGTTTGCCGCCACCGCAGTTCCGTCGCTCGTGTTCTTGCTGGGCATGCTCTGCGTGCCCGAAAGCCCGCGCTGGCTCGCCAAGAACGGCCAGCCCGACCGCGCCCGGGCGGTGCTGGCCCGCCTCGGCGGCGGCCCCTACGCCGGCGCCGCCTTGGCGGACATCCAAGCCACGCTGGTCAGCGAAGTCCAGCGGGTCAACTTCCGTCACCTCCTTGAGCCAAGGCTCAGGAAGGTGCTGCTGCTGGGCGTGGCCCTGGCGGTCTTGCAACAATGGTGCGGCATCAACGTGATCTTTTACTACGCCAAGGACGTGTTCAAGGACGCGGGCTTCAACGTGGCGGCCATTCTCCTCAACATTGTCTATATCGGCAGCGTCAACTTGCTGGCCACGCTGGTGGCCATCAAAACCGTTGACCGCTGGGGACGCCGCCCTTTGATGCTGCTGGGGTTTGCCGGGCTGGCGCTGCTCTTTTTCGGCATGGGCGCCTGCTATGGGCTGCAAAGCCGCGGCCTGCACGTGCTCTTGCTGGTGCTGGCGTCCATCGCCTGCTACGGGATGTCGCTGGCGCCCATCACTTGGGTCCTGATTGCGGAGATATTCCCCAACCGCATCCGCGGTGCCGCCGTCTCGGTGGCCGTCACCGCCCTCTGGGTTGCCTGCCTGGTGTTGACCCAGAGTTTCCCCGTGCTCCGCCAGCGCCTTGGCCCGACTTTCACCTTCTGGATTTACGCCGCCATCTGCGTCGCCGGCTTTGTGCTCTGCAAGCTCCGCCTGCCGGAGACTAAAGGCAAGACCCTGGAGCAACTCGAGCGCGAGTTGGTTGACTAACCTCGGCGAAGCCGCAAGCAATAGACCATGCAGACCATTCGTTTCGGGATCATTGGGTGCGGCTTGATGGGCCGTGAATTCGCCAGCGCGACGGCGCGTTGGTGCCACTTGGCCGACCTGGGAGTGCGCCCGCAAATCGTGGCCGTTTGCAACACCAGTCCCACCCCG
>Ga0315268_10004311_pt1 | contig 15456 bp, 12 predicted proteins | sample C1_top_MG_FD_204535 | JGI IMG/M metagenome (GOLD analysis project Ga0315268, IMG submission 204535) | Sediment microbial communities from Yellowstone Lake, YNP, Wyoming, USA - C1_top | ecosystem: Environmental > Aquatic > Freshwater > Lake > Sediment | place: USA: Wyoming | collected 2017-08-01
CTCGTCCGATTAACAACTTATGCATTTCATTCGTGCCAGCCGATACAACGGGCAGAATGGCGTCACGATAATGATGCTCCACTGGATAGTCATCCGTACAACCATACGCACCAAAAACCTTAATTGCTTCGGCCGATACTCGAACAGCCAGTTCCGAAGCTAACCATTTGGACATGGACATCTCTTTCGAATGAGGAAGACCTCTTGTTTTCAAATCTGCTGTATGATAGACAAGCCATCGGATGGCTTCCGTTTCGGCAGCCATCCGAGCTATTTTTTCTTGAACTAACTGAAAACTGGCGATGGGGCGACCAAATTGCTTCCGTTCTTTCGCATATTTAACACAAGAGTCTATGCAACTTTGAGCCAGACCAACACAGGCCCCAGCAATAAAAAGGCGAGCAGTATCAATTCCGGTCAATGCATTCTTCAGCCCTTCTCCTTCTTTACCAAGAAGGTTTTCTTTTGGCACTCGAACATCGGTAAACCTTATCTGTCCCTGGCAACCAGCGCGGTCCCCAACCATACCAGGAATTTCGAGTTGGGAAAGCCCAGGCATTCCTTTTTCGATGATAAAATTTGAGATGCCCCGGGGCCCTTTGTTCTTATCCGTCTGGGCTACCACGACGAGAACATCAGCCACGGCACCATTGGTAATAAAAATTTTAGTTCCGTTTATTATCCAATCGCCGCCTTTTAAGATAGCCGTCGTCTCAATGGCAGCAGCATCACTCCCTGCATTAGGTTCAACATGTGCTGTTCCCAAAAGTTTTTCCCCCCTGCAGATAGGCAGGAGGTACTTCTTTTTCTGCTCCTCACTCCCGGAGGTCGATATAATAGTCCCTCCAAAAGAGATGGGGCCACAGGCCGTTAATGCGCGACTCCAGCTACCCCATGCAAGGCCCTCGGCAATAATTGCGTATGTAACATAATCAACCCCTAAGCCTCCATACTCCTGGGGTATGTGGGATCCCAGAAGTCCGAGTGGAGCCAATTTATCGATAATCCCACGATTAAACTTACCCTCCCGTTCAATATTCTTCAGGGTCGGGATAATCTCTTGCTCCGCAAACTTTCGAACCATGTCCCGAAACATTATTTGCTCTTCGGTAAAAGTAAAGTCCATATCCCTATCCCTTCTTTAAGAGTCTACTATTTGACCCTTTTGTTAGTTTCCTCCGACAACGCATTCCTGCATAACTCCCTTCGGCTCCAAAGACGCCCGCGAATTACTTTGGAAGAAGAGACCTGGCGACAATCATTTTCTCGATCTCTTTTGTCCCTTCGTATATCTCTACGATTTTGGCATCTCTGTAAATTCTTTGAATCTTGTACTCATCGATATAACCATAGCCTCCGTGCATCTGCAGAGCCTCGTCAGCGCATTTTACCGCAACTTCCCCTGAAAACCATTTAGCCATGGCAATAAGTCCATGATCGATATGACCGTTGTCAACAGAGATGACGGCTTCATAGTAAAGGTTTCTTGCTGCCCTTATCATGGTGGCCATCTCTGCGAGTTTAAACTGAGTCACTTGAAAGGAACTCAATGAAACACCAAACTGACGCCTGCTTTTGGTATATTTTATAGCCTCTTCAAGGGCTGCCCGAGCAATGCCTACCGCCTGAGCACATACATGAGTCCGCGACATATTAAATTGAAACGTAACCTGTTTGAATCCCTCTCCTTCTCTACCTCCTATCATATTATCAACAGGGACCCTTACATTATTCAAAGATATTTCGGCGGTATCGGAAGCACGGATACCAAGCTTTCCTCTTATTTTGTTAGCTTCATACCCTGGACGGTTGGTTTCCACTATAAAAAAGCTATGTCTTTTGTGTCTATTAAGGTTTTCTGGATTGGTAAGGCAAAAGACAAGCATAAAGTGAGCGATAGTTGCGTTCGTGCTGAAAATTTTTGAACCATTGATAACGTATTCATTCCCATCCCTAACCGCAGTAGTGATAGCAGCAGTGACGTCAGATCCTGCGTCGGGCTCAGTAATGGCTGTCCCCATAATCGCCTCACCCTTTGCCAGACGGCAAAGATAGTTTTGTTTCTGCTCCTCGGTTCCGAACTCCTCAATCAACTCAGAACCGAATGTGGTTGACTCAATCGCTACTCCTATCCCGGCATCGACAGCCCAGAATTCTTCAGTTATCAGACACCGCTCCAACTGACCTAAGCCAAGCCCTCCATATTTTTCTCCGATTGTCACTCCCACAAAACCCAACTCGCAGGCTTTTTTTCTTAAATTGAGATCAAACTTTTCTTCCCGATCAAATTCTTGCGCCCTCTCAGTAAATTCACCCATCGCAAATGCTCTTGCCGCATTCTTTATATCTATTTGTTCCTTCGAAAGCTGGAAATCCATGCTGATCCCTCCCTTTCTTTGTTTATTGCTCTTTGAACCGTTTTAATAAAGCCGTGATGGATTCAATGTGCTCTTTCGTGCCAAAGCAGTAAGTTAATAAATGGGTCTCATAATCCAGTGCCTGAGTTAAAGTTGATTCAATGCCATGTCGAAGTGCCTTTTTAGCAAGACGTATGGCAAAAGGGGGTAAGGAGGCAATCGCTTTAGCGATTTTACAGACTTCTCTTTGTAAATGATCATCTGGCACAACCTTATTGACCAAACCAATCTTTTCCGCTTCATAAGACTCAATTCTTTTGGCTGTCAAAATCAGCTCGTAAGCCTTCCCCAGGCCGACCAATCGAGGAAGAATATAGGAAGAGCCGAGCTCCGGAGTTGCACCGACAACTGCGTAAGCAGCGCTGAAAAAGGCTTTTTCAGATGCGACCCGAATATCACATGCAATTGCTATTGAAAGCCCACCACCGATAGCCGGGCCGTTGATTGCAGCGATTGTAGGTTTTGAAATATCAAACAAGGTTTTACCGAGGATGTTTGAATAATACTCGGGGCTCCCCCTTCGAGCGATGAATTCATCATACTTCTTCTTGAATTGTTGAATGTCACCTCCAGCACAGAATGCCTTACCGGCTCCGGTCACAGTGACGACTCTTACACGATCATCCTTATCTAACTTCTCCAAAAGACCTATGAGTTCATGTCTCAGTGCATCGTTGATAGCATTTAGAACATGCGGTCGATTTAATGTAACCATTGCCACCTGATCCTCAATATGGTAAGTGATATTTTTCTTTGCCATTTTCTCTTCTACCGGAGGGGGATTGTGGAGGATGGGGATCCGTAACCTGATTCTATCTTTTGAAGGCGGGAGCAGATCATCGATGCCTCTTCCATGATACCCTCGATCACCTCTTTTACACTTTCCAATTTGTGGAGCAGCCCACAAACCTGTCCAGTCCCAACGCTATCTTCCTCGATGTTTTTTCTTGTCCGCTTCATCACCTCACCACGAAATTTTCTGAGTTGCTCGGGAGAAGCGCCGCCTTTCTCAAGTTTTTCCCACTTTTCGGTAAGGGCCGTTTTTAAAATGCGTGTTGGCCAGCCGGTCCTCATAGTCGTGATCACCGTATCTTCTGCCGACGCCTGCAAGATTCTTTTCTTTAGATCAAGAGGGGCGACACTTTCGTGCGTCACGATAAACCTTGTTCCGATTTGTACGCCGCAAGCTCCTAAGGCTAGGGCAGCAACAAATCCCCTCCCATCTCCAATACCGCCTGCCGCGACGACAGGGATTTTGACGGAATCTACAACTTGTGGAATCAAGGTGAATGTTGTTATGTTCCCAATGTGCCCCCCTGCTTCTAAACCCGAAGCAATAATCGCATCGGCTCCCTTTGCTTCTAAGCTTACGGCCTGTTTCACATTTGCCACGACAGGCAACACTTTTATTCCATGTTCCTTGAGGATGGAGATTGCAGGTATGTTCGGATCTCCCCTGCCGGTTGTTACAATCCGAACACCGGCTTTTGCCAGAAGCTTGGCTTTCCGCTCAAACCGGAAGGAGGATGATCGAGCAGCAACATTTACCCCAAAAGGTTTTTCCGTCAACTTGTGAACTTTATCAATCTCCTTCAAAATCTCGCGGTCAGTGAGATTCCACGTTGCTAGGACGCCAAGCCCTCCGGCTTTGGAAACCTCTGCTACCAATGTTGAGTCGCTAATAGGTCGGGTATGACCGCCAAGGGCACCTTGGATGATCGGATATTCAATGGCGAGGAGTTCGCATAATGGCGTCTGGAACATCTATGATCTTCTCCGATCATTCACAAGTCCTCTGATGTCTTCGACGACCGATCCAATAAGAGTGCCAGGGAGGAAAACTGCATCCGCTCCCATTTTTTTTATTTCATCTATCTCTTCAGGAGGGAGGGTGCCGCCGACAACAAAAACGACATGGTCCAGTCCCTTTTCCTTTAGAAGGTTTTTAATCCTTGGTACATAGACTCGATATTCATCTCCAAGGACACTCAATCCAATCACATCAACATCCTCCTGTTCAGCTGCTGAAACGATCCCCATGGCTGTTTGATAACAACCCAAGTTGACAACCTCGAATCCGTGATCCCGCAGCAATACGGAGACAACTTTCAAACCCCTGTCATGGCCATCGAGACCCGCTTTGGTCATGAGTATCCTTATTTTTCTTTTCTCTTTCATAAGATCATCTTCCTAAGGTGATATCAAAAAGGTGACTTTTGCATCTCGAATGGGTCGTAACTATATCCAAAGGATTCACGGATGGACCCAATGATCTCATCCGTCGTTGCATACGTCTTTACCGCTTCGATGATTGAAGGTATCAAATTCTTTTTCTTACTCTTGAGGCCTTCTTCACGGAGCTTATCAATGCTTGCACGCACTCTTTCTTTATTGCGATCTCTTTTTAATTTTTTTACATTATCGATATGTGTCTTTTCAGCTTCGTATGAATACTTGTGGCGCTGACCGGAGAACTTCTCTCCGTAAGCTGGAAACTCGTTCACCCCAACAATAATCCTCTTCTTTTCCTCGATATCGCGTTGGTATCTGAGTGCCTCTTTCTCGATTTCTCCATCAAACCATTTTTTCCTCATCGCTTCCAAAGTTCCACCCATGGCTTCTATCTTGTTTAGTATTTCCGTAGTTTCCTCCTCGATTCTGTTGGTCAAAGCTTCCACATAATAAGAACCACCAAGAGGGTCTGCAGTAGCTGCTGCCCCCGTTTCATAAGCGATGATTTGTTGGGTCGCTAGAGCTATCCTTTGTGTACTTTCGTGTGGTATAGCAATCGGTTCATCATATGAGCAGCAGTGAAGGGACTGCACCCCTGCCAATACGGCAGCTAAGGCTTCGTAGGCGACTCTCACAATATTATTTAGAGGCTGTTGAGTCATCAGAGAGCACCCTGCCGTATGGACGCCAAACCGAAATCTTAAGGACTTTGGATCCTTAGCATGAAATCTCTCTCTCAGGATCCTAGCCCATATTCTTCGAGCGGCCCTCAGTTTTGCAATTTCTTCAAAGAAGTCAATATGAGAGGAGCAATAGAAGGCAAAACGGGGGGCGAAGTCATCAATATTCAAGCCCCTCTCGAGAACCTCTTCTATATAGGCAATGGCATTTGCAAAACCGAAGGCCAGTTCCTGTATCGCAGAAACACCTGTTTCCCTCAAATCGTACATATTCACATTGATGGGATTCCAAAGGGGCATATTTTTTGTGCAATATTCGATAATATCAGCCGATAATTTCAGCGCGAGGTCAGGGGGCGTTTTTTCTCCCATGCCGCAGTAACGTGTTGATAGAGTATCATTTTGAATTGTCCCACGTAATTTGGAAATTTCTTGCCCTGACCTCTGGGCCACGACAATATATTGAGAGAGAACGATGGGTGCAACACATGACGAGGAGATGAGAGAGAAACTTACGTCTCCAACAGGTATCCCCTTGGTTAGGCTTTCCATATCCCTGAGCGATGTTAAAGGTACTCCAGCGGCTCCAACTTCGCCTTCAGCGAGAGGATGTTCCACATCAATCCCAAAGCGGGTGGGCATATCTACGATTACATTTAGGCCGCTTACTCCTTCTTCTATCTGATGTATAAGCCTCTGATTCGTTTGATCTGGTGTACCGAACCCGCAGACCTCTCTTCTTGTCCAATATCTCCCTCTGAACATATCAGGAAATATTCCTCTTGTGAAAGGGTACTCACCGGGATTTGCTATATCTCTGTTGTAATCGGTATCTTTTATGTCCTCGGGTTTATAAACACTTTTTATTGGAATATTAGATAGCGTAAAGGCAGTTTCAGCCTTTTCCCTATAAGCTTCCTTTATTTTATCTACATTTTTACCCACTTTACACTCCTGAATGAATTAAGATTTTGTCCTAATGAAGAAGACTCCGGGCAATGATTACTCTTTGGATCTGATTTGTTCCTTCTACAATCTGCATTGATTTCGCATCTCTTATATATCTTTCAGAGGGAAAATCTTTGACATATCCATAGGCACCTAAAATCTGTGCAGCGTCTATGGCTACGCTCATAGCGACATCCGTGGAAAAACATTTTGCCATGGAGATTATCCTGGTAACCTCTTTGCCTCGCTTACCTTGGTCAAGAAGGGATGCGGCTTTATAAACCAGTTGTCTTGCAGCCTCAATTTTCATGGCCATATCAGCGATCATGAATTGTATCCCTTGAAATGAGCCAATGGTTCTTCCAAAGGCCTCCCTCTCCTTTGCATAATTGATGGCGATATCCAATGCACCTTGAGCCAGTCCGACCGCTCGAGCACCAATGATCGGTCTGGATCGATCAAAACTCCTGCTGGCAATTTCAAATCCCTTGTTTTCCTGCCCTAAAAGGTTCTTCTTCGGAACCTTGCAATCATCGATGATCACCTCTGCCGAGGGGACACCCTTTCCACCCATCTTTCTCTCGACCTTCCCTATAGAGAACCCCGGGGTCTTTCTGTCCACAATAAAGGCACTCAGGCCCGAGGTGCCGGCGTTTGGGTCTGTTTTCGCAAATATGATCATAAAATCAGCGACGGTCGCATTCGTGATAAAAGCCTTTCGGCCGTTTAGGACATAGAACTCACCATTCAAGACGGCCTTGGTCTGAATCGCCCCAAGGTCAGAGCCCGCCCCAGGTTCGGTGGTTGCAAAGGCACCCCGGTATACGCCACTGGCCAAACGTGTGAGATAAAAATTCTTTTGTTCCTCATTTCCCGCTTCCAATAAACAACTGGCCGGAACATAGGTCATGACCAGAATATAAGCGGTGTTGTAACAAACCTTTGCAATCTCTTCGAGCACCAGACAAAAGGTAAAAATATCTGCCCCCGCACCTCCATATTCCTTAGGGATAGCCATCCCGATCAGGCCCTGCTCTTTTAGCAACTGAAAAATATCCTCAGGATAGACGCCCTCCTCGTCGATTTGTGCAGCCCGCGGAAGAATTCTTGTCTTAATCATCCTCCTAACCATCTGGAGGATCATTTCCTGTTCCTCAGGAGGCGTAAATCCCATATCCTAATTCCTTTCTTTCGTGTGCCTTGATTTCTGTCCTTCTACCTCCCGCAATATTCCCTTGGCTATTTTACCCTGTGGCGTGTGGGGGAGGCTCTCCACAAATTTGATGATCCTGGGGACTTTGTAAGGGGCAAGGTATTCTCTTGCAAATCTCTCAAGGTCTTCTTCCGTTAGGGTCTTCCCTTCCCTTTTAACAATGAGCGCCTTTGCGAGTTGTCCCTTTACCTCATCTGGGACAGCAATGACTGCTGCCTCTGATACGCCAGGATGTTTCAAAAGGATATTTTCAATCTCTTTCGCATAGAGGTTATAGCCAGCCGTAACAATCATATCTTTCTTACGGTCCACGAAATAGTAGTATCCATCTTGATCTTGCCTAAGCAAATCTCCCGTATGAAGCCACCCTCCGCGAAAAACTTTCTCGTTCTCCTCCGGGAGGTTGTAATACCCTTTCATCACGCAGGGGGATTTGACGATCAATTCTCCCGTCTCCCCCAATGGCACATCATGATCATTTTCATCAACAAGTCTTGTCTGCATATTGCAGGCGGTCAGCCCACAGGAGCCTAAACGGCGACTCTCTCGATGAGGAGGATTGATCATCACCATAGGTGAAAGTTCCGTTTGTCCCATCGATTCGATGAAAAGGCAACCGAACTTTTTTTCAAATTCTTCGACGACTTGATAATTGACGTTTCCACCCGCGATGACGCAGAGTCGAAGTGAACTCAGGTCATACTGATCGATTTTCGGATGGTTTAGAAGATAGGCATACATGGTCGGGACACCCGTGAAAAAAGTGATCCTATTTTTGTCGATGAGCTCCAGAATCTCTTCGGTTTGAAATCGTTCCGTAATGATGGCCCCTCCCCCTACGGTGATGAAATTGAGTAGGGTGCTGATCGCAAACATATGAAACATGGGAAGGGGGATCACCGTAATATCTTTTTCATTCAGTTCGAGAATACTGCTTCGTATGAATGCGTTATCGGTGTAAGCGCCATGGGGGGTCATGACCCCTTTCGGTCTTCCTTCCGTGCCTGAGGTATACATTATCTGGCAGACATCATCAGGGGAAAGAGCAACCGGTTTTATCACCTGGGATTCTGTCGTTAACTTGTCGTAAGGCATCGTTTTAGGGATGGATTTTTTACCCTTCAAGACAATAGTCTCTAAGGAGGTCACCTTGGACTTGATCGGCTCGATGCGGGAGTATTGCTCTTCGCCAACGATGATCATTTTTGCTCCCGCATCGGACAGTACATACGCCACTTCATGGGGTGTAAATACCGGACTTACAGGGATGGCCCATGCCCCTGTCTTCCAAATAGCGAAATAACTTTCAATCACCTCCAAACAGTTCTGAAACATGATGGCGATGCGGTCACCTTTTTTAATCCCCAGGTCCTGAAGGGCCTTGGCTAGCCGGCCACTTTTTGTATCAAACGCTTTATAATTTACCGATTCCTCTCTGAATCTTAAAAATGTTTTTTCTCCGAACCGTTCGGCCTGATCCCTTATCAATTCAGGAAGCGTTAGGCCTTTGAGCGGCAAAGGGGTTCCCTGACTGACCGGGAAAAATGTAAAATTTTTCACTCCTATCTCCTTGTTGAATAACCTTGTTCAAAATCACTTATTTTTTAAGATATAGTGAGATCAATGACTCGAGGGGTCTTGATATCCATCTTCGGAAGTTCCCCCGGAGCCACAAAGTCTACTTCAACATCGACCTCTAACCTATCCTGAAGATGACGAACAATCTTCTTTTTCAGTTCTTGTCTCTCCCTATGGCTCATCTCTATTTGCAGCTTTAAGTAATGCATATCTTTGGCATATTTTACAATTCTGAACTCGGCACCTTCTATCTCATTAATGTTCCAAAGTAGATGTTCTATCTCTACAGGAAAGACTTCTTTCCCTTTGATATTCACCTCATACAAAGCTCTCCCGAGATATTTCAGTCTCATGTGGGTTCTCCCACAAAGACAGGGTTCATAAAAAGGGATGACAACATCTTCCAGGTTCCATCGGATATGCGGTGCACCGACACTCAGAAGATCCGTCACCACAAGCACTCCTTTTTCTCCGTCTTTTACCGGCTTGCCACTATGAGGATCAATGACTTCAATTAAATACATATCTTCGTTTAAACAATGGTTTCCTGAATGGGTCGAGCAGTCGAAGTTATACCATAACAGGTCGGCCGCCGATCCACCTAAAGAAAAGACATCGACGATACCCCATTTCGCTTTAACATGGCTGACCAGATGGCTCGCGATTACATCCCCGTACAGGATAGCTCTTTCATAAGCAAATATATCTTGGGGTAACTGGTTTTCCTTTTCCAAAATCTTCTCCATCTCTAAAAGAGTCCGAACTCCTGTGAGGAGGGCTTTAGGTTTCAGCCATTTTCCGATGTGAATCGAATTGAAGAGATTATCCACACCATCATTGATATAGACCACGCCCAATCTTTTGGATACCTCTCTGAGGACAAAATGGGTAATACTTTGAATGCCGATCATGGAGTGAAAGACGCTCTTTTCAGAGAAGCCCATCTGGAAAAGGGACCTCGTATAACACTCAACACGGAGATCAATATCTTTTTGGGTAAAGGCAGAAAATGTGGGTTCTCCCGTTGTGCCCCTTGAACAACCGAAGCCAGCGATCGAATCTTTCGGGGCACAAAGATGGGGTAATGGATTATTGGTTGTTAAGACGGCTTTTCTTAAATCGTCTTTGTGCGTAATGGGTATCCGCTGCAAATCGTCTAAGGATTTAAAATCGTCAGGGTGGAATTTATTCCGAGCAAAGATATCTCGATAGAATGGGGAAAATCGATACACATACTCAAGTTGCTTTTTCAATCTATCTTCTTGGATTTCTCTGAGCTTTTCCCTTGGAAGGGTCTCAATTTGCCTGTCCCAATATTTATCATCAGTATTTCCTGCCCTACTTTGAAAATTCATGAACCTTTACTCCACCACTTTTTTAAAAGAGCCGGAATGGTAATCAAGCCTCCTGGAAGCCACATAATCACCAACAACATGGCGCCGGCATAGAATAGAGGCTGCGCTTCCTTGGCAAATCGAAAGAGCTCAGATACGGATATGATTGCGAGTGGTCCCACAATAGCTCCGGCGAGGCTCCCGATACCACCAATAAAGGTATAAATCTGGATAAATAACGACTCTGTGACATGGAAATCTTCTGGACAGGTATAATGGTGAAAATGGGCCATAAAGGCTCCTACCAATCCAGCAAAAAAAGAAGCCACTACAAATGCAAGAACTCGATAAGAAGTAATGTCGACACCAACGTGTTCCGCTAGCAAGTCGTTTTGACGCAGCGCATGAAAGACTCTCCCAATGTGGGACTTTTCCATCAGATACATAAAGCCTACGGATACTAACATGATGACAAAGATGAGGTAGTAATAAGGAAGGAGGTCGTATCCGAATTCGAATCTCCCGATCCAGGGAAGATATATGACAGGTCCAGGAATGTTTACGATTCCCGTCACACCACCGGTGAGCGGTTTCGCCCAAAGAAGGAAATTGATCAGAATTTCTGCCAAAGCCAGAGTAACAACAACAAAATAGACCCCACCTATACGGAGCACGATGTATCCTAACAAAAGGGCTATCAAGGCTGCCATGGAACCTCCGAACAAGAAGCTAAACCAGAAGTTCAATCCCAATTTGGTGCTCAGGAGAGCCGAGGTATAAGCGCCGATCCCGACTGGAAAAGTGTGTCCCAATGAAAGCCGCCCGGTGATGTAAATCATACGGAGTCCGGAGGTCAGGATGATCGTGCCCATGATGGAGATCAAAGTGGAAAGCCAAAATTCAGAAAGAGCCAGGGGCAAGACCAAGAATAAGACCACTAAAATAGCAATAGGCACCTTTCTAATCCGCATGAACATCCCCTAAAGTCTATATTCGAATCCAAAGAATCCTTGCGGTCGGATAAGAAGCACAAGAATCAGAGTCAAAAAATAGATGAGCATCGCAAAGTCAGCTCCAGCCAAGGTTCCTGAAAAACTTTCTATCATTCCCAGCATATAAGAAGCAATGGCAGCGCCGCCTATGCTGCCCATGCCTCCCAGCGTTATTGCAACCAGTGCCTTGACGGACATGGAAACGCCCACCATTGGACTCATCGTAAAGATTGGACCCAGTAAGCCGCCGGCAGCCGCTGCTAATATCGTGGCTAAAATCATACTCAATCGAAAAATCCTCCCCAAGTTGACCCCCATTAACATAGCAGTTTCTGTCTCTCTCGCTACAGCGCGCATGGCCCTCCCTTCTTTTGTCTTTGACATGAAGAGGAGAATTGCTCCGATCGAAGCTAAGGATATCAAGGAGACGATCAACCTTTCTTTTGAAAGATAGATCCCCTTCACATTGAATGTTCCTGAAAAAACGGTTGGGATTGCCTTCGATGAAGTACCAAATATAAGAAGGGCGCCTGTCTCCAAGATCATCATCCAGGCTACGGTAACAACCACTGCTGGAAGTAAAGTCTCCCTGAATTGCCTCAGGAAATACCTTTCCAAGATAATGCCAAAAACTGTAACGATGGCTATGGATAAAAACAGGGCGAGCCAATAATTAAGTCCTAACTGAACGGTTATATACCATGTTCCATACCCACCCAACATATACATTTCCCCGTGGGCAAACTGAATCAAACGCATAATCCCTATCAGCATGCTAAAACCCATGGCCACCATAACAAGATTGCTTCCTAAGACAAACCCGTTGATGATCATTTGTGTAACTTGTTCCATTTCCGCCCCTTATCTTCTTAGGTTCTTCAGCTGGTCTATTTATAGACTTTCTTCAGGAGCTCAGATACCTGCTCTGGGGGTATGACTGCTATGGTTACCTCTTTGCCGCCTGTAAACTTTGTAATATACGCAGGGCTCACAAGCTGATGGGGGATACCATAGAAACTTTGTCCCCCGAACATATATGTCCCAACGGCGGTCTCAAGAGTTTGTGTCTCTAATACATTCTTGACCTTATCTGGATCTTCGACTGTCCCGGCCTTCTGGATAGCCGTTGCAAGCACATGCATATAGATGAATCCCCAAAGAGAGAGCCCGATAGGTTCTTCTTTGTACTTCTCAAAATAGATATTTCTATATTCTCGAAGGCCTTTAGGAAGGGCTTCAGAGGTGAGAGAAATTTGGCAGTGAATATACCCTTCGAGATTTTGAGCCCCAGCTATTGATGCCCATTCAGTATGAAAAGTACTTGCTAAAAACTGCCCTTTGTAACCCATCTCTCTCGCTCCCTTCCAAAACATCCCCCAGTTTGAACCTCCACCTCCATATATCGCGTCGGGCTTTTTAGCAAGAATCTCAGTCAGCTTGGGATAGAAGTCTGTGGTGTTGCGAGGCGCATAATTCGGCGTAAGGTCAAAACCAAAATATTTGGTGGACAGCAAGAGTGCGTCTGTTATTGCATAACCTGTTGCATCGTCCATCATGACGGAGTGAATCGTCTTTATATGTGGCATGTTTTTTCGAATCCATGAAAAATATGGAGGAAGCACTTCATAAGTAGTGTTATAGACCCTAAACGTATAAGGATATTTTGGTGACAGCCCTTTTTCCGATATCACACAAAAATTGATGATACGGTTCTTGTTCATAAAATCTAACGTGGCCAGAGTAGGAGCAGTGCCATAGACGCGTATGAACCGAACACCATCATCCCTTACTAATTTGTTCACCGTTGCAAAAGCATCCTTGGTGGTATATTTATTGTCTTCTACCAGCAATTTCAGTCGATAACGGTCACTTCCCACGGCAACTCCACCGGCATTGTTGATTTGATCGACAGCGATCTCTTGAGCCCTTTTATCTGGAATTCCATAACTTGCACCGGGTCCGGTTAAGGGAAGACTCGTCCCAATAAGTAACTCTTTCTGTGCCCCATCGACAGCGACTGGAAAAGTCGAAAAAGATAGAATGAAAAATGCAAGTCCCACACCTAACACAAAACGAAATTTCTTTTTCATAATCATTTCCCTCCCTTCAAAAGTGTGAGTGTATACTCCTTATCCACGATGAAATCGTTCGCCACCATCGAAAGGTTGTTTCCCAGAACAAATTCATGGAATGGTCTTATTTCCTTTTCCTCTCCTTATCCTAATAAGACAAAGTCCCCTTTGGATGGTCTATTTATAGACCTTTATCAGAAGGTCAGAGACTTGGTTTGTAGGGATCACATCTATGGTCACTTCTTTGCCGGCTGTAAGTTTTGTGATATACCCTGCTCTAACAAGCTGATGGGGGATACCATAAAAACTTTGCCCGCCGAACACATATCTTCCTGCCGTTGTATCATGGACTTGTGTCTCTAATATATTCTTGATCTTATCCGGATCACTTACGGTTCCGGCTTTCTGGAGAGCGGTTGCAAGCACATGAGTCCAGATGAAACCATAGACGGAAAGACCAGAGGGTTCCTCCTTGTACTTTTCAAAATATATATTTCTGTAATCTCGAATGCCTTTAGGCAGGGCCTCAGACGTAAGAGAAGGTTCGCAGTGAATATACCCCTCCAGCTTCTCAACTCCAACCATTTCCCACCATTCGGGTTTAAACGTACTAGCCAAGAATTGCCCTTTAAAACCCATCTCCCTTGCTGACTTGTAAACCAATCCCCAATTTGAACCACCGGCTGCATAGATAGCATCAGGCTTCTTACCAAGCATCTCAGTCAATATGGGATAGAAATCCGTGATGTTGCGAGGCACATAATGTACGGTGAGGTTAAGGCCAAAATATTTTGACGACAGCAAAAGGGCATCTCCTATTGCCTTCCCTGTTGCATCATCCATCATGACGGACTGAATGATTTTAATGTGGGGCATGTTTTTTCGAACCCAGGAGAAAAGTACGGGAAGCACTTCATAAGAGGTATTATAGGCCCTAAACGTGTAAGGATATTTTGGCGATATCAATTCCTTGTCTGAAGACAGTGAGCAGTTGATGATACGATTCTTGTTCATGAAATTCAAGGTTGCCAGTACAGGAGCAGTACCGTAGACGCGTAGGAACCGGACGCCGTCATCCCTCACTAATTTGTTCACCGTTGCCACAGCATCCTTGGTAGTATATTTATTGTCCTCTACCAGCAATTTTAGTTGATAACGGTCACTTCCCACAGGAACTCCGCCCGCATTATTAATCTGATCAATAGCGATCTCCTGGGCCCTTTTGTCAGGGATCCCATAACTTGCTCCTGCCCCGGTAAGGGGAAGGCTGGTCCCTATGAGTAATTCCTTCTGTGCCCCGTTCCCTGTGGCTGGAAAGGTCAATAAAGATAGAATGAAAAATACCAGTCCCATCACCCCACCAAAACGAAAAATCTTTTCCCTTGTCATCATCTTTCCCCTCCCTTCTAAGAAATTAAATGCTTTTTGGGTTAACCTGCCCTAAATAGGCTTTTTCCACCGATCCATCTCTAAGGAGCTTTTCGGCTTCTCCTTCTATGCGTACCCTTCCTGTTTCCAAGACGTAGCCCCACTGGGCCAGGGAAATGGCCATTTTCACGTTCTGCTCCACCAAAAGAATGCCCATCCCTTTTTGGTGGAAAGAACTGATGGTTCTGCTAACCTCATCCACCAACAGAGGTGAAAGGCCTAACGAAGGCTCATCCAAAAGCAGAAGTTTAGGTTGACCCATCATTGCCCTCCCCAGGACAAGCATCTGCTGTTCGCCCCCCGAGAGGGTGGCGGCCAACTGCCGACGTCTCGTTTTAAATAATGGAAAGAGATCAAAAATCCAATCTATATCCCTTTGGATTCCTTTTTTATCCTCCCTTAGATAGGCACCCATAAGTAGATTTTCGATAACGCTTAAGTTAGGGAACACATGTCTCCCTTCGGGGCAATGGACAATTCCGAGTTTGACGATGGCGTCAGCTCTTAGGCCATTGATTTTTTCCCCAGAAAAAAGAATATGCCCTTGGGTAGGGGTAATGAG
>Ga0315268_10004312_pt1 | contig 15455 bp, 12 predicted proteins | sample C1_top_MG_FD_204535 | JGI IMG/M metagenome (GOLD analysis project Ga0315268, IMG submission 204535) | Sediment microbial communities from Yellowstone Lake, YNP, Wyoming, USA - C1_top | ecosystem: Environmental > Aquatic > Freshwater > Lake > Sediment | place: USA: Wyoming | collected 2017-08-01
GGTCGGGCACGATTCCGGCTCCGATACCCGCCTCGAGCCGGTGGACAAAGCGGTGCGCTACGAGTTGCAGTTCGACGGCAAAAGCCAATGATGCGGGAAGTTCACCCACCGACTGAGCTTGGGAGACACGCCCCGCTGCACGCGCACCAGGCCCTCGGCGGCCAAGGGGCCAGGAGATAAGAGGCAGTGGCCAGGAGGCAGGAGGCAGGGGCCAAGCAGCCGGGGGCGGAGGGGCAGAGGAGCAGAGGAGCTGAGCACCCGATGCAGGGGTCACGCTCCCCGGATCAGGCTTCATGCCGCACGCGGCGCCACAAACGATGAAAATGAGATGTGCGCCGGCTCGCGCGAAGCGCCTTGGAGTGCGCCAGTCATCTGGCGCATTCCGCACGGGCCGGTCGCAAAAGCGGCAGGGGACTGCCGCAGTCCAAGACGCTTCGCGCAGATGCACCCAACCGTCATTTTCGGATCAGGCCTGCGCTATCCAGCATCCAGCACCCAGAATCCAGCATCCTTTTTCACGCCTCACGGCCCAAGCACTGGCCGCGCTTCCAGCACCAGCACCGCAAACGGCGCCAGCGCAAACGTGTGTGGCGCGCCCGCGCGGACTTGGAGCCGCGGCTTGGCGCGGTCTTCGCGCCACGGGCTCCTGAGGGTGTAGAGGCGCGGGGCGCCGCTGGGCAACTCGAAGGCGGCGCCGAGGTCGAGGGCGATGGTCGCGGGGCTGGCCGCCGGATTGCGCAAGGCCAGGATGCCCAGGCGCGGCGTCCAAGAGGCCCAGCCGTAAGGCTCCAGCTTCTCCGGGTCGCCGCCGATCCAGTGCGTGTCCACCAGCACGTTGGCGTGGCCGTGCGCCCACTTGGCCGCCTCGGCAAGGTCGTCCCAGTTCTGCGCCGACATCATCGTCGGCGTCACATAAAGCTCCTGCAAACAGGTGCCTCCGGCAAAAAGCGAGCGCAGTTCCCGGCGGATTTCCTCCGGCGCGTTGCCGCACTCTGAGGCCGAGCCGTGGCGGGCGTGGGCGAAGCCCTGGTTCATGAGCGAGTTGAGCGGGTAGAGCGGCCCTTTGCGCACCACGCCGCGGTAGGTCTCCAGGTCGCGGTAAGTGATCCATTGCTCGCGCTTGGAGCCGGGCCCGTAGAAGCCCATGTCGCCCCCGCCGCGCCAGGTTGAGTCGCCGTGCCAGAGCCAGAACGGTGAGGGCCAGGTGCCGGTGGTGATGCTGATGAAGAGGTCTGGCCGCCGCGCCCGCAGCGCCCGCGTCAAGCGCAGCATCGCCTCCGTTTCGTCCACGCCCCGCGCCAGGCCGTCGAACTTGAAGAAGTTGGCCCCGCTGTGCTCGATGAAATCCAGGCAGGTTTCCTGGAACCGCGCGGAATACTTCGGCCCCGCCAGCGAAAAGCCTTGCGGGCCGGTCTCGAACCCCTGCTGTTTGCCCATCGCCAGCCGCTCCTCGGCTGGCTTGCCGTAGCCGCCGAAGGGCGAAAGCCAGAAACCGAGGGTCGAACCATGGCGGCGGGCGGCGGCGAGCACGTTGGCAAAGCCGTTGGGGAAGTTCGTCCGCACCGGCTGCCAAAGGGTCTTGGGATCGTCCCAGCCGTCGTCCCACACAAACGACGCCAGCCGCACCCCGCGCCGTGCTGTCAACTCGCGGCCAAAGACCTCGATGGCCCCAAGGCATTGCGCTTCGTTGATCTTCAGTCCGCTCCAACAGATGTCGTACCACGCGTTGTAGTGCAGAAACGGGCGGTAAGGATGCGCCCGCTCGCTCTCGACGTAGTAGAGGAACGCCCGCCGCATCTGACCCGGCGGCGCCACGCCGATGACCGCCGATTGCGCGAACCGCTGGCCGGGGGAGAGGGCCGGGTTGAAGGCCAAGCTGCTGGTGGCCGCGTCCGCCACGGCGCTCTGTGCGTCTGGGTGCTCATAAGCCAGGAACCAGTTGCCCAGCACCAGCGGCGAACCTGGCACCGTGCCGGCAACCTTCGCGCCCGCGCCCGGCGCCTCGATCAACCGCGCCTCCTTGACCGCGACCGTGCGCCCCGGCGCGACAAAAGCAAACTCCTGCCGGATGGCGTTGCCCTGGTCGCGCAGCATCGCCCGCCATTCGACTTCCAGACTACCATCAGGCGCGGCCAGCCGCGCACGGAATTGGCGGCCACGGAAATGAAGCGCCAGCGTGGCGGCCTTTCCCTGGGCGGGCAAGTGCTCCAGGACCGGCTCGCCCATCAACTGGAAGTCGGAGCCGGACAGCGTGCGCCCATCGGCCAGCGTCAGGCGAAACAACTCCTGCCCGGCGAGCGCGAGGTCGCGTCCGGCCAGCTTGTCGCAAATCCGCGTCAATCGCATGGTCCCGCCGGCGGTGCTCCAGTGGCACTCGATGACCCGGTTGCCCAGCGCCAGTTCGCCCGCTCGGGCCTCGGCCTGGGCCTGGCCGGGCGCGGGCCCGGGGAAATCCAGGCCAAAAACGCAGGGACCAAACAGGGCCAGAGTGCCCCCCAACAACGCCAGCAGGAAGTTCGCCCGCACGCCGCACTTATCTGCCGCCGCCGCCCGCCCTGTCAACCAATCAGAAAGCGCAGTCGAGCTACAAATGTCACACGGATGAAAACCCGAATTGAGCCGGAGCGCGGAATTCGTGGCCAGTACACTTGAGGGTGGACACCCGCCGCGGAGTGAATCCCGCGCTCCAAGCGGCGGCGCAAACGGAGGAAAGGCTCGCTTGACCGCGGATAGCGCGGATAGGACGGATGCCCTTCCATCCGCGTCATCCGCGCTATCCGCGGTCATTCTCCTGCTGGACTGCGGGCGCGAGTTTTCATTTTTTTCTCGCCAAGGGGGGCCGGTTTCGGTTGGCTGAAACGAGACCGATACGGATCGCGATAAATGTCAGAGACGCCGACCAAAAACCGCCGGCTCCTCGCCTGGGTGGAGGAGACCGCCCGCCTTTGCCAACCTGCTGCCGTCCACTGGTGCGACGGCTCCGCAGAGGAGTATCAACGTTTGTGCGACTTGCTGGTGGAAAACGGCACTTTCATCCGCCTCAACCAGAACCTCCGGCCAGGTTGCTTCCTCGCCCGCTCCCACCCCAGCGACGTGGCGCGCGTGGAGAACCGCACGTTTATCTGCTCCGCCCAAAGGGACGACGCCGGCCCAACCAACAACTGGGCCGACCCCGCCAAGACGCGCCGCCGGCTCCTGCGCCTGTTCAACGGCGCGATGGCGGGCCGCACCATGTACGTCATCCCTTTCGCGATGGGGCCGTTGGCTTCGCCCATCTGCAAGATCGGCGTCGAAATCACCGATTCGCCTTACGTGGTTTGCAACATGCGCATCATGACCCGCATGGGGCAGGCAGTGCTGGAGGCGTTGGGGGAGGGCGAGTTTGTGCCGTGCCTGCACTCGGTGGGCGCGCCGCTGTTGCCTGGCCAGCGCAGCGCGGCCTGGCCCTGCAAGCCGCGGCTGTCACAGAAGTACATCGTCCATTTCCCCGAACCGCCGGCGATCTGGTCGTTCGGTTCCGGCTACGGCGGCAACGCCCTGCTGGGCAAAAAGTGCCTGGCCCTGCGCATCGCCTCGGTGATCGCGCGCAAGGAAGGCTGGCTGGCCGAGCACATGCTCATCCTGCGCCTGACTTCGCCGGCGGGGCACAAGCACTACGTGGCGGCGGCGTTTCCCAGCGCCAGCGGCAAGACCAATCTTGCCATGATGCGCCCCACCTTGCCCGGCTGGCAGGTGTCTTGCCTGGGCGACGACATCGCCTGGATTCGCCTGGGCACCGATGGCCGGCTTTACGCCATGAATCCGGAGACTGGTTTCTTCGGCGTCGCCCCGGGCACTTCCGAGGAGTTAAACCCCAACGCCATGGGCGCCTTCCGCGCCGAGAGCATCTTCACGAATGTGGCCTTGACGCCCGAGGGCGACGTGTGGTGGGAAGAAATGACTAAAGTGGCGCCGCCTCGGTTGGTGGACTGGGAGGGAAAGAAATGGACCCCTGGCTGCGGGCGCAAAGCCGCCCACCCCAACGCCCGCTTCACCGCTCCGGCCGCCCAGTGCCCGGTGATTGACCCGGACTGGGAGAATCCCGCCGGCGTGCCCATTTCTGCTTTCCTGTTTGGCGGGCGCCGGCCCTCGACCATTCCCCTGGTGACTGAGGCCTTCGATTGGGAACACGGCGTGTTTCTGGCCGCCGGCGCCGCCTCCGAAACCACTGCTGCCAACTTGAGCCAGCCCGGCGTGCTGCGCCGCGACCCGTTTGCCATGCTGCCCTTCTGCGGCTACAACATGGGCGACTACTTTGCCCACTGGCTTTCGTTTGGCCGGCGCGCCGACCGCGCGAAGCTCCCCAGGATCTTTCTGGTCAACTGGTTCCGCAGAGGTGACGGCAACAAGTGGCTTTGGCCGGGCTACGGTGACAACTGCCGCGTGCTCAAATGGGTTTGCGAGCGCGTGGAAGGCACGGGCAGGGCCGCCGCCACGCCCATCGGCTGCTTGCCGACCCCGGACGCCCTGGACCTGTCGGGCCTCAACCTGACCGCTGAGAACGTTGGCGAGCTATTGTCCGTGGACGTGTCCGGCTGGCGCAAGGAAGCCGACGACATCGCCGCGTACTACGCCAAGTTCGGCGACCGCCTGCCGGCTGCGCTGGGGGACCAACTGGCGGCCCTGCGACAACGGCTCGAGCCGCCTACCGCGGCAATTGGTTGAAGAATTAGTCCAGCAAGTTCAAGTGGATAGAAGATCAACCACAAAGAGCAAAGAACACAGAGACTCATAGGTTTTTTTCTTTGCGCCCTCTGCGTTCTTTGCGGTTATCGCAGCGCACAAATCCAAGTCCCCTCATGGGCCACCAGGAGACTTACCGCCGTAACGAGGCTTACGCGGAGTTCCTCGCCGCGTGGGATGAGGGGTTCTACGCCAAATACGCCGACACGCTGGCGCCCGACCGGCCAGGCGCGCGCGTGCTGGACGTTGGCTGCGGCGTGGGCCAAGTGGTGCGGCGGCTCAAGGAAGCCGGGTTCGAGGCCTGCGGAGTCGAGGTCTCGGAGCCGAACCTCGCCAAGGCGCGGCAGGCTGGCTTGGACTGCCAGTTCTATGACGGTCGCCACCTGCCGTTTCCGGATGCGCATTTTGCCAGCGTCGGCGCGCTCAATGTGCTCGAACACGTCGAGGAACCCGAAGCCTTCATCGCCGAGTTGGTGCGCGTCACCGCGCCGGGCGGGCGGCTCGTGGTTTCCAGCCCGAATTTCTTCCGCGCGCTGGGCTGGCGTGATTACCACCCGCACATGCGCGGCCTGGGCAACAAATGGCGCAACTGGCGGCGCTTGATGGAGAAGCGCCGGCAGATGCGCCTCGCGCCGCAGCAGGTGCGCTTCGACCGGATGACGCCCATCGTCAAGGAGCCGTTCACGCCGGACGACGACGCGATCGTGGCGACCAACGCGCTGGAGATCGCCTTTTTCCTTCGCCAAGCCAGGTGCGTGGTCGAAAGGACTGAGTGCACCGACCGCTACGTGGCCAAACCGCTGGATTCATTGTTGAACTTCACGCCGCTCCGTTACGTGATGTTCAACGCCTTCGTCGTCGCCCGGCGCTGATTGAATGCGGAGTGCGGAGTGGGCGGGGTCGCAAACCAAGGCGCATCCGATGGGCGGGCGGGCAGACGGCACTTTTCCCTCTCCTTTGGGAAGAGGGCTGGGGTGAGGGGGAACGGGGCTGACGAACCGGATCAACGGGCCGGCCGTCTGGCACGCGGCTCCTCTCAGAAGAAGTATGCAAGGACGATTCTCTGGTCAGACAACATGCCACGCCGCGGGGCGCCACAAAGGATGAAAATGGGGACTGCCACCGGCGTAGGGCAGCCTTTCCAGGCTGCCGGTTTTGGCGGCTTTCCAGCCGCCAATTCTGGAGACACGGGAGACTGGAAAGCCTCCCCAACCGACAGACAAGAATGTCTGCCCTACAAGCGGCATGGGCGGCAAAGGCCATTCTCTGGTTAGCGTGAGCCAATCTAGCGTGCCTTCTGGCGCGGCCCAGGCTATTGTCCGACCGTGCATTTGGCGCATCTGAGGCTTCGCGATTTCCGCAACTACGCGCGGCTGGACGTGGATTTTGGGCCGGGCTTCCACTTGTTGGTCGGCGGCAACGCGGCGGGCAAGACCAACCTGCTGGAGGCGATTTACCTGCTGGCGACGTTGCGCTCCTTTCGCGGCGTGGGCGGGGCGCAGATGGTGCGGCACGGGCAGAAGGGCTACTTCGTCGGCTGCCAGGTCGTCGCCCAGGCCAGCCACGAAGTCAAGATGTACTGGTCGCCCTTGCAGCGGCAACTCGCCCTGGACGGCCAGCCGGTGCGCAAGCTCACCGATTACCTCGGCGTCGTGCGCGCCGTGGTCTTCTGCACCGAGGACGTCCAACTGGTCAAAGGCCCCGCCTGCCGCCGCCGGCGGTTCCTGGATTTGCTGCTGGCCCAGACGCATCCGACCTACCTGCCGCTGTTGCAGCGTTACACCCAGGCCCTGCGTTCGCGCAACGCGCTCCTCAAACAACGGCCACTGGACGAGGCGGCCCTGGAGAGTTTCACGCACGAGTTGGTGAACGTGGGCCTCCAACTCATGCAGCGCCGCCGCGAGCTGGCGCCCCGGCTCGGCCCGCTGGCGCGCCTGGCCTACCGCCGCATCGCTCACGATGCCGAGGAAGTGCGCCTGGACTACCGGCCCAGTGTGAAAGGCGATTTCGCCGTCGAACTGGCCCAGGCGCGCGACCGGGAACGAACCTTTCGCACCACGCTCCTGGGGCCGCACCGGGACGAACTGGAACTGCTGCTCGATGAGCGAAGCGCCGCCCAATTCGGCAGCGAAGGCCAAGAACGCACCCTCGCCATCGCGCTCAAGATGGCCCAAGCCGAATACGTCAGCGGCCTGCACGGCACGCCGCCCATCCTGCTGATTGACGACATCATGGGTGAACTGGACGCCCAGCGCCGCAGCGGTTTCCTGCCGCTGCTGGAGCGCGCCCAGCACGCTCAAGGCCAGGTGTTCATGACCTGCACCGAAGAAAACTGGCCGCGCGAACTTAGCCGTCAGTTACTGCGGTGGGAAGTGGGCGGGGGGTGCGTGAAACGTGAAACGTGATGCGTGAAACGTGAGGGGTAATGTGGCGCGTGGCCCGGCGTCCTCGGCGATCGTGGGTCTAAGTCACTTCCGGGGTGATCTCCTACCAATCCATTTCTTGAATCTTCAGACCTGACCCTGTGGGCACTCCGGGGAGCAGGGAAAACGTTAGGACTTAGGTAAGAGGTTGTTGAACTCCTCGACTGACATACCCAACTCCCGAACAATGGCACGCAGCGTGCCCTTAGGCACATCGCCGGGATGCCGGGGGATAGGAATGGTCAGCTTCTTCTCCGCCAAGTAATAGACTGGATGGCGGCTGGTGCGGATCTCGGCAAAGCCAGCGCGGCGGAGTTTTCGGGCCAACTCCTGGTGCGAAATCGGAACCAGCTTAGGGATGGACTGGACGGCGGTAAACGTTCAAACCCGCGTAGCGCGGTTTCGCCAATCCAGCGGCGGCAACAGTGCGGCGCGCTTCCAGGCAACTCTCGATTGCCTCGACCGCCGCCCGGTAGGCTGCCTCCAGAGTCTGCCCCCACGCCACACAGCCGGGAATCGCCGGCACCTGCGCCGTGAAAACGCCGTCTTCGTCCTGGAAGTAGTTGATCTCGAACTCTAGGTACTTCTTCATGGGCCAAGGTTCACTTTGAGCCACAGCAGCAACGGATGGCGCGGCAACTCGGGGGCAGGGTTCAGGCCGCCACTTTCATCAGGACTCTAAAACCCGCTTGCTCGAAATGAAGGTCGGTTGTGAGTGCGTCCGTGACCCCGTGGTCGCTCATGACCAGGAAGGAAATGCAATCGGTCAATGACCAGTCCTTTTCGGGACGCGCCCGAAACATGGCACACCCCCGGCGGAAAAGCTCACGGCTCGCCTCCACGAGCTCAACGTCCGGTTGGCGCTGGAGCAACTCCATGAGCCGGACGAACCTGGGGCGGAGCGGCGGCGCCCGCAAAACGTTGCCGACCTCGGCCAGAATCCAGTCAGTCGTCAATAACGGCCCCGGCGGCGCCTGGCTCAAGGCGACGGCCCGCTTGTGGTGCTGGTCGGCGCGATTGAGCAGCGCCAGAAAGTAGGCGGTGTCTCCAAACACTGGTTTCATCGCTTCGGCGTGCCGTAGAGATATTGATCGTGGTTATCAGCCAAGTCGGGCGGGAGGCCTTGGGCGGTTCCTGCCAACTCCAAAAGCGCCGCTCCCCAGTGCTGGGGTACGCCGGACGGGCGCGGCGTCAGCTCGCTAAGCTTCTGGCTGATCGCCCTGAGCTCCTCCGCCGTAAGCTTGGGCAACTGTTCGATAATCTCTCGCGCACTCATAGACTGCTCACAGTTGAGTCGTCACCGGCTCTAATTACCAGATAACCGTTGGTTTGGCAAGTCCAAAATGCACCGGCTAGGGGGCCTCACGCCAGCGGCCATGCCGGCGGATCAGCTCAACCAAGCGCTCGACGGCTTCCGCCTCCGGGATGCCGAAGCTGACGGGCTGCTTGCCGACGTAAAGGTTGACCTTGCCCGGCCCCCCGCCAACGTAGCCAAAGTCCGCGTCGGCCATCTCGCCCGGGCCGTTGACGATGCAGCCCATGATGGCGATTTTCACTCCCGCCAGGTGTTGCGTGCGGGCCTTGACGCGGGCGGTGACGGTCTGCAAATCGAACAGGGTCCGCCCGCAGGAGGGGCAGACCACATAGTCGGTCTTGAACGCGCGGCAGCCGGCGGCCTGGAGGATGTTGTAGGCCAGGCGCAGCGACTGCGCCGGGTCAGCTTCGCCGCGCAGCAAAATGGCGTCGCCGATGCCGTCGGCCAGCAGCGAGCCGAGCACCACCGAGGCGCGCAATAGGGCCAAATGCGAGGGCGCTGGCGGCCCCGGCAAGTCAAGGCGGTCCTTGAGCAATACGGGATTGCGTGCGCCGCGTTGTTTGAGAGCAGCCGCCAGCAAGCGGAAGGCCGGCAGCGGCGGCAGCCCAACGCCGTCCCGCACCGTAACAAGCTGCGTCTGGCTCGGGAGTCGGAACTCGGCGGTTGGGTCAACCTCGCACACCGAGAGGTCTTCGTAAATTGCTTCGGGCTTGGCCGAGTCGCTCGGCCCGAGTGTAGGCGTGACTTGCGCCCAGGTTCGACGCTCAACCACCACCCGCACCGGCTGTTTTCCGCCGCAGTTGAGTCCGGGCGCCAACGGGATTTCCGCCGCTTGGCGGCGCTCGTAGGTGAAAGGGTCAAAGGGCCAAGCCGCGGCTTCAGCGAGGCGGCCCGGCGGCGCGAGCGCCAAGCCCGAGGCCTCTTCGGCGCCGAGGGTCAAGGCGGGCACCAGGGCCAGCAAGTCAGTGCACACCGGGATTTCACGCGGCGAGTCTTCGGTGAGCGAGACCCGGATGGTGTCGCCCAAGCCGTCGCAAAGCAGCGAGCCGATGCCAATGGCGCTCTTGACGCGGCCATCCTCGCCCTCGCCGGCCTCGGTGACGCCCAGGTGAAATGGGTAATTCCAGTCCGGCCCCAACTCATCCAGGCGGGTGGCCAGCAGCCGGTAGCACTGGATCATGACCTTGGGGTTGGAGGACTTGAGCGAGAAGACGAAGTTGTGAAAGTCGTGCTGGCGGGCGACGCGGGCGAATTCGAGGGCGCTTTCGACCATGCCCAGGGGCGTGTCGCCGAAGCGGTTCAGGATGCGGTCGCTCAGGGAGCCGTGGTTGACCCCGATGCGCATGGCCCGGCCAAGCTCCCGGCACCGCTTCACCAACGGAGCAAACCGCTCCTCAATCCGTTGCAGCTCGGCCGCGTACTCCGCGTCGGTGTAGTCTCGGACGGCGAACTTCTTGGAGTCAGCGTAGTTGCCGGGATTGACGCGGACCTTCTCCACCCACTTGGCGGCCTCCAGCGCCGCCTCCGGCTTGAAGTGAACGTCCGCCACCAGTGGAACCTGGCAGCCGCGCGCCCGGAGCGCCGCGGCGACGTGCTGCAGGTTGGCGGCGTCCTTGACGGTCGGCGCGGCGAGGCGAACCATCTGGCACCCAACTGCAACCAAGTCAAGCGTCTGCTGAACGCAAGCCGCGGTGTCCAGTGTGTCCGCCGTGAGCATGGATTGCTTGACGATCGGATGGTTGCCGCCGATGACGACCCCGCCCCTGGCGGGATCACCGACCACTACCGGGCGGGCAGGGCGCCGCCGATAGACAAAGGGCGAAGGGCAACAGGTCATGCCGCTCACCTGGCTGGCACGGGCGCGAGATTGGTCGGCGCCGGCTCTGGCGCTTTGGCGGCAGGCTCGACGGTGGCGGGGCGCTGAAAGAGCGCCCGGAACTGAGGCATCCGCCGGAGGTCGTTAAAAGAGACGTAGAGCATGAAGGCGACGAGGAGCACAAAGAAGGCGTTGGTCGTGTAGGCCACCACGCGCGGGTGCAGCGGGCGCCAGAGCTTCTCGATGCCCGCCAGCACGATGTGTCCGCCATCCAGCACGGGGATGGGCAGGAGCATCAGAATGGCCAGGTTCACGTTGAGCAGCACCAGGAAGTCCAAGCCCAGCCGGTAGTCGGTGTTGGCTTGGATGGCCATCATCGCCAGGATGCCCGGCGGACCGCTGAAGTCCTTGAAGCCCACGCCGGTCTCGCGCGAGTGGAGCAAGGCCCCGAGCGTGCGCGCGATTTTGTCCCACACCTCGGCCACCTTGACCCAGGGCAGCGGGCCAGGGCGCTGGAGTTCGTATTGGAGGGGCGTGCTGGCAAAGGCGATGCCGATGCGGCCGCGCGGTTTTTCGAGCGCCTTGTCCATCTGGGGCGTGACCGTCAAGGTCAGCCGCTGGCCCTGACGCTCCACGACCACCTCGCTGGACAAGCCAGCCCGTTTGTTGATGATGTCAATCAGTTGCCTGTCGCTGAAAATGGGCACCCCGGCGAAAGCGATGAACTTGTCCTGCGGCAGCAGACCCGCCTGCTCGGCCGGCTTGCCCGCTTCGACGACGCCAACGACCGGATGCTCCACCGAGTCGAGGTTCAGCATCTTCAAGCCCAGCGAGTTGTCGCGATTGGCCCTGAGGAAGTAGTTGGTCCGCACGCCGTTGCGCTCCACCGCGACATCAAAGGTGTCCGTGCGTGAGAGAATGGTCGCGTTCATCACTTGCTCCCACGATTTGACCGCCTTGCCGTCTATGGCCACGATCCGGTCACCCGGCCGAATGCCCAGCTTTGCCTCCGCGCTGTCAGTGGGCACATAGCCGATGATCGAGGGGTTGATCGGCACCGGCAGGCCGACGAAGTAAATGAGCGTCGCCACCAGGAACGCAAACACCAGGTTCATCAGCGGCCCGGCCAGGGCCACCAGAATTCGTGAAAGGGGAGACGCCGGCGGGATTTTGCTAGCGTCGGTCTTGCTGGCGCCTTCCAAGGTTTCAGAAGTAACCATCTGCGGCAGGCGCACAAACGCGGCGGCCGGTATCCAGCGGATGGAGTATTCAATACCGTTTTGAACGCGGCTGATGATCTTGGGGCCGACGCCAAGGGCAAAGGCCTCGACGATCATGCGCCGGCGCAGCGCCACCCAGTAATGTCCCAACTCATGGACGAATAGCGACGCCCCAAACATGAGCATGACCGCCAGGGCCACGAACGCGTAATTCAACATCTTATCCATTAGCAACCTATCGAGACAGCGACAGTGCCCCCAACCTAACGTTCAAAAGCCGCCAGCGCAACCGCGGAAAGCAACGGCAAAAGCCGCGCCCGCCGGGTGCCGGGGGACGGCACCGCGTTAAACGAAAGCCGAGCACGAGAAGGATTGTCCGGTCAGACGACATGCCGAACGCGGCACCACAAACGATGAAAATCGGGCAGGGTAGGGCGGAGCTGCTGCTCCGCCTATTTTTTGGGCGGCGCGGCAGCGCCGCCCTACCGCCACTTTGCGGCTTAGCGTCTTGGCGTCTTTGCGTTCACTTCTTCGGCTCAAGGCGGACAGCCCAGCAAATGATCCAGCAACTCGTCCAGCGAGCAGGTGGCCAGCGCGCAGTATTTGTCCGCCCCGCCATAATAAACGAACAGGGTGCCGTCAATGAGCACCGCCCCGCACGGAAAGCACACGCCCCGATAGTAGCCTTCTAGCTCGTAGTATTCTTGCGGCTCAAGCAGCCAGTCGGGAGTCCGGTGCCGCACTTGGCCGGGGTCTTCCAGGTCCAGCAGCAGCGCGCCCAGCCGGTAGAACTTGTCCGGGCCAACGGCGTGATAAATGGCCAGCCAGCCGTGCGGGGTCTTGATCGGCGGGGTGTTGACACCCAGCTTGTTGGCCTCCCACGGATATTTGTTCTTGATGAGGAGGCGGCTCTCGCGAAAGCCCAGCAAATCGTCGGCTCGTGAAATCCAGGCGCAGGCCTGGTCGGTGCCGTAGGCGGGGCCAACCCACTCCAGCGGCCGGTGCAGCATCACGTATTGGCCGCCGACTTTTTCGGGGAACAGCACCACGTCGCGATCATCCAGCAGCGGGTCGGTCAGGCTCCCGGCGCGAATCCAGGTCTTGAAATCCTTGGTGATCAGCAGTCCGGTGAGCGTGGCGTTGCGGCGGAGGTAGCGCGGGAATTCCGGCGGGCATTCCGGCCGCCGGTAAAGCTTCTTGTCCTCCGGCACCCAGAACTGCCCGAAGGGGAAGTGCCGGCAGGCATAGGTGACGTAGAAGTAATCGCCCATTTTCACCATGCGCGGGTCCTGCACCGTGGCGCCATCGAAGCCCTCGCCGCTGGGGCTGAACGCCGGCTGGTCGGACACGCGCCGGAAATGGCAGCCGTCCTGGCTCACGGCCAAGCCGAAATAGCATTTGTACTCCGGATGCGACTCGGCGGCGCGGTAAAGGAGCAGCACTTCTCTTTTGGCCTCGTCGTACCAGGCGGCGGGATTGAACACGGCCAAGTCTTCCCACGGGTGGTCCGGCAGCGGGGAAAGGATCGGGTTTTCGGCGTAGCGTTTGAGTTTCATGGTTGCGCTTCGGCGCGGCTATGTTGGCTGAGCGCGCTTGCATCTGTCAACCAAGAGGCAAGACCGCGGTCTTGCGGACTTTTCTTGCGAGCGCCTTTCCGTTCACCTTTTTGCGTCAGACTTCCTGCCGGACGCGGCACCGCAGAGGACGAAAATCGAGCGAGGTAGGGCGCGCGCTCCGTTGCGCGCCGGTGCGGCAAACAGGACGTGCTGGCGGCGCGCAGAGCACCGCGCGCCCCACCACCGCACGGGCATTTCTTGGTCAGAAGCCACTTCCGCAGGCGACACCACAATCCACGAAAATGGGGCAGGCCGCTCGGCGACGCGAAGCGTCTTGGACTGCGGCAGTCCTCTGCCGCTCTGCCACCGCCCGCCCCCAAAGCGCCAGAGGGTTGGCGCACTCCAAAAACTTCGTGCGCTCCGAGCCGGCCCGCATTTTCTGCTCAGTACCACTTGCGCAGGCGGACTTGGATGCCGAGGTCAGTGCCCACCTGGCGTTTGTAGCTGTTCACGTCAGTGCCCTGCGAATGGTAGGGATAAGCCACGCTGGGGCGGAATTCGCGCGTGGCGCTGACGGCTTGGGCCACGGTCATCGTGTAGGGCTGGTTCATGGCCAGGAAGGCGACGTCAATATCGCGCAGCGCCCGCATCTCGGGGATGTCGCTGGTGTCGCCGCTGAGGTAGATGCGCTTGGCGCCGATGGTCAGGATATAGCCGTTGCCAACGCCTTTGGGGTGATACGAAGAGCCGATGTTGTAGGCAGGGATGGCGTCAACCGCCAGCCCCAGGACATTGGTGGCCATGCCGTTGGTGAGCACGATCGTGTTGGTCTTGAGGGCGGCGGGCAGGCTCGCATAGACGGTCTTGGTGGCGATGATGATGGCATTAGTGGCCTTGATCGCCGTAATCGTGGCGGCGTCGAAGTGATCGGTGTGCTCGTGGGTGACCAGGACCAAGTCGGCCTTGGGGATGCCGGTGAAACGCGCGCTGCCGCCGACGGGGTCCACGTAAATCATCTTGTCGTTCCAGCCCATCACCAACGTGGCGTGGTTGATCGGTTGGATGAGCACTGCGCCCTCGGCGGTCACGAGGTAGTCGCCCGTCAGCGCGGTGGTGTTGGTCAACTGCCAGGCGCGATAGAACCGCGCGGGCAAGTACGGCGCCGCCGAATCGGTGTAAGCGAGCGTGCCGACGGTTTTGGGCAGGTTCGCCACCGGCAGCCAGTCAGCCAGATTCAGCGAGCCTTCCAGCCGTTGGTAGCACCCCGCCGGGTTGCTCAGCTTGAGGCCTGCCTCCTTGTTGGTCAGCCATTGAACACTCGTAAACTGGGGCGCCGTCTGGGCGAGGAGCGAGCCGGCCGCGGCCAGACACGGAACAAACCGGAGCAAGCTGCAAAAGGCGGACTTCGCTGGCGTTTTCATGGTCCTGCATTCAGAGCAACAGTCACGCGCTGTTCGGGGGAAGCCTGGCACAAGGACAAAGGCAACACCAGAAGGATTGTTAATTGGTCGTAACCAGTTAGTTGCGGCGGCGGAGTGCCCCCCCGTCCTCGGGGGCAGCAACTTCCCCAGCCCCCAAACGCCTGGTGTTTTCAAGGCCCTCCGGTTCCCTCACTGGCTGCGCCCGAGGACGGGCGCGCTCCACTACGCCGTGAGCGACCCGTTGCGATTGGTCGCCGCGAGTTTGACGGCAACTGAGGATTCACCTAGTGTAGGCGCGTGGTTGCGCAGACCTAACCGAGACGCGACTTGCGACCACCGCCGATGACAGATACCGGAGCCAACGAACTGCGGAAGACAACGGGGACCAGCAGCCTGGAGCGCACCGCCCGCGACGCGATTGCCGTGCTGGCGGACCACGGCATTGCCCATCTGGTCATCGGCGGGCTGGCAGTGCAGGAACACGGCTACTACCGCGTCACGGTGGACGTGGACCTGGTGGTTCCCGACGTATTTGACGCGGTGGAGATACTTACTGCGAACCTCTCCGGGCCGTTTGGCGGCGTGCCAGGCCGGCAGGATGCCGTGCGTGACAATCGCACGGGCGCGCTGATTGACTTTCTGCCAGCGGGCCGAGTCGTCAAAGCCGGCTGCCAGGTCCCGCTGCCGGAGCCGCGCAGCGTCTCCGACCAACCGCAAGTTGTCACGCTGGGGCAGCTCGTCTCCCTGAAGCTGGACAGTTGGGCAAACAGCCCGGTGCATAGGCTCCGCGACAAGGCTGATGTGGTGGAGTTGATTATCCGCCGCCAATTGCCCCGCGACCTGTCAGTCCACCCGGCCGTCCGCCGGCTCTACGAGGAGACATGGGACGCCATCGAGGCCGAGAAGCAGCCGGGAGGTTAAACCACAGAATAGCAGCATAGGAATGGCGTCAAAAAATGCCTGGACATCCTCAGCAGGAGCG
>Ga0315268_10004313_pt1 | contig 15455 bp, 12 predicted proteins | sample C1_top_MG_FD_204535 | JGI IMG/M metagenome (GOLD analysis project Ga0315268, IMG submission 204535) | Sediment microbial communities from Yellowstone Lake, YNP, Wyoming, USA - C1_top | ecosystem: Environmental > Aquatic > Freshwater > Lake > Sediment | place: USA: Wyoming | collected 2017-08-01
CGGGCAACCCACAGTGGCGCAGGTGCGCGCGGATTTGATGGGTGCGCCCGGTGAGGGGCTGGCAGCGCAGCAGCGCATAACCGGCGTAACGTTCGGCGACCGTGAAGCGGGTGCGGGCATTTTTGCCTGCCTTCTGGTCCACCCGCATCATCTGTGGCCGGGCGGGATGGGGGGCAAGTTTCGCGTGGACCTCAAAGGCGTCTTCGCGCGGCGCGCCATGGACCAGCGCCAGGTAATGCTTGGTGGGGCGCCCCGCGCTGAACTGCTCCGCCAAGGCGGCCAGCACGAGCTTGTCTTTCGCCAAGAGGATTATGCCGCTGGTCTCGCAGTCGAGGCGGTGGGCGTTGGCCAGATAGCTGAGCTGTCGGCGGCGCGCCCAAGGGAGGCCGCGCGCGATGCCCGCGTGGAGCAGCCGCATGAGGTTGGGGCGCGCCCGATCGTAGCGGTCGGGTGAACTGAGCAAGCCGCTGGGTTTGTCGAGCGCCAACAGGTGGCCGTCCTCGAAGAGCACCAGCAACTCCCAGGACTGGCCGGTGGCGGGGGAAGATAGCCTGATGAAATCATCCACGACTGTGTCGGTGTCGTGTCCGTGTGTGTCGGTGGTTCAAAACGGTTTTTCGCTCAGACCACCTGCCTGGCCGCGTGGCACGAAAAGCGATGAAAATGGTTCGAGAACGAGAAGGAGGACGAGGACGATTCTTGGGTCAGGCAATCGGCAATCGGCAATCGGCAATCGGCAGTCATTTTCCGCTCACTCTTCCTCCTCCCTAATGCCGGTGTCAATGCGGCTCAACTCCCGCTGTTTGGCAAACCATTCGTAAAAGGACCTGAGCCGCTGGGCCTGGCGCAAATCAGCGAGGAACTGGGGCAGCTCCTTTTTCACCTCAGCCTCGGCCACCGGCGTGCGGCTTTTGACGTGGAGCACGAAGCCCCCGTCGTAAGTGTTGACCAACTCGCTGGTCTTGCCCGCCGGCAGGGCAGCAGCTGTGGTTTTGACCGAGCTGAGGTCGAGGCGCCGGTCCAAGTCCGGCAGGTTGCGCGTGTTGGCGGAGAATCTGGGCAGGTTGATGGGGACGACCTTTAGGGCCGCGCAGGCCTCGGCGAACGTTCCGCCCTGGGCCAGGCGGTTGGTCAGCAGCGCGTGGAAATTAGTCCCGGCCTGGCGCGCCAATTGCCGGGCCTGCTCCCGCATGTAGTCCTCGGTCACCGAGGCGCGGATGGTTTCGAGCGCCGGCACCTCGCTGGGCAGCTTCCGCTTCAGCGCCATCAGGTAGATGGCGTCCTCGGCTCTGGTGGGCGGCGAAAAGGGCCGGTCGGGGTTCAGCTTGAAAGCCGCTTGGGCAAAGGCGGCCCCGGCCTTCATGCCGGGCGGCCCGTCTTCGTCAAACGGCTCCGGGTTAAGGCAAACCAGCCCCTTGGCCGCCGCCAGGTTCTTCAAGTTCTCCGCCTTGACCGGCTGGATTTTCTCCAAGTCGGTGGCGAAAAGCGCCGCTTCCCTGTGGGCGGCGAAGAGGGCTTGGAGGTCGCGGAACTCTTGCTTGATCCTGGCCCTGGCGAGTTCAGGCGGCAGCACCTGGCCGTTGGTGTCCGTGAAGAAGCCCGGCCCGCTGCTGCGATAGCGTTGCTCGATTTCAGCGGCCAAGTTAGTCATTTTGGCCAGCGCCTGGTCGGCTTGGGCCAGGTAGTTGGTGGCGGGAAACTTCACGCAGGCCACCTGCACCCGCTCCGGGATGCGATAGAAGCTCTGGCGATTCGTGTAGAATTGGGCCAAGGCGGCAGGCTCGAGCTTGACGCTGCTCAGGAAGTTGGTGGCGGAGAAAACGACGGCCTGGGCGTCCACCTTCTCATTCTCCTCGCGGTAGAGCTCAGCGGCCTCGCGCGGCGTGACCAGTTTGCCGGGGATGCTGGCCACTGCCACCAAGTGCTCGATGCCGATCTGGTGCTCAATGAACCGCTGGAAATCCGCCGCGCTGATGTTGTGCCGCGGCAGCTCCTGTTGGACAAACCCCTGGTAAGTCGCCTTGGCCGAACCCGGCATCTTTGGGTCCGCGAAATGCGCCATGATCCAGTCGGCCATGGCGCCCTCGTCCACCCGGATGTTCAGCTCTCGGAGTTTGTCCAGCAGCAGCAGCCGGTCGCTGGTCTCCCGCTGGAGATTGAACCGGAATTTCTTCATTTCCGCCCGCTCCGGCCAAGTGTAGTAATTCATGAAGAAGGCCAATTGGACTTCCATCCACGCTTCCACGTATTGCTGGCGTGGGATGGGACGTCCGTTCATCATGCCAAAGGTCTCCCGGCGTCCGCCAAAGCGGCTCCCGCGCGTGACGGTGGGCGTGAAGTAGATCACGAAACTGACGATCACCGCGGCGATGAGGAACAACCACAACCACTGTGCGTGTTTTCGTATCGTGCCAATCATAGCTCGCCAAACTGGCCGCGAACCTTAACGGCGCGGCCTGCCGCCAGTCAAACGCAAAACTGGGGCGGGGGGTCGCTGGCGCGAAGCGGTTGGAGTGCGGGAGCTTGCTCCCGCTTTTTCATGTGGCGGACCGTCCAAAAGCGCCGGCAAGCCGCCGCGCTCCAAACGCTTCGCGCTCCGGCTTAGTCCGCGTTTCATCCGTGCTTCATCCGTGGCCAAGCATCGTTCTCCGGTTGGCGAACGGCCATTGCGCTCGGCGGCAGGTTCCGCTACGTTTGGCCTGTGAGGATGCCATCGGCCTTTTGGCGCGCGCTAATGCCCCTGTGCGGGTGCCTGTGGCTGTGCGGTTGTTTGCCGCCGGCCGAGAGCGGCGCCGATGACGAGCGCAACCCGCTGTTGGCCGAGGCGCGCGCCAAGAAGGCGGCCTACAACTTCGAGGGCGCGGTGGCCACGCTGGACAAGGCGCTGGAGGCCAACCCGCGCCTGGCCCCGGCGCACTGGGAGCTGGGCCTGCTCTATTACGAGAATCTCAACGACTACGCGGCCGCGATCTATCACTTCGAGAGACTGCTCAAGCTCCAACCCCAGTCGCGGCACGCGCGCAACGCCCGGCAGTTCATTGACATCTGCAAGATCGAACTGGCCAAGAGCGCGCCGCCCATACCGCAGACCCCGCAAATCCAGCGGTTGATTGACAACCTCACTACCAACCAGGTGGAACTGACCCGCGAAAACACGCAGCTCAAGCAAAAACTCCAAGCCTTGCAGGTACTGGCCCAGCAGTTGGCGGCCGAGAACGCCCAACTCAAGCAAGGGGCCGCCAAGCTGGCCGCTTCGCCTCCGCCGCCGGGCTGGCCGGCGCTCTTGTCCCAGCGGGTGGGTGCCCCCTTGCCGGCCTCCAACCTCCCGACACAGGCCGCGCCGGCTACCCTGCCCACGGCATCCCCGGCGCCGAGCGTGCCCGGCCCGCCGCCGCGCACGAACCTTGTTGCCTCGCCCAGCCAGACCCCTCCCGCGCCGCCCGTCCGCCCGCCGGCCCAAGCTGCCAGCGCCCAAGCCCCGGCCGGCAAAGCGGCGGCGCCCATCGCCAACGCCAAGCCGAGGACCGTTGCCGTAAAGCGCGGTGATACCGTGTTCGGCCTCGCGCGCCAATACGGGATCAAACGGAGCGAGTTGCTGGCGGCCAATCCAGGGCTGGACCCCCTCAAACTCAAAGCCGGGCAAATCCTCCACCTTCCGGCGCGTTAACCACTTGGCCTTCGCTCATGCCCGCCGGCTTCAAGCGCCTCTACTTTCCCCTCGTCACGCTTTTCTGGGTGACGATGAACGTGCTCTTGTGGCGCTCGGAAATGGGCCGCGCCCGCGAGGCCGGCAGCCCGGTGCCGGCGCCGCTGGTTTGGAACAAGATGCTGACGGCGCCCGACGACTCGTCGCTGCAAATCTTCTATCAGGGCCGCAAGCTCGGCCATTGTCGCTGGGCGCCCAACGTCGGCGCCGAACTGGCCACCGGCAAGACCGGCACCGAGGACTATGAGGTCGAAGGCCGCGTCAGGAAGCCCAGCGGCTACACGGTGGACTTGGACGGGAGCGCGCTGGTGGGCGAACCGCCGCAGCGGCTGCGGTTCAACTGCCACGCCAACTTCGACACCAACCACGTCTGGCGCCAGATGAGCTTGCGCCTGACGATGCGCCCCAACGTCCTGGAAATCCGCGCCGACGACGCCGCGCAGACGCTCGCCGTGCGGCTGGACAGCCAGAACAGCGTCTGGCAGCGCACCTTCACCTTCGCCGAGTTGGCCCGGCCCGAAACCTTGCTGGGGGCCTTTGGCGGCCCGCTGGCCCTGGGTTGGCTGGCCGACGCTGCCAGGGAGGCCGGCCCCGTGGCCCCCAAGCAGCTTGCCCTGGGGCTGAACTGGCAGGCCCGCAACGACTGGCTCAAGATTGGCCACACGGAGGCGCGGGTCTATCGGCTTCAGGCGCGGTTGCTCGACAAGTACCAGGCGGTGCTCGTCCTGAGCCGCGTCGGCGAAATCCTGCGCGTCGAACTGCCCAATGGGTTGATGCTCGTCAACGAAGCGCTGGGCAATTTCTGACCCCAAAATGGTTTCTAACCGTGGATTGAGACCCATGAAACTGCGAGCTCCCAAAGCCCTGGCCATTGAACACCACGCGTTGCACGCCCAGATCGAGGCGGCCGTCAGGTCCGGTGGCGAAACGGCCCGGGCCGCCGCGGCCTTGGTCGAAGCCGTCCGGCCACACTTCCTCAAGGAAGAAAAGTACGCGTTGCGTCCGCTGGGCGCGCTGCGCCTCCTAGCCAAAGGCAAGGTGCCGCCGGAGGCGCGCTTCTTGCAGGCGCAGTCCGAACAACTGCGGGAGTACTTCCCGAGCATGGTGGCCGAGCACAAGCGCATCTTGGCAGCCGCCAAGCGCATGGCCGCCGCCGCCCGGAAAGAGAACAAGCCGGCGCACGCGCGCTTCGCCGCCAAACTCCAACTCCACTTGCTAACCGAAGAGACGGTGCTCTATCCGGCGGTAATCCTCATCGGGGATTATCTGAGATTGCGCCGTAGCCCGTGGGTCCACTGACCCGAGAATGACGGTTGGGTGCATGTGCGCGAAGCGTCTTGGACTACGGCAGTCCCCTGCCGCTTTTGCGGCCGGGCCGCGGGGAGAGCGCCAGAGGACTGGCGCACTCCAAGGCGCTTCGCGCGAGCCGGCGCACATCTCATTTTCATCGCTTGCGGCGCCGCCTGCGGCATGAAGTCTGACCACAGAATCATTGCCGATTGGCTGACTCGAGGATCGTCCTCGTTGTCCTTCTCCACCCGTTTGCATCGTTTGTGGAAGGCCAGCTTGGGGGCACATGACGACTGACGCGGAAATACAAACGCAAAAACGCCAGCATGAAAATCGTTGAAAAACCGTGGGGACGCGAAATCTGGGTCGCCGTCACCGAACGCTACGCCCTCAAGATCATCGAGTTCAAAAAGGGAAGCCGTTCCAGCCTCCAATACCACCAAGTCAAGCACGAGCATATTTACGTGGACAGCGGCGTGGCGGAAATGGAATGGGAGAATGACCAAGGGCAAATGGAAAAGCTCCGGCTCAAGTCCGGTGACGTGGTCGAGAACAAACCGGGGCGAAAGCACCGCGCGACCGCGATTGAAGACGTGCGGTTTATCGAGGTCAGCACCCCGCACCTCGATGACGTTGTGCGAGTTGAGGACGATTACAACCGGAAGTGAAAACCCCGAACCGGAACCGCAAGGTAGTTGTCTTCGGGGCCGGCGCCACGGGTCGCGGCCACGTGGGGCTGCTGGCCTGGCAGGCTGGCGCGCGCCTGGTCTTTGCCGACATTAACGAGAGGCTGGTCCGCGCCCTTCAGCGGGCCGGCTCGTATCGCGTGGCTCTCCACGATGGCAAGACGTGCCGGCAAATTGTCGTGCAGGGGGCGGATTACCTGAGCGCGGCTCAACGCGAAGCCGTTGCCCGGCGGATCGCGGACGCGGACCTGGTGCTAACTGCGGTCTTCGATCAGAACCTCCCCGACGTGGCGGTGACCGTGGCGCTGGCCGCCAAGCGTTGCCGCGAAGCTGAACGCGCCAAGCCGCTGAACTTCATCGCGTGCGAGAACATGCAGAACAGTTCTTCCACACTGGGCCGGCACGTGCGCGACGGTCTGGCTGGGGAGGATCTTGATTATTGCCGCCGTTACTTCGGATTTCCAGATTGCATGATCAGCCGCATAGTGCCGCAGCCTGAGCCTGATCCGCTCATCATCACCGCCGAGGATTACAACGAGTGGACCGCCCGCCGCGAGGATTTCAAAGGCGAACCGCCGGCGTGGCTGACGGCCTTGGAGCTGGTGGACAACCAGGACGCGCGCCTCGAACGCAAGCTCTTCATGCACAACGGCGGCCACGCGATCTGCGGCTATTTCGGTTTCCATTACGGGCATCGCTACATCCACGAAGCCGTGGCCGATCCCAGAGTTGCTCAGTGTGTGGTCGGCGCTTGCGATCAGATCGGCGAAGTGGTCCGCCGCAAGCACGGTTTCTCGGCGCAGAGCATCGAGACATACAAAAACGATTTGTATCGCCGCGGCGCCATTCCCGAAATGCGCGACCAGATACTCCGCGTCGTGCGCCAGCCCTTGCGCAAGCTGGGCGGGCAGGAGCGTCTTGTGGCTCCGGCCCGGCTTGCGTTTCAATACGGGCTGCCGCGGGACGGGATCGTCCGGGGTATTGTGGCCGCCCTCAAGTATCATCATCCCGCCGACCCGCAATCGCTCGAGATGCAACGCGCCATCAACGACATTGGCCTCAAGGGCCTGCTGTGCAAGGTGGGCCAATTGCGGCCGGAGGACCCGCTGATCGCAGAAATCGAAAACGCCTGGGCCGCCTGGCACCTCTGACCGGTAGGAGACGACGGAAGGAGTCTCAGAACCAATACCCTAGGAGACGACGTAAGGAGTCTCAAGGACCCTTGAAGAATGAGCCTCGTGACCTCGGCTCCTACGTAACTTTAACGGCATGAGTATGCTCCACGTTGACCCAAAGACGCTGACGCTGATGCGGCTGGACCTTGATCAGCGGGAAGAGGCCATTCGCCGCTATGTTTATGAAGCCTTGGGATCGCTTCCCCCGGCGGACCTCAGCGACCAGATTGTGGCGGCCTTCTTCGTCGCCGCCCGCAGCATGACCGTGCAAGCGGTGGGCGGCGAGATTTCCTACCACATGACCAGCGGTGTTCGCTCGGCCAGCCCCGGCTCGTTGCTGGACCAGTGCAGCGGGAAGGTCGTGGACTGCGTTCACTTTGAGCCGAACGGCCGCACCGGCATCGTCCGCGTCGCGTTTCCGCTCAAGATGCTGCTGCACGAGGACGGCAGCTTGTACACCACCGACCTGCTCCACATCATGGCCGGCGAAGGCACCTTCGGCCTGACCGAGCACGCGGACATCAAGCTGGTGTGGGTGGACATGTCCGACGAATCGCTGCATCGCTTTCCCGGACCCGCTCACGGCGCCGCTGGAGTCCGCAAGCTGACCGGTTTGGCCAACGAAGAGGTCGCCTTTGGGACGATCCTCAAACCGTGCACGGGCATCACGCCCGAAGAAGAATCCGCCCTCATCTCGCAAGCGGCGGCCAATCCCTTGTTCATCTTCGTCAAAGAGGACGAGAATTTTCTGCCTGGCGTGGCCTTCGCTCCCTTGCGCGAGCGCCTGCGTCACGCCAAACAAGCCATCGTGCGGGCCAAAGAGCGGCGTGGCGGCAAAGGCTTGATTTTTGCCCCGCACATCGGCGCGCCGCCACAGCATTTTCCCGCTTTGGTTGACCTGGCGGCGGAGGCGGGCATGAACGGCATCATGTTCAGCGAGTACTACACGGGCGGGGCCGTCCGCATGGCGCGCGAGCGACTGCGCCGCCGGCCGTGTCCGCCGGCCATTTACGGCCACAACGGCGGCATCTCCTGCCGCACGCGGCACGTGTATCGCGAGGTCCTGGACTACTTTGCCAGGCTTGACGGCGTTGATTTTCGCCAGACGGCGCCGCTCAGTTGCGCCGGTGAGAGTCTGCTGCGGCCAACTGGATTGGAGTGGCGCAAATGCGAGGAAGCCCTCTCACGCCCGGCCGGCGGTCATCCGGTGGTGATGATGGCCCGGGCGGGCGGGCTGGACCAGGGCAACATTATTCAAAACCTCATGGACGTTTCGCGGCACGGTTCGGCAGGCAACTACTTGTTCCTGGCCGGTTCGGCCATCAACGGCATCAAGAACAAAGCGGGCAAATACGACCCCACCCTCGGGGCGTTGGCGATGGAACAGGCGCTGCAGGTCTTCAGGCGGCGCGTCTATGCTTCACCCGACCAAGTGACCCCTCAGGCGCTCGCATCCTACGCCTGCTCCAACGGCCTGCCCGAATTGGCCGAAGCCCTCCGCCAGCGATACCGACTCTAAGTGCGCTCTAGTGAGCTTCAGTGGTTCGGCGCACTCACCAAATCGCGGCAAGGCGCCTGGCCCGTCCTGGCTGTGGCATCATCACGCCTCGATTAGTTCGATCCTCAGCGTTTTGCCCAGCGCCCGTGCGACCCGCTCCAACGTGGATGGACGCACCTCTTCGGCGTGGTTTTCCAGCCGGGCGATCGCCGACTTCTTGGTCCGGCTGCGAATTGCCAGAGCTTCTTGGGTAACTCCTGCCTGTTCGCGGGCCTGACGCAGGAGCACCCCGATTTTGAATTCCTCGTAACCGGCCTCAAAGTCCTTGGCAAACTCCGGGTCGGTGCGTTTCCGTCGCTCTATGAACTTGTCCAAATCGTCTTTCATGGCTTGCTCTTTCGCCCCAAGTACTCACGTCTCAGATTTTGACCAGCTTGACCCGTTGGCCGTCGCGGACGCGGTCGCCAGGGTAGAGAATCACTTCTTCGCCGGCTTTGAGGCCGGTCACGATCTGCATCTCCCCGCCGCCAGGGCGGCCCACGGTGACCAAGCGCAGCCGCGCGCGGCCATTGGACACGACGAACGCCGCCCACTGCCCGCCGCGGCGAAATAACGCCCCGGCGGGCGCCTTGAGGACTTGGCTGGCCTCCCAGACCACAATCCGCGCCTCGACCCGGAAGTTGTCGCCCAGGTTGCGCCGCTGCGCCGGCGGGGTGAGCAGATCGGCAATGACCTTGACTCGCTGTTCTTCGACGCCCAGCGCGGAGACTTTCGTGAACGCCGCCGGCTCAACCAGGCGGACCTGGGCCTGCAGCGGCTCGGCGCCGCCCCATTGCTCCAGTTCGACTCTGGCGCCGGGCGCAATCGCCGCGCCGTCGCGCGAGAGGACTTCAATCTCAACCTCAAGGTCGGTCGGATCGCCGATCTCCAACAGGGGCGTGCCGGGCATGACCACGCGCCCGCTTTCCTCAAAGACGTGCAGCACGCGGCCGCTGGCGGGAGCCTTGACCTCAGTTGGGCCGGGCAGGGGCGCGGCTGAGCCGTGGTTGTTGGCACCAAATTCAGCCAGCTCAGCCTCGGCTTCGCGCAAGGCGCTCTGGGCGGCGGCTTTGTCCCTGGCGGCGGCCGCCTCGCGCCACTGGGCGGTCTCCAGTTCCTGAATGGTCACCGTTTTCTCCACGTAGAGCTTCTCGAAACGCCGCAACTCGCTGGCCGCGAAGGCATGGCCGGCGGCGGCTTTCTCCAGATTAGCCGCCGCGGCGTCCCGCCGGGCTTCGGCCAAACTGCGGGTGCGGGCGTCCAGCAAGGCTGGCGTGAGGGGGTCAATGACGGCCAGGACGGTTTGCCCGGCTTGGACCTCCGCGCCCGCTTTGAGATCAATCCGCCGGAGCTGTCCGGTCACCGGCGCAGAAATGACAAATCGCTGCTTGACGCGGGTCTTGCCTTCTTCGTTGACCGTGGCGCGCAGGGGGCCGAGGTCAACGCGGGCGGTTTCCACTTCGACTGGCTGCGGCCATAGGCCGACTGCAATCACCGCGCCCAGGAGCAGGGCGCCGGCGTAGGGCACCCAGCGGCGGCGGCCAGCCTTGGCATTCCGCTTGGCCGGCGGGGGAAGAGGTTGGTCGGCTGAACCGGTGTTCATGTCGTTTCTAATTCTCGTTCAGTTTCTCATTCACACCCCACTTCAGTGGGGTGCCTGAGCGCCGGCGCCGCCCCTTAACCGTTTCAGCGGTTTCCCCGGCTGTCGGCGAAGTTGGCACTACGCCGAGGCTGGTGGAAACCGTTGAAACGGTTCGTACCCACGAACTGTGCCTTACACCCCGCTGAAGCGGGGTGTCAATGAGAAACCGCTTCGCTCCTTTGTGTTTCATCCGTGGCAGGGCGTGGCTGAAAGCCATTTGGGTCTCAGGACGATTCCTTGGCCAGTTCTGTGCCAGTCTCATTCGGGGGCCTTCAGCACACTGACGAGATTGAGTTGATTGAGTTTCCGCAAGACAAACAGAGCGGAGAGGGTTGAAGCGATAGTCACGATCAGCACGGCGAAGGCGTAGTTGTGCGCGGTGAACACCACCGGCAGGCGCACCGTCTCGGTGTTTATGCTCCGGACGATGACAGCCGCAAAGCCAGTGCCGAGCAACAGACCCAGCGGCACGGCCAGCAGCGCCAGCAGCACCAACTCGGTTAGCAACACCGCGCCAACTTCCCGGCGGGAGAAGCCGATGACACGCAGCGTGGCCAATTCGCGCGCATGTTCGGCCAGAGAAATGCGGCAGTTATTGTAAACGACACCGAACGCAAGGACGGTCGCAAAGGTCAGGTAGATGCTCTGGATCAAGTTGATACTGGCGGCGGTGGTCGCGCGGAAGATGGCCCGCAATAATTCCTTGAAGGCGACCCAACTGACGCGGGGGATGCCCTTGAGCGCCCGCAAAAAGGCGCCCCGTTGGGCTGGGTCAATTTTGAGGCTGGCCCCGGTCATGACGTCGCCTTCGCCCAGCAGGCGGTTGAGGCCGCCCAACTCCATGTAGGCGGCGATGCCGGAGAAGTCTTCGGCCAGGCCCATCAAGGGCACGGCGCGCACGCGCCGCTTGCCTTCGAGAAATTCAACGACCAACTCGTCGCCGACGCGGGCGCCGAGCACCTCGGCAAGTTTGGCGGAGACGACCAGGCCCTCGGCAGGCAAGGGGATTTGATGGTAGGCGGCGTCAATGACGCGGTTGTGTTGCCCGCCAGCCGGCAGGCCAATGATCGCCAGTTGGCGCTGGCGGTGCCCGTAGTGCAGGCGCACGAGGGCCTGGCGGGTCGGCTCGACCGCCACCACGCCCGGCAGTTGCCGCAGCAAATGGCGGACCTGGTCGCTGGCCGGTTCCACCAGCCCAACGCCGACGTCCTGCCGTTGCACGACGTCCCACTGGTATTCCAGAATCTGGCGCACGCTGTCGCGAAAACAGTTTGGCAGGATGAGCAGGCCCGTGGCTGAGGCAAGTCCGGCCACCGTAAGGAGCGCCTGCACGGGGCGGCGTTCCAAGTTGCGAACCGCAATGCGAAGGGTGTGGGAGAAAAACCGGGCGATGCCGGTGCGCTCCAGCCACGCCGGCCGGTAACTGGCCGGCGGCTCGGGGCGCATCGCCTCGGCGGGCGGAAGGCGCGCCGCCCGGCGCACCGCGCTGATGACTCCAGCGATGGCGGCGGCGGCGCCGATTACCACGGCCAACACCAGCGCCGAGCGATCCAGTCGAAACGCCAAGTCCGGAAAACGGAAAAACAAATGGTAGAGCTTGACGACGTGCCGGCCAAGCATCAGCCCGCCCACCCCGCCCAAGCACGTGCCACCCACGACCATGACCAACGCGAATTTCAGATAGTGAACGGCGACCTGGCCGTTGGTGAATCCGAAGGCCTTCAGAATCGCGATCTGTTCCCGCTGCAAGGCCAGCAGCCGGGACAGCACCGAGTTGGTCATGAGGGCGGCCACGCTTAGGAAAACCACCGGGAAACCAATCGAGAGTGTGTTGAGGGTCCGGATTTCATCCGACACCCGGATGTGGGAGGGGTGATCGGCGCGGCCGTAGGCGCCGCGCCCGCCGTAGGGCCTGAGCAAGTCGTCGAGGGCCGCAATCACGGCGCGGGCGCTGGCGCCGGGGGCCAGGCTCAGCGCCAGGTAATTGAACGCGCCGTCCAGATCGTAAGCCGACGCCAGTTGCGTGTAGGGCATCCAGAAAATGCCATAGGTCCGATTGTCCGGCAGCACCGTGCCTGGCCGGGACTCGAAGATGAACTCCGGCGAGAGCACGATGCCCGCGACGCGGAATTGCTGCCGGCGGCCGTGCAACAGCATCGCAATCGCCGCGCCGGGCTCCAGGTGATTGGCTTGGGCGAAGGCCTCGCCGACCAACACGTTGCCCCGGCTGCCCGCCGGCAGCCATTGGCCGCGGCGCAGATAAAGCCGATTGAGCTCCGGCGCGCCGTAGTCGGGCAACGAGCGCACGTGGCCGCTGGCCGGTTCATCCAGGCCCGGAATGTCGAGCGTCACCTGGACCGAGATGCCGGCTTGCGCGCTGGCCACGCCGGGAATCTGCCCGGCGCGCGCGGCGACCCAATTGGGGGCGCGTTTCATGTGCGCGAACACGTCGGCGAAGCGGTAGGTCTCGTAGTATTGCCGGCGCGTCGTCTCCAGGGAGTTGGTGAGGCTGCGAGCCATGATCATCATGGCCAAACCGGAGGCCATCACCACGGCCACCGCGACGGCCTGGCCCAGGAGGCGGCCCAGGTCCCGCACTAGCTTGCGGTCCAGGTGCGAGAGCATTACCAGTTGAGGCTCCGGACCGGCGCGCGGCGCGCGTTGTGCCGCTGGTCGTGCACGCGGCCATCGGAGAGATAAATCACCCGGTCGGCCAAGTCGGCCATCACGGCGTTGTGGGTAATGATGACGGTGAGCGCGCCCAACTCGCGGTTGAGCCGCTCGATGGCTTCCAGCACCACGATGCCCGTGTGCACGTCCAACGCGCCGGTCGGTTCGTCGCAGAGCAGCACCTCGGGCCGTTTGGCAATCGCCCGCGCAATCGCCACCCGCTGCTGCTCGCCCGCGGACAGTTCGGCGGGGAAATGGTCCAGCCGCGCCCCCAAGCCGACCAGTTCCAAGGCGGTTTCGGCGGGCAGCGGATCGCGGGCAATCTCGGTGATGAGCGCCACGTTTTCGCGCGCCGTCAGGCTCGGAATCAGGTTGTAGAACTGGAAGACGAAACCGACTCGTTCGCGGCGGTAGCGGGTGAGTTGGTTTTCGTCGGCGGCGGTCAGGTCCAGATTGCGGTAGTGGAGTTGGCCGGCCGTGGGCGCGTCCAGCCCGCCCAGGTTGTTGAGCAGAGTGGTCTTGCCGCTGCCCGAAGGCCCCAGCAAGACCGCCAGCTCGCCCTCGTAGAGGTCAAGGTCCACTCCCGCCAGCGCGCGGACCTCCGCGGCCCCGGCCCCATAAACCTTGGTCAGCCCGCGCACCCGGAACACCTGGGCGCGCGCGCCACTTGCCGAAGGACTGCTCCCCACTGACGCCGTCACTGAAGGCCAGGTATTTACCAGCAGCGCGACCGCTCAGCAAGCAGGAGTTCTGAGGGGCTGGTAACCGGTCCGCTGGGAAACGGGAAACCGATGACGAGGCAAGCCCCTCCGGGACTGAGGCGACTCTGACGGTGGGAGGTTCGTGAACTTCGTGCCGGTCGGCGCCGGTTTTTCAACAGCGATCTTTCTGCTCCAGCAAACGGGTGGCGAATTGCCGCAGGTCGTTGGTGCTGGCCAGGTGCAGCTTTTCCTTGATTTTCTCCTGGTAGTAGCCAACGGTTTTGACGCTGAGGTGGAGTTCGGCGGCGATCTCGCTGGGGGTGCGCCAGTGGCCGAGCAGCAGGAACACCTCCAGCTCCCGGTCGCTGAGCCGTTCGACCGGGGAGGTTTGGGGGGCGTCTTGGCCGCGAATGCTTTGCTGGAGCATCCGGTTGACCATCTCCTCGCTCAAGTAAAGCTTGCCGCCCAGCACCTGGCGGATGGCGACCAGCAGCTTGTCAATCGCTTCTTCCTTGGTGATGTAACCCTTGGCCCCGGCGCGCATGGCCAATTCCGCATACATCCCTTCGTCGTGCATGCTCACCACCAGCACCGGCAGCTTGGGATGGAGCGCCTGGAGATTGCGGATGAGTTCCAAGCCGCTGCTCTCCCGGAGGGTGAGGTCCACCACCGCCAAATCGGGCCGCGTTTGGGCGACCGCCTCCAAGGCGCCCGCCGCATCGTCCGCTTCACCGCACACGCGCAAGTCGCCTTGTTGATCAATCAAGAGTCTCATCGCGTAGCGCACCAGGGGGTGGTCATCCACCAGCAACACGCGCCGGCGATGGTCTTTGGCTTTGGCTGGTTCTGCCTGGGTCATGAAAACGGAAGGCAACCACGCGAACGAAGAAACCAAACTGGCCGCAACGGGCCGGACCTCATGCCGCAGCGGTCGCCACCAACTGCGAAAACCGAGCAGGGCAGGGCGCGCACTCCGTTGCGCGCCGTCGTGGCCAAACGGGACACGCTGGCGGCGGCGCGCCGAGGACTGCGCGCCCTACCGCTGCCCGGCCATTTTCTGGTCACACGACATGCCGCGGGCGGCGCCAAAAACGCTGAAAATGGGGCGAGCGGTCGCTGGCGCGCAGCGTCTTGGACTGCGCCAGTGCCCTGGCGCTTTCGCCCGCGCATTGGTTGGAAAAGCGGCAGAGGACTGCCGCACTCCAAAACGCTTCGCGCAGATCGAGCCGACGGCCATTTTCTGGTCAGGCAATTGGCAATCGGCAACCGGCAATCGGCAATCATCTTCTGGTCAATCTGACGGCCAGCGGCCTTTGCTCAGCGCGCAACTGACCACCGTCCCGCCTTTGGCGCCCCGGCCGATCTTCAGGGTGGCGCCGATGCTCCGGGCACGGTGGCGCATGATCCGCAAGCCCAGCCTGTCGCCCTTGGCTTTGCTCACCTCAAACCCGACCCCGTCATCGCTCACCGTCAGCGCCACCTTGTCCGGCGTGGCGGTGCAGCGGATGACCACGTGCCGGGCTTTGCCGTGCTTGATGGCATTGCTGACGGCTTCCTGGGCGATGCGGTGCAGGTGGATAGCTGGCGCCGCGGCCAGTTTTTCCACCGGCCCTTCGGCCCGGAAGACGCAGGAAACTTTGAAGAGCTTGGCCACGTCGGCGGCCAGTTCCGCCAAGGCGGCGCCCAGGCCGCCGGCTTCCAAACTGAGCGGGAGCAGGCCGCGCACCAGCCGGCGGTTCAGGCCCACCGCTTCGACCGCGCGCCGGCGCAGTTCGGCCATTCGGACCGCCTCACCGGGGGCTTTGCCCGCCAATCGCTCCTCCAAAAGCTGCGCCAGAAAGGCGATGCCCGTCAACTGTTGTCCCAGCCCATCGTGCAGCTCCTGGCCGATCCGCAGCCGTTCCCTGGCGCAGGCCTCCAAGACTTGCGCGTCCAAATCCGCCTTGGCCTTGGCTAATTGGGCCGCGCACTGTTGGAGTTGTCGCTCCAACTGTTTGCGCTCCAGCCGTCGCGGCGCGGCAGCCTGGCAGGCCGGCGGCTGCCTGGCG
>Ga0315268_10004314_pt1 | contig 15454 bp, 14 predicted proteins | sample C1_top_MG_FD_204535 | JGI IMG/M metagenome (GOLD analysis project Ga0315268, IMG submission 204535) | Sediment microbial communities from Yellowstone Lake, YNP, Wyoming, USA - C1_top | ecosystem: Environmental > Aquatic > Freshwater > Lake > Sediment | place: USA: Wyoming | collected 2017-08-01
CAAACGCCGCGCGCTTCCAGCGCAGCGCCGCCCGCATGGCTCTGCCCGAGTTGCCGACGCAAACTTTCCTAGAAAGCCTGGATGTTCTTGTAAAACAAGATGCAGACTGGGTGCCAAGCAAGATTGGTGAATCGTTGTACATTCGCCCGTTCATGTTCGCAACCGAAGTCGGCCTGGGTGTTCGACCAACTAATCGCGCGCTCTACATGTTGATTGCAACACCGGCTGCTGCATATTTCAATTCAGATGATGCCGTCACCGTGTGGATCTCCATGGAATACGTACGCGCGGTGCCTGGTGGGACTGGCGAAGCAAAATGCGGTGGTAATTACGCAGCATCGCTCATCGCACAGAAAGAGGCGGCGAAGGAGGGCTGCGATCAAGTTGTCTGGATCGACGCCAAAGAGCGCAAATGGGTTGAAGAGATGGGCGGCATGAACCTTTATTTTGTTAAAGGTAAAGGCGCCGATGCCACAGTTGTAACGCCTAAATTAACTGGTGCATTGTTGCCCGGCATTACGCGCGATTCAATTCTTACTGTCGCCAAGGATCTGGGATACAAATCCGAGGAAGTGATGATCAGCACTGATGATTGGCGCGACGGTGTTGCTAGCGGAGAGATCACAGAGATCTTCGCATGCGGAACTGCCGCAGTCATTTCTCCAGTGGGATCTGCGAAGAGTGCAATGGGGACTTGGGTTACGGGAGATGGAACACCGGGGCCAATCACCATGCAGATCCGCAATACTCTCCTTGGAATTCAACACGGAACAATCGAAGACAAACATCATTGGATGCGAAAAGTCCTCTAATGATTTCTGATGCCTTTCATATCTACGACACCACGCTGCGTGACGGCGCACAACAGGAGGGGTTAAACCTCTCTGTCCACGACAAGCTGGCTATCGCGCGCCACTTGGATGACTTGGGTGTCGGGTTTATCGAAGGCGGCTGGCCGGGGGCAAACCCCAAGGACACGGAGTTTTTTGAGCGGGCCAGAACCGAATTGAAGTTGAAGAACGCCACCTTCGTGGCATTCGGTGCTACCCGCCGCCCTAATGTGAACGCCGCTGATGATGTCCTACTTAGCGCCTTGCGAAATTCGGGTGCCCCTGCAGTCACGTTGGTTGCAAAGGCGTATGACCGACATGTGGATCTTGCCCTTCGTACGACTCTCGAAGAGAACCTGGCGATGATTGCAGATTCGATCAAACACCTGCGCGGCGAGGGACAGCGAGTATTTCTCGACGCTGAACATTTCTTCGATGGGTATAGATCAAATCCCGCGTACGCGCTGGAGGTTGTGCGTGTTGCAGCAGAGGCCGGCGCTGATGTGATCGCCCTATGTGACACTAATGGCGGCATGCTTCCCGATGAACTCTCAGATGTAGTCCATGCCGTTCTCCAGAGCACGTCTGCACGTTTGGGCATTCACTGCCACAACGACACGGGGTGCGCGGTAGCGAACTCCATGGCAGCAGTTGCAGCAGGTGCAACTCACGTTCAAGGAACCTTGAACGGCTATGGCGAACGCACGGGCAATGCCGATTTAGTAACCATCATCGCCAACTTGCAGTTGAAGAAAGGTCAGCAAGTTCTCCCTGAGGGAGCACTCCAAGAGGCCTTAAGAATTTCGCACGCTGTCGCCGAAGTAACCAATGTCGCGCCAAGTGCCCGCCAGCCGTACGTCGGCGTTTCTGCTTTCGCGCACAAAGCGGGATTGCACGCCAGCGCCATCAAGGTGGATCCATCTCTATACCAACATGAAGATCCTGCATCAGTTGGCAATGACATGCGCATGCTCGTCTCCGAGATGGCGGGCCGGGCCTCAATTGAATTGAAGTCGCAAGAACTTGGTATCGATCTAGGTGGCAACAGGGAAGTTATCGGCCGCGTTGTCGAGCGAGTTAAGGAGATGGAAGCTCATGGATTTACCTTCGAAGCCGCTGATGCATCCTTTGAATTGCTCCTTCGTGAAGAGGCAACAGGCACTCGACCAAGTTTCTTCACTATTGATCATTGGTTGACAACTGTCGAGCGGTCTGCGGATCAGAACATTGTGACTAAGGCAGAAATTACCCTAACCGCACAAGGCGAGAAGATTTCATGCATGGGTGAAGGAAACGGCCCAGTCAACGCCTTCGATAAAGCGTTGCGCTCTGGCCTCATGCGCTTCTATCCAGAGTTGTCCCAACTTGAACTCACCGATTACAAAGTGCGAATTCTGGAAGGTCGCCTTGGTACTGGCGCTATCACACGAGTTCTTGTGGAGACCAGTGACGGCAAGGGCGAATGGAACACGGTTGGTGTTCATGAAAATGTCATCGCCGCATCGGCTATGGCTTTAGAGGATGCAGTTACTTTTGGACTTCTTCGGTTAGGTTGTACTCCGAAATAAAGCATCGTTTCGAAATTGTTATTCGTTTCGATGGATGATGAGAACGGTGGCGTCATCTGACGCTGAATGGTCGGCCATCGCTATCAATTCATCGACTGCACTCTGCGCACTCTCGGAATAGCGAACGATATTTTCCACTCTGTGCAGTCCGCCGATGGTTCCGTCGAAGAGGTCAAGAACGCCGTCACTGACGGACACGAGGGTGTCGCCCGGATACAAAGTCACTTTGTGTTCTTGGAAAGTTGTAGAAATTCCTGCCCCAAGCGGCAAGTTCTCAGAAGTGAGACGCTCTTGAGAGCCGTCTTCGCGATAGACCATCGAAAGATTGTGTCCAGCATCGACGAAACGAACTACACCTGTACTCGTGTTCAAGCGCGCGTGAAAGAGCGTGACAAAACTTCCGGCATTGTGCAGATCAGCCTCCAGGGTGGATGTGGCGACCTCGACGGATCCGACGATGCTGTCATTGCGTGAACCTGCTCGCAAGACCGCTCTCACCGTAGCTGCGATGATCGCCGCGGCCATCCCTTTACCCATTACATCTGCAAGGGTGAACGCTTCGCCCTCTTTGATCGGATACCAATCGTAGAAGTCACCTCCGACAGCCTGCACGTGTGCGCATCCGCCAGCTACTTCGTACCCTTCGAGCGCGAGTGGCTGAGTCGGCAACAGACTTCGTTGCACGCGTCTAGCACGAGCGATTTCTTCTTCGTTGGTCAGTTCACTCTCCACCCAAAGTTTGAGTTCGTGGAGCAGACTCCATTCAGCGTCAGCAAATGATCTTGGGTGCGAATCAAACACGGCTAACGTGCCGATTTGCTCGCGATTGGGGGTTTCCAAGGAATAACCTGCGTAGAAGCGGACGTGTGGCGGGCCGGTAACAAGGGGATTGTGCGCAAAACGAGAATCTTGCGACGCATCAGCTACTTCGAACTTGTCGGCGGTCCGTAGAGCAAAATCACCAAACGATTCTTCACGCTTTACCTGAGTGAGATTGGTGCCGTACCGCGACTTAATCCAGAGTTGATCGTCGTCAACTATTGTTATAACGCAGGACTCGACGCCTAGAAGTTGTGCTGTAAGTCGGGAAATTCGGTCAAATCTCTCTTCAGATGCACGAGAGATGTCAGGCAAGGACTGCAAGGCTCGCTGGCGGATCTTTTCAGTGAAGACTCCGAGCGTCCAATCTGGGACCACGGCACCCTCAGATACTCCGTCTTTCATTGTTGGTACCTTTTCGACATTCGCCATGTGTTCTTGTTTTCAGAGTTGCCATATTCGAAATTATCTACGAGGGCTTTTATAAGGGGAATCCCTCGACCTGATTCAGAAAATTCGTCAGGCATGATGTGTTCGTCAAGGGCTAAATCTACCAAATCCCCATTGTCGGAAATTGTGGCATTGATTTGATCTGTCGAAGTTTCAATGACAATGTCGCAAGTGACACTGGAAGTGACGACAGAGTACAAAATAATATTGGAAGCTAGCTCAACAAGTGCTGTCTCGAAACTAAAGCGGTCGCGTAGAGGAATATGGGGATTTTCGTCCCAGATTCCTTGCAGGAATTCGTGAACTTCGTCCACATCATCCGGGGGCACTGATAAGTGGCGTTTGTAGACTGTCATTTCAATCACTAAAGGCGCTCTCTGCGTTTTCGTATGCCTTGAGAACACGGTCGATGTTGGTCAGTTCAAGAACCAATCGCACTTGTTCGGATGGTGCGGCGATACGAAGATCTCCGCCTGCTTGGCGTGCGGCTTTGAGTCCGTTTATCAAGGCGCCTAATCCAGAAGAGTCTATGAAATCGACCCCTGTGAGGTCGATTGCAACTCTCGAATTTCCCGCTGCGACTGCAGCGTGCACTTCCTCGCGCAGACGAGGCGCGGAGACCATGTTTAGTTTGCCTTGGAGTTTCAAAACCGTCACGCCTTCACCGACGAGCTTTGAATGAATTTCCATATTATCTATTTCTCCTTTGATTGACTGCCACGGAAGCGAACCGCCGGGATAAGAATACTCATGAGTCCCAGGTCCCAGAGAGCCCAGGCCACGTTGACGAATGTGCCAACCGGCTCGCTTCTGCCGCTGACCAGCCTGGAGATGCCAACTATCATTGCGAGTACTAGGACTATTGCGACTGCGATTTGATACTTGACGAGTCGCCATTCGTTTCGAACGCCTTGGCCGGTCTTTGGTGTCACAACGAATGCAAGTGGATGATGAAAGTAGACATTCTTGAAGGCGCTGACTACTGCTTTGATCCAGATCGGGAAGAGAGAGAGACTGTACTGCTGGCCTCGCCAGGTGGAAATTCCCTTGCTCACCACTAGGAAAAGTAATTGGTTGGCAATCATGAAGGGGATGAAATGGTAGAAATATGTCGTCGAAAAGGCCTTCACGGGCAGAACACCGAAACAGAGGTAGGCAACTGGTGCCGTGAAATATACGACCGCAGCAAAGCCGTTGAGATAGCTCCACATTGTCGAGAAGTACATGAGTCTTTGTGCGATTGTCAGGCCACGCTGAAATAGGGGATTTTCCCGAAACATAACTTGCATGGTTCCTTGCGCCCAGCGGAGCCGCTGCTTGAGCATGCTGCTTAAGTCTTCCGGCGCAAGACCAATGGCAAGAGTCTCATGGTGGTAAACACTTTTCCATCCCATCTCGTGCAGTCTCATCGAAGTAGCCATGTCCTCGGTGACCGACATTGTTGCTAGAGGCATGAGAGGCTGAGCCTCACCAGGGCGGTCAACGTCCAGCGAACGAAGAAGGGTTGATACTGCTTCTAATGCGCCCAGGGGAGAGAGTTCGTGCGAGGCGAGGAGGTCAGTTGTTTTTTCAATGTCTAAAATGACATCCCATTTCTCGTCAGTCTCGGTATGAATTTCCCTGATTGCCGCGAGGTCTTCGATCATCAAGTCCAAGTGGGCTTTCACCATTTCCTTCGAGATGCCAGCCACACGTTGTTGAAGTGCATAAGTGACATCAGCAATAGTTTGGCCGCCTCGGATTGCTGTCCTTGTTTGTGCGATGGCATCTCCGACGCTTCTAAGGGCATTTTGAGCTTCAGGGATATCTGCGGCGGATGATCGTTGGGTGCGTGCAAGGATTTGATCTGCCGCGCGAAGTGCCTGCTTCATCGCAATCTCGAGTTCGGTCACATAACGTTTGAGACCAAGTTGCATGAGTGCCTCGCGCCGAAGGACGGCATTAGAACCGCAGAAGAAGGCCGCGTTCCAAGCATTCTTTCCTTGTTGGATTGGTCCGTAAAAAAGTGGGGCTTGACTTCCGAGAGGGTCGTAGGGTGAAACGTTTCCAAACCATTGAGGTGTCTGAACAAGAGCAACTTTAGGATCTTCAAAATAGTTAAGCGTGTGATCGAGAATTTCAGGGTAGGGAACTTGGTCGGCGTCGAGAATCAGCAGGAACTCGCCGCTGGTGGACATGAGAGCGTTGTTGAGATTGCCGGCTTTCGCATGAAGCGGGCGATGCTCCCAGTTTTTGCCGCGCTTAATGTAGCCAACTTCGATTTCCTCTGCCGCAAGCCGCATATCTTCCCGAGCTCCATCGTCCAATATCCATGTCAAGTGGGGATAGCGGATCTTGTTCGCCGCTTTTGCTGTGGCAATGACAAGTTCAATTGGTTCGTTGTAGGTGGTGATGAATACGTCTACAGAAAGACCATCTGCCGGCAAATGAACGGTATATTTGGGATCAGATCGCCATATGGTGAAGCCAAAGAAGAAGATATCAATGAAATTGTACGTTTCGGCGCACACGAGCGGAACTGCAATCCACCAGTTTGCCCAATTAAGCGAGAAAAACCATCGCCAAAGTATGTAGTTGAGACCGAGAAGCAGCGTCACAACTACGCAAGTGCGTAGGAAGAATCTACGTTTCATTTGTCGCCCCTGTGAGATGTTTTTCAGTAGTCTAAGTGGGTTCTCACGTAAATTGAGAGTCCCCGAGTAACCTAGACATGTGTCCGTTATCGAATTCGACGAGGTCAGCGCCACTTTCGAGAGACACTTGCGGGACGAGCGAAACCTTTCGGTTCATAGCATCCGTGCATATGTGGGCGATCTTCAAAGTTTGATTCATCATCTCCAAGCCCTTGGGGTTTCCGATATTTCCAACCTCGAGCTTTCGCACATCCGGTCTTGGCTTGCCACGATGCAGGTAAAAGGGGGAGCGCGCACCTCTTTGTCTAGGCGCGCGGTCTCCATTCGACTCTTTACTAAATGGGCTTTCAAGTCTGGACTGACCTCCTCCGACGTCGGCCTGGCACTGGCGATTCCCAAGCCCCATCGCACCTTGCCGGAAGTCTTAGATATTCCGAGTGCTCTTCTGGCAATGCAGGCTCTGGCAACTCGGGTCGGAGAAGAGGAAACGCCTGCTGCACTGCGCGACTGCGCGATGGTGGAAGTTCTCTATGCCAGCGGTGCCCGCGTTGCCGAACTGTGCGGCTTGGATTTCGGTGACGTGGATTACGAGAGGCAGACGATTCGAGTTCTTGGAAAAGGTAATAAGGAGCGAACTATTCCGATCGGCAATCCCGCGATGAGCGCCCTCAAAGCATGGCTCGGTGAGGGCCGCCCCAAGATGTCCAATGAGATCTCAGGTAATGCGGTCTTTATTGGGGTTAGAGGAAAGAGAATCGACCAGCGCACAGTTCGAACCGTCGTCTATGAAGCGCTATCGGCTCTTGAAGGAGTCGAACGGATGGGACCTCATGGATTGCGCCATTCCGCGGCAACCCATCTTTTGGAAGGAGGAGCCGACCTTCGAACGGTTCAAGAAATCCTGGGCCACGCCTCTCTCGCGACAACCCAGATCTACACCCACGTCTCGACCGAAAGGCTGCAAAAAGCCTTCAAACAAGCACATCCCAGGGCCTGATCTCCTCCAAAAAATGCGGATTTAGCAGGCAAGCTGGTCAGGTAGGATTCACCCTGCATCACAAAACTGTGATGACTTCACGCACCTAGCTAGAACCACCTCGGTCCAGTTCGCTGGTCGGTGTTTTAGGTGCAGAGGGCCTGCAAGTTGTAGGCCCAATAACCGAGAGCGAGCTCCAAGAGTTCGCAAGAAGGAGTGTGCCGCCATGGCGGTTGTAACAATGCGAGAACTTCTTGACAGCGGAGTCCACTTCGGACACCAGACTCGTCGATGGAATCCAAAAATGAAGCGCTTTATTTTCACCGAGCGCAACGGCATCTACATCATCGACATCCAACAATCACTCGGGCTTATCGATAACGCCTACGAGTTTGTCAAGGACGTTGTCGCCAAGGGCGGACACGTTCTTTACGTTGGCACCAAGAAGCAGGCACAAGAGCCAATCATTCAGCAGTCAGCACGCGTCGGGATGCCTTATGTCACCGAGCGTTGGCTTGGTGGAATGCTCACCAACTTCCCAACCGTCTACAAGCGTATTCAGCGTCTCAAAGAACTCGAAGCCCTCGAGAGTGCCAATGACCAGTTGCTAACAAAGAAGGAATTGCTTGTTCTTCGTCGCGAGCGCGAGAAGCTCAACAAGAACCTCAACGGAATTCGCAACATGACCAAGTTGCCAAGTGCGATCTGGGTAGTCGATACCAAGAAAGAACACCTTGCTGTTGCTGAGGCAAAGAAGCTCGGTATTCCTGTTATTGCAATCCTCGACACCAACTGCGATCCAGATGAAGTTGATTTCAAGATCCCAGGCAATGACGATGCAATTCGCTCGATCGGTCTACTTACCCGCGTCATCACTGACGCAATTGCCGCTGGTTTGCAAGCACGTGCAGCAGCGAGCGTCAAAGAAGAAGTCAAGCCTGATGCAGAATCTGTTGCCGCAGGAGAGCCTTTGGCCGACTGGGAGAATGAAATCCTCACCGGTGGACCTGTATCCGTTGAATCTCTTGTTCCAGTAGAAACCCCGGCAGATGTTGAAACACCAGTGGTAGCACCAGTCGTTACGGAGGCTTAAATTGAATTACACGGCGGCAGATGTAAAGAGACTTCGCGAGGCTACGGCCGCGGGAATGCTCGACTGCAAGAAAGCCCTTGATGAAGCAGATGGTGACTACGACAAGGCAATCGAGATCATCCGCGTCAAGGGATTGAAGGGCGTCACAAAGCGCGAAGGCCGCCTGACTTCCAACGGCCTCGTTGTTGCGCGAGTGCAGAACAACTTCGGCGTCATGCTCGAACTCAATTGTGAGACCGACTTCGTGTCAAAGGGCGAGCGTTTTCAAGCGCTCGCAGACGAGCTTTTGGAACATCTGGTCGAATCAAATATTTCTGATCTTGACGCTTTCTTGGCGTCCGAGATCAAGCCTGGCAAGAAAGTCCAGGATGTTATCGACGAGGCCAACGCAACACTGGGCGAGAAGATCGAAGTACGTCGCATTGCTGTTCTTGAGGGCCCCGTCGGCCTTTACCTTCACCGCACCAGTCCCGACCTCCCACCGCAGCTTGGCGTTCTCGTCCAGTTGACGAAGGAGGTTCTCGACATCGGCAAAGATGTCGCCCAGCACATTGCAGCCTTTGCGCCCTCTTATGTAAGTCGAGAAGACGTACCTGCTGAGGTCATCGAGAACGAGAGGCACGTTGCCGAAGAGACTGCCCGTAACGAAGGCAAGCCTGAGGCAGCTCTCTCCAAGATCATCGAAGGTCGCATCACCGGTTTCGTGAAGGAAGTTAGCTTGATCGAGCAGGCCTTCGCAAAGGATGCCAAGAAGACGGTCAAGCAGATTCTGGATGAGGCTGGTACGGCGGTCAAGGCATTCAAGCGCTTCCGCGTGGGTCAGTAACGAAAGAGAACCAAGACCTTTAGAATCTCGACCATAAGCGAAAGGAGCACTCATGCCCGGTACTAGAGGTAGTTACGGGCGAGTGCTCCTTAAACTTTCTGGCGAGGTCTTCGGTGGCGAAAAAGGCATCGGCGTTGACCCCGATGTTGTACAAGACGTCGCAAAGCAGATAGCCGATGTTGTCCGCGGTGGTGTGCAAGTTGCCATCGTGGTTGGCGGCGGAAACTATTTCCGAGGGGCCGAACTTCAACAACGTGGCATGGATCGAGCTCGGGCTGACTATATGGGGATGCTCGGCACTGTAATGAATTGCCTAGCTCTGCAAGATTTTCTCGAGAAGCAGGGCATTGATACCCGGGTTCAAACTGCCATCACTATGGGTCAAGTAGCTGAGCCTTACATCCCACGTCGGGCAATCCGACACCTAGAAAAAGGTCGCGTGGTGATCTTTGGAGCCGGTGCGGGTATGCCTTTCTTTACGACCGACACGGTTTCAGCTCAACGAGCCTTGGAAATTGGCGCCGAAGCCCTCTTGCTTGCAAAGAGTGGAGTCGATGGCGTGTACTCAAGTGATCCTAAGAAGGATCCACATGCGACCAAGTACGACAACATCTCTTACGATGACGTAATTTCCAAGTCTTTGGCTGTCGCCGACGCGGCAGCCTTCAGTATTTGCCGGGAAAACGGTTTACCGATCATCGTCTTTGACCTTAAAGTTAACGGCAACATTGGTCGCGCGGTCCGCGGTGAGGTAATAGGTACTCTTGTTGCATAAAGATGGTTTGAGCCTAATTTCCGTAACTGAGTACTAAAGGGAGATGGAGAAGTAATGAGTGATGTTGCTGGCACCCTCAAGGATGCCGATTCAAAGATGGACAAGGCCGTCGAAGTTGCGAAGGAAGATTTTTCCAGCGTCCGCACCGGGCGAGCGAATCCATCTCTATTTAGCAAAATCATGGTCGATTACTACGGCACCTTCACCTCTCTTTCGCAGCTAGCCTCAATCCAAGTTCCTGAAGCGCGGATGGCTCTGATCTCTCCCTTCGACAAGGGCGCTATGGCGGCCATCGAGAAGGCGATTCGAGAATCGGATTTGGGCGTCAACCCGGGAAATGACGGGGTCGTGATTCGGGTGGCTTTTCCACAACTCACTGAAGAGCGCCGCAAGGAGTACATAAAGGTGGTTCGCACCAAAGCCGAGGACGCGAAGATCTCGCTTCGCAATATTCGTCGTGGCGCCAAAGAGGCCATTGAGAAGTTGGAAAAAGACGGCATGATCGGAAAAGATGACTTGACTCGAGGCGAGAAGGAACTCGAGAAGATCACTTCCGACCACGTGGCAAAAATTGATGATCTTCTCAAACATAAGGAGATTGAACTTCTCGAAGTCTGAGAGTTCTCGCATCTGCGCATGAATGACTTACATTCGATAAATGAGGCAATAAACAAGAGGGCTGGACGAAAACTCCTACCATCTATTGTTGTCGGAGCCTCGATTATCGCCTTGGTCTGGTTCGCCCTTGCCTATCACCGTGAACTCTTCGCCATTTTAGTTGGGGTCGCCGTAATATTTGGGATTCGCGAAATCGCCCGCGCATTCAACGTGGCCAATACGTACATCTCACTTCCTGCTCTGGTTATCGCCACTGTGATTCTCACCTTCGCCACATGGCAGGGCAGCTTGGCTGGCCTGGCCATCGCGACCGCTTTCTGCCTTCCAAATCTCCTGGTCTTCCTTCTCTGGAAGGGGCCATCTGGTTTTGTAAAGAGCGCCACAGCCACGACCCTCGTTCTGATCTACCTTCCCTTTTTAGCCGGGTTCATCATCTTGCTTGCCCGACCCTTTGACGGATTCGGTCGTGTGATGACATTCGTCGTGCTCATCGCATGCAATGACACTTTTGGATATTTGGTTGGAGTTATTGCCGGTCGGCACCCACTTGCCCCAAAAATCAGTCCGAAGAAAACATGGGAAGGATTGGCCGGGTCAATCTTCTTCACGATAATCGGCGGGGCTCTTAGCTTTCATTTTCTGATGCACGAACATTGGTGGATCGGGGCACTTGTCGGCCTCATGGTGGTATTCACCGCAACTAGTGGTGATCTCATTGAAAGCGCGCTCAAGCGCGATCTGTCGCTAAAAGATATGGGAACGATGTTGCCAGGTCACGGGGGAGTATTGGATCGGATTGATTCAGCTCTGCTTTCAGGCCCTGCGGTCTGGTTGGCCTTCGAAGTAGTGAAGCGCTACCTATGACACGGCCAGAAAACACCCCTGAAATCAAACTTGTCTTCGATGAGCCGAAGTTAAAGAAGAAAACGCCTCGCCATATTGCCGATTTCTCGCCAGAGCAGAGAAGAGAATTGGCAAAGGAACTTGGGCTGCCAGCATTTCGTGCCAATCAAGTCGCCAATCATTATTTCACCCAGCTAAATTCGCAACCACAGACTTGGTCTGATATTCCGGCAGATCTTCGCAATACTCTTGCCGAACTTTTCACTCCCAAGTTGATCGAGTTGGTTCGTTCAGTTACCTGTGACGACGGCATGACGCGTAAGGATCTTTGGCGCCTGCATGACGGCGTGCTGGTTGAAAGTGTTCTCATGCGTTACACAGACCGCACAACTGTTTGTATATCTTCCCAAGCTGGATGTGGAATGAACTGTCCATTTTGCGCGACGGGGCAGGCCGGTTTAACTCGGAATCTCACCGCTGGCGAAATCACAGAGCAGATAGTTGCTGCTGCTCGTTCATGTGCCGCAGGAGAATTGCCCGGTGGGCCCACCAGACTCTCCAATATTGTCTTCATGGGAATGGGGGAGCCGCTAGCCAATTACAACGCCGTGATGCGCTCCCTTCGCAACATCACCGATCCCAACCCGCACGGCCTGGGTATCAGTGCACGTTCGGTAACCGTCTCCACGGTTGGTCTAGTGAATGGAATTGAAAAACTCATCGGCGAAGGCCTGCCGGTCACGTTGGCAGTGTCCCTTCACACCCCTGATGATGAACTCCGCAACACTTTGGTGCCTATCAATTCGCGCTGGAAGGTCAAGGAAGTCCTAGAAGCTGCGGATGCATATGCGGCTAAAACCGGGCGCCGCTATTCGATTGAGTACGCCTTGATCCGAGACATTAATGACCAGACATGGCGCTCAGATTTATTAGGTCGCCTTCTAAAGAATAGAAATGCCCACGTGAATCTGATCCCTTTGAATCCGACCCCTGGCTCAAAATGGACTGCCTCAAGGCCAGAAGATGAAGCAGAATTTGTCAGGATTCTAGAGAGCTACGGGGTCCCGACAACCGTCCGCGACACCCGCGGCCGTGAAATCGAAGGAGCATGCGGTCAACTGGCCGCAGCGGAGAAATAATCGGGAGATCAATTGAGCAAACCTTCAGTCTCTTTCAATTCCCTCGAATATTGGCGCAACCGTTATGCCAAAGGCCAGAATTCGGGCGGCGGATCCTATGGGCAGGTTGCCGAGTTTAAGGCGGATGCGCTCAATAGGTTCATTCACGAGCATGAAATTTCACGCTGCATCGAATTCGGGTGCGGTGATGGTAATCAATTAGGACTACTGGATATCCCCGAGTATCTAGGACTAGATGTAGCACCTGCTGCGATTGATTTATGTTCAAACAAATTCAAGGGAGATTCCACAAAAAGTTTTCTTCTGTATGACCCAAGTCATTTTGTGAATAATTCGTTCATTACTGCTGAACTTACCTTATCCATGGACGTGATACTTCATTTGGTTGAGGACGAGATTTATACCTCTTATATGAAGTCCTTATTGGCTGCTTCATCAAAGTATGTCGCGATATTTACGACCGCAACTGAAGTTCAACCTACACGCATGGCGGTGCACAATAAATTCCGCGACCATCGCACGTGGATTAGCGAGAATTCAATATTCCAAGAGATCGAAGTTGTGCTAGCACCTAGTGACATGGGCTATCCAGAGGGAACGGGTTTTTATTTTTATTCCACTAAAAAGTCCTAGAAATACCTCGGAAATACGATCTATAACAAAAGTTAACCAAAATTCTTCGCGCCGTTCACCGTTTTGCCGTAGACAGTTTGACGGGCATAGACAATGATTTGGGCAAGAATTACGGAAGGATCCCCCCATCCTTCCCCAACCTTGACTTAAAGAAAGGTACATACGTGTCCAAAAAGATAAGAGTTCTCTCTGGAGCGCTTGGCATGATTTTGGCGACTACCGCCCTTGCCGCGATGCCAGCAAATGCCGCGGTGAATGCCTCGACAGCCCCTAATGCCTCTGCGTTTGGCGGAATGGCGAAGTTGATTAAGGCTGCCCAGAAGGAAGGCACCCTTAACCTCATCGCAACCCCACGTGACTGGGCCGACTATGGCGATGCCATGGACATTATGACCAACATATTCGGAATCAAGATTGTTAGCGACAACCCAGACGGATCTTCCGCTCAGGAAATTGAAGCAATCAAGACAACGAAGAACATGACAAAGATGCCAGATGTTGTTGACATTGGGCTTTCGCATGTTGCTGAAGCAACTGGTCTATTCGCTAATTACAAGGTCCGCAACTGGATCGATATCCCTAAGGCATGGAAAGATCCAAGCGGCAACTGGTACGGCGCCTACACAGGAAGCATTGCAATGTGCTACGACGCATCTGTAACTCCTGCGCCAACTTCCATTGCAAGCCTTGACAACCCTGCGTACAAGAACATGTTCGCAATCCAAGGCGATCCAACAGCTGCACAGCAAGCTCTGATCTCTGTCTTCGCAGTCGCCGTTGCAAAGGGCGGAAGCACCAAGAACATCCAGCCAGGAATCAACTTCTTCCATAAGTTGAAGTCAGAAGGCATCTTTGTTCCTGTAGTTGCTAATGCAACCTCATTTGCGTCGGGTTCATTCAAGATCAACCTTGGTTGGGACTACAACGCGTCTGGCTTTATCGCCCAGGCCGCGTCAATTGGAAAGACCGTCAAGTGCGTCTATCCAAAGGATGCGAACGTTGCTGGCACCCCATATGTACTCGCAATCAACAAGACCGCTCCACACCCAGCAGCTGCACGTCTATGGGAAGAATTGATGTTCTCTGAGGTCAACGGCAAGCTTGCCGGCGACTTCACTGCGGCAGACAAGGCTCTTACTTTGGATAAGCAGTTTGCAATGGCAATGGGCGGACAGAACACCTACGTACTTGGTGGAGCTACGCCAATCACTGCGGTTCAGATGATCCGCAAGGGCACAAAGACAACTCCTCCATCTGCAGTAGGCATTCCTGCCGGTCTTCCAAAGTCGGTTCTGCCAACTTTGGCTGAACAGGCAACGGCTTCAACTCTGCTAAAGACCGCCTGGCCTGCGATTTAAGGTCAGCCACTTGTCACAAGTAGTGACGAAGCGGACCGGTCCCCGAAAAGGGGCCGGACCGCTTCCACACAAACGAGGTAGCAAGAGAGGGAAGGGTAGCTTCGTGTCCCTTCTTCCCCTTCTTCCATTTTTAGCTTTTGTTGCGTATTTCCTTGTCTTTCCGTTGACCTATATTGTGCGCGATGCGTTCTTGAGTAATGATGGACACTTCACATGGGATAACTTCGCAGAGTGTTTTAGGGGCGTTTATGGGCACTCCTTCTACGTATCGATACGTCTCTCGGTGATCTCTGCTCTGATTGGCGCAGTAGCAGGGTCCTTGATCGCCAGTGCAATTGTTAAGACCGGCTCACGAACTCGCCGTGCGGTGGCCGCCACCGCGTCTGTTCTTGCAAACACGGGTGGCGTCCCGCTTGCTTTCATGTTCATGGCAGCCTTTGGCGCCGAGGGGCTTGTAACCAAGTCTCTCAAAGCCATTGGCTGGAATATCTATGCGGGCTCGTTTACGCTTTTTTCGGCCACCGGAATTATTCTCGTTTACTGCTTTTTCCAAATCCCGCTTATGGTATTGATTTTCACCCCGGCCTTGGAAAACGTGAAACCTGAGTGGCGCGAAGCAAACGACTCATTGGGTGGCACTCGAAGGTCATACTTCACAAGAATTGCCGTCCCGCTACTTTTTCCAGCATTTCTTTCCACCTCCCTTCTGCTTTTTGCCAATTCTTTCTCGGCATACGCAACTGCGCGCGCCATGACTGCGGGCACTCTTCCACTTATGCCGCTACTAATCGGCAACTTAGTTGATGGAAACGTTCTCGCAAATCAGGAACATTTGGGGCACGCGATGGCAGTATCCATGATTGGTGTTTCGATAATCGTCATGTCAATTTACT
>Ga0315268_10004315_pt1 | contig 15452 bp, 16 predicted proteins | sample C1_top_MG_FD_204535 | JGI IMG/M metagenome (GOLD analysis project Ga0315268, IMG submission 204535) | Sediment microbial communities from Yellowstone Lake, YNP, Wyoming, USA - C1_top | ecosystem: Environmental > Aquatic > Freshwater > Lake > Sediment | place: USA: Wyoming | collected 2017-08-01
GTCGCGGTCGCGGATCTCGCCGATCAGGATGACGTCGGGCGCCTGACGCAGGGTGTTCTTCAGCGCGGAGAACCAGTTGTCGGTATCGATGCCGACTTCGCGCTGGGTGATGATGGATTTATTGTGCTCGTGGACATATTCGATCGGGTCCTCGACCGTGATGATGTGGTCGCAGGCGTTTTCATTACGGTGCCCGACCATGGCGGCGAGCGAAGTGGATTTGCCGGAGCCGGTGGCCCCCACAAAAATCACCAGGCCGCGCTTGATCATCGCCACATCGCGCAGGATCGGCGGCAGATTCAGGGCGTCCATCTTCGGGATTTTCGTGATGATCGTCCGCATCACGATGCCCACGCGTCCCTGCTGCACGAACACGTTGACGCGGAAACGCCCGATTTCCGGCGGACTGATGGCGAAGTTGGATTCGTTGGTCGCCTCGAAATCGTTCCACTGTCGATCGTTCATGATCGAACGTGCGAGTTCGCTGGTGTGCGCGGGCGTGAGTGACTGGTTCGACACCGGAGTGATCTTGCCGTCGACCTTGATGGCGGGCGGGAAGCCCGCCGTGATGAACAGGTCGGAAGCATTTTTTGTCAGCATCAAGCGCAGCAGGTCGTGGACGGTTTTTTCGGCGTTCATCGTTTAGTCCTCAACCCAAAAATGAATCTTTGTTCTGTGCCGCCGCGCGCGCCGTGCCCGATGCAATCACATTGCGTTTCACCAGATCCTGCAAACACTGGTCGAGCGTCTGCATGCCGATATTGCCGCCGGTCTGGATAGACGAATACATCTGCGCCACCTTGCCTTCGCGGATCAGGTTGCGGATCGCCGGGGTGCCGATCATGATTTCGTGCGCGGCGACGCGGCCGCCACCGTCCTTGGTTTTCAACAGCGTTTGCGAGATCACCGCGCGCAGCGATTCGGACAGCATCGAGCGCACCATCTCCTTTTCCGCCGCCGGGAACACGTCGACCACGCGGTCGATGGTCTTGGCGGCAGACGAGGTGTGCAGTGTGCCGAACACCAGGTGGCCGGTTTCGGCGGCGGTCAATGCCAGCCGGATGGTTTCCAGGTCGCGCAATTCGCCGACCAGGATCACGTCCGGGTCTTCGCGCAGCGCCGAGCGCAGGGCGTTATTGAACGACAGCGTATGCGGGCCGACCTCGCGCTGGTTGATCAGGCATTTTTTGCTCTGGTGCACGAATTCGATCGGATCTTCGACGGTGAGGATGTGCGCGTACTGGTTTTCGTTGACGTAGTCCATCATCGCCGCCAGCGTGGTCGACTTGCCCGAACCGGTCGGCCCGGTGACCAGCACGATGCCGCGCGGCTGGTCGGAAATTTCCTTGAAAATGGGCGGGCAGTTCAATTCTTCCAGCGTCAGCACCTTGGAGGGAATCGTGCGGAACACCGCGCCCGCGCCGTATTGCTGGTTGAAAGCGTTGACGCGGAAGCGTGCCAGCGAAGGGATTTCGAACGAGAAGTCGAGTTCCAGCGTTTCTTCGTACACCTTGCGCTGACTATCGTTCATGATGTCGTACACCATGCGGTGCACGTCCTTGTGTTCCATCGGTGGCAAGTTGATGCGGCGGACGTCACCGTTGACCCGGATCATCGGCGGCAGGCTCGACGACAAATGCAGGTCGGAGGCTTTGTTTTTGACGGCGAATGCCAACAGTTCGGAAATGTCCACGCGTGCCTCGGTCTGTGTTGGGTGGGGGTTTTGACAGATAATAATCGCAACAGATAACGGCCCGGAAACGCGCAAACTTGAGCCTGACATGACAGTTGCCGTCACTACCCCGAACGACCGTTTGCACCTCGTGCAGACGCGGATCGCGCGTGCCGCCGCCGAGGCCGGGCGTGACATGGCGGCAGTGCGCCTGCTGGCAGTCAGCAAGACCTTCGATGCGGCGGCGGTGCGTGACCTGGCCGCCTGCGGCCAGCGTGAATTCGGTGAAAATTACGTGCAGGAAGCGTTGGACAAGCAGGCGCAGCTAAGTGATTTGCCGCTGCTGTGGCATTTCATCGGGCCGATCCAGAGCAACAAGACGCGGAGCATCGCCGAACACTTCAGCTGGGTGCACAGCCTCGATCGGCTGAAAATCGCCGAGCGCCTGTCGGCGCAGCGTCCCGCCAGCTTGCCGCCCTTGCAGGTGTGCATCGAAGTGAATGTCAGCGGCGAGGACAGCAAGGGCGGGGTGGCGACGGCTGAGCTGCCAGCCCTGGCCGACGCCGTAGCCACGTTGCCGGGGATGCAGTTGCGCGGCCTGATGGCGATTCCAGCCCCGGCGACCAACGTGGCCGCCCAGCGTGCCGCATTCCGGCAGGTGCGGCAGGCGTTCGAGGCGCTGGTCGCGCGCGGCCACCCGCTCGACACCCTGTCGATGGGCATGTCGGCCGATCTGGAGGCCGCAATTCTGGAGGGAGCGACTATTGTTCGGATTGGTACGGCACTCTTTGGTGAGAGGAACAAACATGCATAAAGTCAGTTTCATCGGCGGCGGCAACATGGCCGCAGCCATCATCGGCGGCCTGATCGCCAGCGGCGCGCAGCCGACCGATATCGAGGTGGTGGAAATCAACGCCGACGCGCGGGCGCAGTTGGCCGCGCGCTTTGGCGTGGTGACCCATACCGATCTGTCGCAGGCACGGCTGCATCCCTTGATCGTGCTGGCGGTGAAACCGCAAACCCTGCCCGAGGTGGCGGCCGCGCTGGCGTCACGCCTTGCCGGCCAACTGGTGGTATCGATTGCCGCCGGGGTGCGGGTGGGGGATCTCGCGCGCTGGCTGGGCGGCCATGACCGCATTGTGCGTGCCATGCCCAACACCCCGGCGCTGGTGCAGGCCGGGATTGCCGGGTTGTTCGCGCCGTCCAGCGTCAGCCAGGAGGCGCGTTCGCAGGCCGAAGCGGTGCTGCGCGCCGTCGGCGGCGTGGTGTGGGTGGACGACGAGACGCAGCTGGATGCGGTGACCGCCGTTTCGGGCAGCGGTCCGGCCTACGTGTTTTATTGCATCGAATCGCTGGAAGCGGCGGCCGTGGCGCAGGGACTGGCGCCCGCTACCGCACGCCAGCTGGCGCTGCAAACCTTTTTTGGCGCGGCCAAGCTGGCGCTGGAATCGCGTGAGGAGCCTGCGGTGCTGCGCCAGCGCGTCACGTCCAAGGGCGGCACCACCGAACGCGGCATCGCCGCCCTGGAAGCGGCAGCGGTCAAATCGGCCATCGGCCAGGCGGTGGAGGCGGCCAGCCGCCGCAGCGCCGAGCTGGGCGACGAACTGGGGCGGCTTGCATGATAGAAGGGGCACTTAAGTTTCTCGTCCAGACGCTGGGCAACCTGTTCGTGATTGCAGTGATGCTGCGCTTCATGATGCAGTTGTTCCGGGTGCCGTTTCGCAATCCCTTCGCGCAATTCATCGTCGCTTTGACCGATTTTGCGGTGAAGCCGCTGCGCCGAGTGGTGCCAGGGCTGTTTGGCCTGGATTGGGCCTGTTTGCTGCTCGCCTGGCTGGTCGAGCTGGTCGTGGTGGCATCCGGCTACTGGCTGGACGGCTATCCGTTTGCCCTGGCGGGCGGCAAGGTGTGGCCGGTGTTGCTGGGACTGGCGGCGGTGCGCTTGCTGAGCCTGACGGTTTACCTGATTATCGGCCTGACCCTGGCACGCGCGGTATTGTCGTGGACCAATAGCAATACGCCGCTGATGCCGGTGGTGTACGAGTTGACCGAACCGTTTCTGGCGCCACTGCGGCGCATCGTACCGACGATCGCGCAGGTGGACCTGACGCCGCTGGTGCTGTTCATCCTGTGCCAGCTGGTTCTGATGGTGCCGATCCTGGCGCTGGAGCGCGTGCTGCTTGGCGCCCTCTGACAGGGGCATGTTCCCCCCAGTCTGGGCGCGCCGCGATGGCGCCGGCTGGCTGCTGGAGTTGCACGTGCAGCCGGGTGCCAAAGTCACTGAGACAGTCGGCGAACACGGCGGCCGCCTGAAATTAAAGATTGCCGCGCCTCCGGTCGATAATAAGGCGAATACGCACCTGCTGGCATGGCTGGCGGCGCAACTGGGCGTGCCCAAGTCGGCGGTACGTCTGGTACGGGGAGAGTCTTCACGACAAAAAACAGTGGCAGTGTGCGGCGTCGCGGCACCCTGGCTTGACATTGGTGTGAACAAAAACTAGCAAAATATGAGCATTCACCTCGAACAGGAAGTAGCCGATTACAGCGAACGGCGCATGCGGCTGGCAACCGCGATTACCGACTACGCCAATTGGCTCGACCGTCAGCACGGCATCGATGCCGAACGCACCCTGCGCCTGGCCGATACCGCGTCCAGCCTGCGTCAGGACAAGCTGGTGGTGGCGTTCGTCGCCGAGTTTTCGCGCGGCAAGACCGAACTCATCAACGCCCTGTTTTTTGCCGATCATGGCCAGCGTCTGCTGCCGTCCGACGCCGGGCGCACCACGATGTGTCCGACCGAACTGTTCGCCCATGCGGACGAAGCGCCGAGTCTTCTCTTGCTGCCGATCGAAACCCGCCGCCGCGATGAATCGCTGGCGCGGCTCAAGCACATGCCGATTGAATGGTGCCGGGTGGCGCTCGATCCGGCCGATCCGCAACAGATGCAGCAAAGCTTGAAAAAGCTCACCGAAACCCGGCCGATGCCGGCGGTGGAAGCGATCGAGCTTGGGCTGTGGAATGGCGAAGACGCCAGCGAGCGCCATCAACTGCGCCCGGACGGCACGGTGGAAGTGCCGGCCTGGCGCTATGCCATGGTCAATTACCCGCATCCGCTGTTGCAGGCCGGTCTGACCATACTCGACACCCCGGGGCTCAATGCGCTGGGCACCGAACCCGAACTGACCCTGTCGGTCATTCCCAACGCCCATGCGGTGATGTTTCTGCTGGCGACCGATGCCGGGGTGACGCGCTCGGATCTGGAAATCTGGCAAAAGCATGTGCATCGCCACGCCAACTACCACGTGGCGGTATTGAACAAGATCGACATGCTATGGGACGAGCTCAAGAGCGATGCCGAAGTGCAGGCCACCATCGAGCGCCAGGCCGAGGAAACCGCGCGCGTATTGAAACTGCCGCGCAGCCGGGTATTTACCGTGTCGGCGCAAAAGGCGCTGGCGGCGAAGATTCGCGGCGATGCCGCCTTGCGCGTGCGTTCCGGCATCGAGTCGCTGGAGTATCTGCTGGCACATCAGGTGATCCCGGCGCGGCGCGACATGCTCTATCACGCGGTCAGCCACGAGGTGACGGCCTTGCTCGACGAGAGCCGGGTGAATCTGGCCGCGCAACTCAAGCGCAGCAGCGACGAACTGATCCAGCTGACTCAGCTGTCAGGCAAGAACCGTGAACTGATTGAACAGACACGCGCCAGCCTGCAGCAGGAAAAAGACAGTTACGACGCCACCACCGTGCAGTTCAAGATCACCCGCAAAATGCTGAAGGGACAGGGCGAACATCTGCTGTCGAATTTGTCCGAAGACACGTTGAACGCCATCTGCACGGCCGGCCGTGCAACCATGGAAGCCAGCCTGACCACGCGCGGACTGACGAGTGGCATCCGCCAGTTGAGCGAGCAGATGAATGCCCGTCTCCAGCAGGCCACCCAGCTGGCCGACAATATGCTGGATGCGCTTGATCAGGCCTATATCGGCTTTCATCGCCAGCATAACCTGCCGAAAATGCAGGTGCCGCGGCTGGACCTGGGAGCATATCGCAACCGGCTGGAAGCGCTGATGCACGAGACCGAGGCTTTCTGCAAGGATCCCGCCAACCTGCTGCTGGAAAAGCGTTTCATGATCCGGCGCTTTTATGCCGGGCTGGCCGATGAAGCGCGCAAGGCATTCAAGCTGGCGCACGTGGAAGCGGAGCGCTGGCTGCGCATCGCGCTCGACCCCGTCATGACACGTATCCGTGAACACAAGCAGTATCTCGACACACGGCTGGCCAGCCTGCAGCGGATTCTGGAAAACATGGGCACGCTGCACAGTCGCATGGCACAGATCAAGCAGGATATCAGCAGGCTGCGCCACGACAAGCTGGAACTCACACGCATTACCGCGCAGCTCACAGCCTAGACGGGCGCCCCCCCTTCAAACCCGTCGGGCAGCTAGCCGTTGAGGCGATTCAGCAGCAGCGCCGTCTTGTCCGGATCGGTGTTCTTCAACAGCCTCTGCGCAGCGGGCGTCAACTCGTCCATGTGAGATTTCAGCACCTGCTGCTTGACCTGCAGCAGACTGGCTGGCTGCATCGAAAACGTCCGCAACCCCAAGCCCAGCAACAGTCGCGTCAACTGCGGATCACCCGCCATTTCGCCGCATACCGATACCGGCTTGCCCGCCTTGTCGCCCGCGCGAATGGTGTGCTGAATCAGGTTGAGCACCGCCGGGTGCAGCGGGTCGTACAGATGCGCCACGCTGTCGTCGGCGCGGTCGATCGCCAGCGTGTACTGGATCAGGTCGTTGGTGCCAATCGACAGAAAATCCAGCTGTTCGGCAAAGAACGCGGCAGACAGGGCAGCAGCCGGAATTTCGATCATGCCGCCGACAGGAATGCCCTCATCGAATTTCAGACCATCGCGGCGCAGCGAATCCTTGGCTGTATCGATGTGTTGCAGGGTTTGCCGCAGCTCGACAAAGCTGGCCAGCATGGGAATGAGAATGTTCACCCGGCCGTGATGAGAGGCGCGCAAAATCGCGCGCAGCTGGGTCTGGAACAGCCCCGGCTCGGCTAGGCACAAGCGGATTGCGCGCAGACCCAGCGCCGGATTGTCGGCCACGGTATGACCCCACGGCGCCTGCTTGTCGGCGCCCAGATCGAGCGTGCGGATGGTGACCGGCTTGCCGTCGAGCGCCACGGCCACCGCCTTGTAGAATTCATATTGTTCTTCCTCGGTCGGCAGGTCGCTGCGGTTGAGGAACAGAAACTCGCTGCGGAACAGGCCGATGCCTTGCGCCCCCGCCGCTTTCACCGCATCGATATCGCCGAGCAATTCGATGTTCGCCATCAGTTCGACCGGAGTGCCGTCGAGCGTGTTTGATTTGCTGGTTTTCAGCCGTTTGAGCTTGTCGGTGTCGATGCGCCACTGGTTCTGCCGCAGCCGGTATTCGGCCAGCACCGATTCGTCCGGGTTGACAATGACCACGCCTTCGCGGCCGTCGACGATCAGCAGATCGTGGTCGCGGATCAGGCCGCGCGCATTGTGCAGCGCCATCACCGAAGGCATCGCCATGCCGCGCGCCAGGATCGCGGTGTGCGACGTGGTGCCGCCGAGATCGGTGATGAAGGCGGCGAAGTGCACGTTCTTGAACAGGATCATGTCGGCCGGCGACAACTCGTGCGCGACCAGAATGCGTTCGACGTCGAAATCGACATCCAGCGGCAAATGACTGGGGTGGCCGAGCAGCGCCTTCAATACGCGCTGCACCACCTGCACCACATCGTCCTGACGGCTGCGCAGATAGGTGTCTTCGATTTCGTCGAAGCGCGCCACCAGCGCTTCCATCTGCTGCGCCAGTGCCCATTCGGCATTGCACTGGGTTTCGCGGATCAGGCGCTTGGGTTCTTCGGCGATCATCGAATCGCCGAGGAACATCAGATGCATGTCGAGAAATGCCGACAGTTCGGCCGGCGCGTTGGGCGGGATGTGACTGCGCAGGACTTCGAGTTCGACGCGGGTGGCGAGGATGGCTTCGTCGAAACGCGCCAGTTCATCCGGAATATATTTGCGGTCGAGCATGTACTGCGGCACTTCGACGCGTGCGCTCGAGGTGATGTGCGCATAACCGATGGCGATGCCGCCGGAAACGCCGATGCCGTGCAGCGAGAAGCTCATCGTTCTTCTCCGAAGCCGCTTGAAATCAATCCGGCCAGCGCATCCATCGCAGCGTCCTCGTCTTCGCCGTCGGTTTCCAGTGTGACCGTGCTGCCCTTGGCTGCCGCCAGCATCATCACGCCCATGATGCTTTTGGCGTTGATGCGGCGACCGTTGCGCGACATGAACACCGCGCTCTTGAAGCTGGATGCCAGTTGGGTCAGCTTGGCCGATGGGCGCGCGTGCAGCCCCAGCTTGTTGACGATTTCAACGTCCCGTTGCTGCATGGCACATGCTCTCTGAAATATGGTTGATGCTGTTGCGCCCGCCTTCGACGATGCGCGCAACGAGTTGCGGCAGCGCCAGCGTCTCGCGGTAGTTCAGCGCCTTCAGCAGCATCGGCAGGTTGACGCCGGAGACGCCTTCGATGTGCGCTGGCTCGAGCAGCCGGCACAGCGTGTTGCTGGGGGTGGCGCCGTAGACGTCGGTCAGCACCAGGATGCCATTACCTTCGTCCAGTTCGGCCAGCCGCGCCTGCAAGGCCTTCTGCCGCTCGTCTGGGTCGGCATGGCCGATGAAATCCAGGGTGGCGAGACCGCGCGGGCGCTGCCCCAGCACATGTGTGGCGCACTCGACCAGACTGTCGGCGAGCGAACCGTGGGCGACGATGAGGATGCCTATCATGGTGAAGTTGTGAACATCAAAGCAAAGACGACATTCTAGTGGAGGCGGGCCGCCAGCGTGGAAGAGCGATGCGTTTTCCCGCTGGCGTCCACTGCCAGATAATCACGAATCCCCAGGCGCGCGGCGTGATCCGCCAACTGCGTTACGCCGTCGATGAACAGTGGCTTCGACAGCGCATCCGAGCGTGTGCCCGCCCGTGCGCCACGCAGCAGGATCGTCACCGACTGCATGCCCGTGGCAGGCCAGCCGCTGCGCGGGTCGATCACATGGCAATAACGCCGCCCGCCTGTCTCGAAATAACGCTGGTAATCGCCCGAAGTGCCGATCGCCTCGCCATCCAGCAAGTCCAGCGTCGCCAGCGTGCCCGCCTTGCGCGGATGCTGGATGCCGACGCGCCAAGGCCGGTCGCCGTGTTGTCCCAGCGCAATGACGTTGCCGCCGATATTCACCAGTGCGTTCTGGATGCCGTGCGCTTTCAGAATCGCCACCGCGTCGTCCAGCGCGCGACCCTTGGCGTAGCCGCCGAGGTCAAGCTGCACCGCCGGGTTGTCGCTCCAGACCGTGTTGTTTTCGATATGCAGATCGCCCATGCGGGGTTGTTGCTTCACCCACCGGGCAATCGCAGCGCTATCCGGCACCCGTGACTGCGGCGTATCGGCATGAAACCCCCACAACGCAATCAGCCCGCCGATGGCCGGGTTGAACAGGTTGCCGGACTGGATCGAGAGCGTTTGCGCGTCCGTCAGCATCGCCGCGAGTTCGGGCGTGACCGGGGTGCGTTCGCCGCGAGCCAGCGCCGCATTGAGCCGCGACAGATCACTCGGTTGCCAAGCGTGCAGCGTGTGATGCAAATGATCAAAGCGCGCCAGCACGGCGGCAGTTGCCGCGCGCGCCTGGGCCTCGGGCGCGCCGTATACGCTGATTTCGACCAGCGTGCCGAACACATAGGACTGTTGTTGAACCAGCGGCGGCGGGCTGCAGGCGGCGAGCAGCCACAGCAGAACCAGCCACGCGCCGTGCCGGGCAACCCTCATGCGCGCTCGACTGCAGCGATGAATTGCAGCGCTACGTCATGCCCGGTTTGCGCGGCAATTTCCTGGAATCCCGTCGGGCTGGTGACGTTGATCTCGGTCAGACACTCTCCAATCACGTCGAGGCCGGCGAGGAAAATGCCGTTGGCTTGTGCCCACGGCGCGATGGTCTCGGCGATGTCGCGGTCGCGTGACGACAGCGGCTGTGCGCGGGCGGTGCCGCCGGCGGCGAGGTTACCGCGCGTCTCGCCTACCTTCGGAATGCGCGCAAGCGCCCACGGCACGACTTCGCCATCGATCAGCAGGATGCGCTTGTCGCCCTCGCTGATGGCAGGCAAATAGCGTTGCGCCATGATGGCGCGGCGGCCTTTATAGGTCAGGGTTTCCAGAATGGCATTGCGGTTGGGGTCGTCCAGCGTCAGCCGGAAAATGCCGCTGCCGCCCATTTCGGTGAGCGGCTTGACGATGATGTCGCCGTGCGTGGCGAGAAAGCTTCCAATGCCCGCCGCTTCTGCGGACACCAGAGTGGGCGCGACGAATTGCGGGAAGTTGAGGATCGCGAGTTTTTCGTTGAAATCGCGCAGACACGCCGGGCGATTCAGCACGCGCGCGCCGTTGGCTTCGGCGATGCCGAGCAGGTGGGTGGCGAGCAGGTAATCGGTATCGACCGGCGGATCGGTGCGCATCACCACGGCATCGAAATCCGTCAGTACGCAATCGCCTGTTTCGACCACACGATACCAGTCGTCATCGGCACGCACGTCGAGCGTGGTGCAGGCGGCGCGGGCAAGGCCACCGATCACATACAGTTGCCGCGCTTCGGCAGCAAACACGGCATGGCCGCGTGCCGTCGCCGCGCGCATCATCGCCACCGATGAATCCTTGTAAGGCTTGAGTCCGGCCAGCGGGTCGATGATGAACAGCAGCTTCATGCGGCTTCGTTCAACGCTTCATCGAGTTCGATGCTGGCGGCCAGCATCGCCAGCCGCGCGATGACGCCGTAGGCGTAAAAACGGTTCGGGCTGGCGTCGGGGTTGGCGCCGCGGTCGGGCATCACGCAGGTTTCATCGAACGCCAGCGGCACGAAGTGCATGCCAGGACTGTTGAGGTTTTCGTCGATGCCGCGTCCGGTGTGGACGCGGTAAAACCCGCCGACGACGAAGTGGTCGAGCATGTAGACCACCGGTTCGGCGATGGCGTCGTTGATGCTTTCGAAGGTGTAGACGCCTTCCTGGATCAGCACTTCGCTGATGTCCATGCCTTCCTTGCCGACCGCCATCTTGTTGCGCTGCTTGCGGTTGAGTTCGCGCACGTCGTCCGGCGATTTCACCGTCATGATGCCCATGCCGTAGGTGCCGGCATCGGCCTTGACGATGACGAAGGGCGGCTGGTCGATGCCGTATTCGGCGTATTTGACGCGAATTTTGTCGAGCAGTTTGCCGACCTTGTCGGCCAGGCAGTCCTCGCCCTGGCGCGCATGAAAATCGATCTTGCCGCAGTGGTCGAAATAGGGATCGATCAGCCACGGGTCGATTCCCACCAGCCGCGCGAATTCGCCGGCGATGTGCTGATACGCCTTGAAGTGACGCGACTTGCGGCGCGTCGCCCAGCCCGCGTGCAGCGGCGGCATGATGGTCTGCTCGATGTTTTTCAGAATGTCCGGCACGCCCGCCGACAGGTCGTTGTTGAGCAGCACGGCGCAGGGGTCGAAGCCTTCCAGCCCGATGCGGTCGCCCTTGCGGATCAAGGGCTCCAGCGTGAGCCGCCCGCCGCCCGGCAGCTCCAGCGTGGTCGGCTGGGTGATCTCGGGAATCAGGGTACCGATGCGCACGATCAGCCCGGTCTGGCGCAGGATGTGCGCGAGCACCGCGACGTTTTGCAGGTAGAAGGTATTGCGGGTGTGGTTCTCGGGGATCAGCAGCAAGCGCTGCGCGTCGGGGCAGATTTTTTCCACCGCGCCCATCGCCGCGTGAATCGATAGCGACATGAACGCCGGGTTGAGGTTGTTGAAGCCGCCGGGGAACAGATTGGTATCCACCGGTGCGACCTTGAAGCCTGCGTTGCGGATGTCCACCGAGGTGTAGAACGGCGCGGACTGCTCCTGCCATTGCTGGCGAAACCAGTGCTCGATGGTCGGCTGCGCGTCGAGCAGGCGTTTTTCCAGTTCGAGCAGCGGGCCGGTAAGTGCAGTGGTGAGGTAGGGAACCATACAATGCGCCTTTCGTAAGTTGGTTTATTTTAGGGCATACGACTCCACATGGGCTTCAGCCCATAGTGGATCGGAGTCCTTTTTTCAGGGCATCGCCGATGTTTGACATCGTTTTATATCAACCCGAAATCCCGCCCAACACCGGCAACCTCATCCGCCTGGCCGCCAACACCGGCTGCCGCCTGCACCTGGTCGAACCGCTGGGCTTCGACCTCAGCGACAAGCAGGTGGCCCGTGCCGGGCTGGATTATCACGACATGGCCTGCGTGCAGGTGCATGCGAATTGGGCGGCGGTGCAGGCCGCGCTGGCCGGCCGCCGCTGGTTCGCGCTCACCACCAAGGGCAGCGCGCGCTATGCCAACTGCGCATTCCAGGCCGGCGACGTGCTGCTGTTCGGACCCGAATCGCGCGGCCTGTCGCCGGAAATTCTGGAGGGGTTCGAGCCCGGTCGCCGCCTGCGCTTGCCGATGCTGCCCGGCTCGCGCAGCATGAACCTGTCCAACGCCGTCAGCGTGGTGGTGTTCGAAGCATGGCGGCAGAATGGATTTGCGGGAGGGATGTAAATTGAGCGCACTGGAATGGCTGGAAGCAGCCAGCTACATCGTCACCATCGTGGGCCTGCCGCTCGCCATCGGCGTCTATGTATTCGACCGCCGCCGCGACCAGCAGACCGATGAGGAGGAAATATTTTTGCGGCTGTCGGACGAATATGCCGATTTCATGCGGCTGGTGATCGACAACGCTGATTTGCATTTGCTGTCGCCTGCGGTGAAAGGCGAACTCAGCGAAGACCAACTGGAACGCAAACACGCCCTGTTCGCCATCCTGGTCAGTCTGTTCGAGCGCGCCTATGTGCTGGTGTATGAAGACAAGATGAGCCGCCAGCAGGCGCGGCTGTGGCAGTCATGGGAGGACTACATGCACGAATGGTGTCAGCGCGAAGATTTCCGAAACGCGCTACCGCCCCTGCTGGTGGGCGAAGACCCGGATTTTGTCGCAACCATCCAGCGCATCGCGGCTGAGCGCAAAACGGGCTAACGCTACGCTTTACTATTGAGCTTTCCGGAAATCATGACAGTTATCTACGACCGTTCGGGCTGAGCTTGTCGAAGCCCCGTCACAATTCAAGCAGCCCTTCGACAAGCTCAGGGCGAACGGATACTTTGTCATGATTTCCGGAAAGCTCAATAGCCGTATCGCCTGCCGTATTGCGCGCCAGGCTCAACCCTCATCGTAGCCTTCGTCGGTGGGGTTGTCGACCAGGTGAAACGGGTGATCGACCGGCATATCCATAAACTCTTTCCGGGTGGCTTCGTTCTCGAAATACATCGTGACATTGCCGTCGACCAGGTAAGGATGGCCGGCCAGATCCTCGATTTCCACCCCGGTTATCGGGTCGGTGCTGCTGAGGATTTGCGCGGGCTCATGCAGACGCCCGCTTTGCGTCAGATCACGTTGCAGGGGATCGGTGGCGACGTAGTTCGCGACAGTGGAATTGTGAACGGTGAAACCTTGGCTTGCGATGTCCATGATTGACTCCTTGGGATGGATTGCGCAACTCCAGGAAAGACATGGAGTCCGCAGCAGCTAGAAAATAGTGCTGCTGTTTATATAGACCATGAATCCCGGGCTGTCCTGAATCGGCACAATTGACGCGCTCCACCTAACCCAGAGACACTTGCGGGTGCATGGTCATCTATCTTTAACCGGTTCTGAAACATGGTTCTGACAACCGCCTTCATCGTTCTGGTTTTCCTCTACAGCCTGATCTCGCGCCGACTGGAGCGAACCGTCCTCACCGCGCCGATCCTGTTCACCGCTGCCGGGGCGCTCATCCTGCTGCTGCCGCCAACGTTGAACGAACTGGCACTCGACCGCAAAGCCCTGCTTCTGATTGCCGAACTGGGACTGGTGATGACGCTGTTCACCGACGCATCCCGCATCAGCCTGAGCATGCTGCGGGGTAATCGCGGTCTGCCCGTCCGCCTGCTCAGCACCGGCATGCTGCTGACAATCCTACTGGGGGCGATGGCGGCCATGGCGCTGTTCGGCGGGCTGACGTGGTGGGAAGCCGGCATTCTCGGCGCGATTCTCGCGCCGACCGACGCAGGGCTTGGGCAGGTGATCGTGAACAGCCCGCGGGTGCCACAGCGGATACGTCAGGCGCTGAACGTCGAGGCGGGACTCAATGACGGCCTGGCGGTGCCCTTTCTGATGTGTTTCATCGCCCTGGCTGCAGTCGAGAATCAGAGCACCGGCGCCGGGTCGGTGCTGACCCGCTTCCTCGGCGAGCAGCTCGGTTATGGCACGCTGATCGGTCTGGGCGCCGGGCTGGCGGGCGGTACCTTGCTGGGTCTCGCGCATCGCAAGGAATGGATGGCGGCGCCGCTGGCGCAACTCGGCGTCGTGGCGATTCCGCTGCTGTGCGTGATGGCCTCGGAGGCGGTGCATGCCAGCATGTTCATCGCCGCATTCGTGGCCGGCCTCGCCACCCAGATCGGCTTCAGGCAGGTCGGCCGGCACAGCGTCGAGTTGACCGAGGATTGGGGGCAAGTCCTGAACTTCTTCGTGTTCTTCCTGTTCGGACTGTTCGTGGCGCAAAGCTGGAGCGCGTTCACGCTGCCGATGTTCCTCTATGCGCTGGCAAGTTTGACGGTGATCCGCATGTTGCCGGTGGCACTTGCATTGCGCGGCACCGGCCTGAGCCGTGCGAGCGTACTGTTCATCGGCTGGTTCGGTCCGCGGGGTCTGGCGTCCATCGTGCTGGGTCTGGTGTACCTGGAACAGCAGGTGAACCTGCCCGGCGAAGAGACGATCCGCCTCACGGTCATGGCGACGGTGCTGCTCAGCATCGTCGCCCATGGCTTGAGCGCCCTGCCCGGAATCGACGCCTACATCCGGCGGATGGCCGCACTGGATCCGCGCGCCCCGGAACTGCTGGCAGTCGAGGGGGGATAACTCGGCCTCGGACGCATCTGCGAAGAATGTGCCGGAAAATATTACATGGCTTGGGTTGAAAGCCCCGGAAATTGTATTTTTGGAGGGAAATCCCGTCCGTAAATTTTACAGTCTGGTTTCCAGACGCATGGCCACAACTTGCAACCCATTGATTAAACAGGTTTGTATTTTCTAGCTCGATTCGTGCTTTATATTTTTTCGCCTGAGTACTTGCGATTACCAACAGGTGTTGCGTTGGCTACTCAGTCCGCGCCCAATGCATGACAGGAGACATTTCATGAAACGTTCATTATTTTTCCTGGCAATGGTGGCGTCGATGCTCGTCGCCACCCCGTTCGCTCACGCGACGATCATCCAATACGCTGCCAATCTGAGCGGGGCGAATGAGGCCCCGCCCAATGCATCGCCCGGAACAGGCTCAGCCCTGATCACTATTGATGACGTACTCAACACCATGCACGTAGAGGTCACGTTTTCCGGCTTGCTCGGAACGACGACCGCAGCGCATATCCACTGTTGCACAGCAATTCCGTTGACCGGGACGGCAGGAGTAGCGACGACCACGCCAAACTTTGCAGGCTTTCCGCTGGGGGTGACTTCGGGAAGCTATGACAATACGCTGGATATGACACTGCTCTCTTCGTACAACCCGAGCTTCATCACGGCTCATGGCGGCACGGCGGCGGGAGCGGAGGCGTTCCTGTTCACCGGCATGTCCCTTAACCAAGCCTATTTCAATATCCATACTAC
>Ga0315268_10004316_pt1 | contig 15452 bp, 18 predicted proteins | sample C1_top_MG_FD_204535 | JGI IMG/M metagenome (GOLD analysis project Ga0315268, IMG submission 204535) | Sediment microbial communities from Yellowstone Lake, YNP, Wyoming, USA - C1_top | ecosystem: Environmental > Aquatic > Freshwater > Lake > Sediment | place: USA: Wyoming | collected 2017-08-01
AATATTAAATTGTCGTTTAACATTGTTTTTTTAAACTGAGCGAAGACAATTTGCCTAAGAAAAAGTTCACAGGAAGTGAATGCATCCTGATAAGGATGCCGAAAACCACCTCTGTCTTCAATTTTAATTCTCATAGCTTCACGAATAGCCTCTAAAAATAACTGCTGGTATTCTTCGCAAGGATTTGGAAACAAATCCCCAATAATCTTCATTCCACAACTCGGACATTCTATGCCCTCGTCGCCATCTAAAACTGAATGCTTAAAGGTTGTTTTGCACTCAGAACATTCTTCAAATCCAAACCACTCAAGAGAATCAATGGTGTTTTGTAATTTCTTCTTAAAATCTTTTTCTTCGTAATTCATTGCGCAACTTAAAGTTATAAATAACTGCCCGCGCACCCCCAAAATCCGAACTTTTGGTCAATCGAAATTCTGGTTTGGGTTAACAAAACCAGACACGGGCAAAAATGGGAGATACTTCAATATAAACCAACTACAAACAGATAGTAGTATGTGCTTGTTTTGTCTAAGATTTAATGCGAATTTGTTATCAGGCAGAGAAATAATATCTGAATGGTACAAAAAGTTCCGAGTGGCGGTCAAGTGGTAGAAAAATATTGCTCGTTTTCTTCAGAGACATCAAGAACTATTTCTCGTAATTTATTAATTTCTGCAGAAGTTTCTAACTCTTTAGAAAACGCGGCGTGTTCTTTTGACTTATCTATTTCTGATAATTTTTGAAAAATCACCCCAAAATCATAATTTTTTTTATCCCTGGCCATAGATAATCCTCCTTCTAACCTGGCCTTCAATCGTTTTCTTCAAGTTTACTAGATCAATTTCTTTTTTGCAATTCGGACATTGTATTTTATCCTCTTGGGGCATTTTAATCAATCCTGCTTTTACAGGAATATTTTCCTCAAAGTTAGCTTGTAGCTTTATTTCATTTTTACATTGAGGACACTGGATACCAACTTCTGCCTGATTAATATTTTGAGCAGGAATTCCTTGCTGAGGGACTCCTAGAATAGGAATGTTTCTGTATATTTGTGACTCTGGCGTCTCGTAAACTTTAAAAATATTAGTCTCGTCAAAAAACATTTTTAATAAAGTAAAATATCTTTGAATAGCATCTGACAAGTCGCCATTTTCGGTATAATCAGTTATCTTCAACTTCATGTCTCTAAGATGTTTCGGAGTAATTAATCTCCCGTGCGTTTTCCAAAGGCTATGATTACATAACTGTTTTGCAATTTCACTCGCTCGTTTTTTCTTATCATCTTCAGTTACTGGCTTTCCAGTAGTAGAATGTATCTGCCAATTTTTAAATTTATATTTAGAGAGCCACCCTGTAACGAGGGCCCTAGAAAACTCCAAGGCGTTTTGAGCCGATTGAATTTCTCCCGGTGATACATTTTGTAAGATTGGGATATATGCTTTATTCAAAACACCACTATCGGTAACTTCTTCTTTAATCTTATTTAAACCTTCTAAAAAAGCGTCCGCCGAGAATCTCTTACCTTGCTGTGAAATTTGGGCATCTATAGGACCTAACGAAGAGAGCGGTGACATTAAAATATCATCGCCTGCCATCGCCATAATAGTTCCCGCACTCATAGCAGCACCAGGAATTATAAATGCGACATCTTTAAATTTACCCCGTATATATTCAACAATTTGTTCGGCTATTTCTGCATAACCGCCAGGAGTCTCAAGGATTATATCAATTTTATCTCCTGTTAAATTACTTATCTGGTCATTTATAGGGACAATATCGTCATAATCGATAGTAATAGGGGCTCTCGCTTTGGTCAAAGCGCTAGCGAAAACTAAAATAGCTCTCCCGTCTCTGAACTCAGATATTCTTTTTAATTGACGTTTGCGCTCTTGAACTAGTTGGTTGCCATGAAGATTTTGATTTAGGTAATCAGCGTATATTCCCATGTTTTATAATATAGCATTGTTATTACAGTTAAACAAGATAATATTTAACGCCAATTTGTTTCTTTTTATCCTTTAAAGTGTAGATTGAACTGCAACCAATTAACAAAATCGGTATGCTATAGCGTGTTCTTGTCTGCCTTTTTTATTAGAGAGAATTATAGCATAATTTTTAATAATGGGGTAATTATTTATACTCTTTGGGGCTTTCTAGATATTTCACAATATCTGATAATGCATACCTAATCGCTGTTTTACCGATTAAATAAAAATTTATCTCTCTTTGCTTTCTAAGTCTCCAGAGAGTAGTTCTGGATACCTTCAAAAATTCCATAGTCTCTTTTGTTGTAAGGATTCTACCATCGATACAGTCATCACATTTATTGTTTTCGTTTTCCCTGGGCTTTATCTTTAATACAGAAACTTCGTCTTTCTTTTGCTCTTGTAACTGTCCCTCTATTTTACTGTCAGCTTTTTGATGGTAAAGATAAATGCCCTTGTTAATAATCTGAGTGATTCTGTTCAATCTCTCTTGAGATGTAAGATTCTGATAATCTATTGCCATGGGTTCCTCCTTTCCGGTGTTTATTATCCCGCCTACTACCACAACCCTATGGCAAATAGTATCAGATTTCTAGAGATTGAGACATGCTAAAACAACAAGAAACATTAAAATGTAGTTTTTAATGAGAAGGAGCAAAGGTAAATTATTTCATTTTGAAACATTCTGAAACTATTTGTAACATATTGAAACAAAAGAAGTTAGAAAAACAAAAACTGCCCCGCATGGAATCGAACCATGATAGTCAGATCCAGAATCTGAAGTCCTACCGATTAGACGACAGGGCAAAATAGGGTTTATGATTTATTCTTCGTTGTGAATAGAGGCATACTCGATAAGAGTGGTGAGTTCCTGCTTCGGCATCTTAATAATCTTTACGCATATTTCAAATTTATCATTTTGTAACTGGACTACTCTTACTACCTGCGTTATCGCTAAGATTGGCAAGGGGCTGAATGCTTTTGGGAGATCGATTTCCAGCGTAATAAGCGAACCCACATCCAAAGCATCCTCGGATTCAAAGGATATCCCTCCCCTGCTTATGTTTTTTGTCTGAGATTTTTTATAATAACCATTTACGGCAAACTGAATATCAATTTTAGTCTTGAATCGGACAGAGCGCCTTCGTTCAAGCCCCCTATAACTCTTAGAGCTTATAAAAAATGGGGCTATTTTGCCGCTTTTGGGCTCCTTGTCTTTTACAAAAATCTTATAGTAAAGCTCGAGTGCTTCTACTATTTCAGAAATAATCCCCACAAACGGCATAACTTTATATCCTGTTATATCCTCCACGTCTTTGATCGCTTTAGTATCAAGCGGATCAATCATCACAAGCATGAGAGAATCCCCTCGCCTGTCTACCGGTATAAGCCAGTATTTTTGGGCAAGGTCCACAGGGACCAGTTTAATTATTTCATCGGATATTTCATAGGAGCTCAAAGGAAGATAAGGAATGCCAAATTGCGTACAAAGGCATTGGGCTAATTGGTTTTCATCTATATAACCGTAGGCAAGTAAATATTGGGTTATGCTGCATCCGCATTGCTCCTGATATGCGAGCGCTTTATCCAGCATATCTTTTGTTATAAGATTATGAGCTAATAGAATCTCGCCAATTTTTTTCTTCTTTTGTGGCGGGCTCGCCTCAGGCTGCGTAACTATTTTTTCTGCTTCCTGCTTGGGAGAACGAATGTTTTCTTTTATCTTTTCATAACGCTTTATAATACTAAGCGTTTCTTCAATTTCTTTTTCTTTATTCTTTAATCTATCTTTTAATTCTAAGTTTTCCCGCTTTAATCGCTCAAGCTCTGCGTTATTCATAGGCTTCGGCTTCTTGGGCCTTAAAAATTTTAAATATCTCATATTATTTTCTAAATAACCTTCTCATCAATAAATTTTCTTGCTTTATTTAACGCCGATTGCACGCTAAAGTAACTTGTGGGGGAATTTTTGGCTTTGTCATTTACAACAACACCCCACCACCATTCTCTTCCTGATCCGTAAATAAAAATCTTGTTGCCTCTGTAATGTTCCATATATTTGTAGTCTTTTATGTTCATGGCCGGTTATTGCCTTGCTTTATTTTCCAGATCTTTAATTTTGTTCTCAAGCGCTTCCACCTGAGTCTTTAAAAAGTCGACCCTGCGCTGGAAGTTGTCGATTGTATCTTTTATCGAAGGAAAGTTACTGTAAATTTCATTCCTGATGGCAACCTTTATCTTGTTGTTAATGCGGTAAATTAGCCAGATAATGAGCAGCGCTATAATTGCCGGAATAATAACTTTCAAGAGTTCTTCTGACATTCCTCTCCTCCTGATAACTTTTGCCTTATTTTAACTACCAGAGATTCTTTTGCATACTCTCATCAAATCGCATAAGCGCCTGCCACCCTTTTTTTGCTCCCTCAGAAGCTGCATGCCAGGTTCCCTTCATTGTCTCGCAGCCGCTGATAAAAATAATTCCTAAGAATAAGACCCACAATAAAACGCTGCTTTTATTTATTGTCATCCTCACTCCTTTCTCACCCATTTCATAAGCCTTTCTCTTGTGCGTCCTTTTCCTAAGTAATATATTACATCAAATAATCCTGGCCCGATAGTCTTTCCTGTGAGAGCAACTCTAATAGGATGAATAAGTATTTTTGATTCGATATTTAACTCTTTTACGAGATCTCGAAAGCTCGTTTCAATATTTACGGTATCGAACTTATCAAGCGCTTCTAATCTCTCTATAAAAAGCTTAAATTCCCGGGACAAATCCCGGCTAAAAAACTTCTTTTGCAGCTCTTCGTCTATCTTGACATCTTTGACAAAAAAGAAGTCTGCCCAATCCACGAAATCATTCAATGTGGAAAGGCGGCCCTGGAATAATTTTACTAAAGAAATGATATAATTGCTATCAAAATTTTCTTCGGGAATATATTTTTTTTCTATTAACAAAGGTATGACTGATTCGGCGAGTTTCTCAGAAGGTTCTTTTTTAAGGTATTGATTATTAATCCAGTTGAGTTTATCCAAGTCAAATGTAGCTGCGGTTTTATTGACATCCTTAATATCAAATAATTTTATCGCTTCCTGTATATCAATAATTTCGCGGTTTTCTCCCGGCGACCAGCTTAAGAGCAGTAGATAATTTACCAACGCCTGCGGCAGATACCCCATCTTACGGTATTCGGAAATCGCCGTAGCGCCCGTCCTTTTTGAGAGCCTGCCTCCTTCTGTGCCTAATATTAACGGCAGGTGCGCAAACTCCGGAATAGAAAATCCCAACGCATTATACAAAAGGACTTGTTTGGGAGTATTAGAGATGTGATCGTCTCCTCTTATAACATGGGTGATATTCATAGTGGCGTCGTCAACTACGCAGGCAAAATTATATGTCGGGGTTCCATCGGATTTTATCAATACCTGATCCTTGAAAATTTGCGTATCGAATTCTATTTCTCCTCTGATTAAATCATTGACCTTGATTTTTTGAGGCAGAACTTTATAAATAACCGCCTCGCCATTTTCTGATTTTTCTATATAGGCCTCATTATTTTTTAGCAATTTATCGGCGCATTCCCTGTAAATATCGAACCTTTGGCTTTGATAATAAATTTCATCCCATTTAAACCTTAACCACTCCAAACTATACAGAATCTCATCCAGATATTCTTTCTTTGACCTTACTTTATCCGTATCTTCTATCCTTAAAATAAATTTTCCTTTTTTTGCCTGGGCATAAAGCCAGTTAAATAAAGCTGTGCGTGCCCCCCCGATATGCAAATTACCGGTCGGAGAGGGGGCGAAACGGACTCTGATCATTTTAATTTGGCTCCTTCTTCTAAAGCAATTTTGTTGATCGTGATGAGGTCTTTTTTTGTTTGAGGGGCAATTTCTTCTATAACCTCATGAATACTTCTTAAATACACAACGCCCCTTTTAGCGACTAATGCACCCAGGGCTACCATATTAGCAACTTTTATATTCCCAAGTTTAATTGCCATCTCGGTAAATGGATAAGCGAATATTCGTGAATTTTTATTCTGGACACCGCCAGCCAAAGAGCTATTAACAATTAAGCAACCTTTGTTTTTTAACCTGTTGTTAAATTTCTCTAAAGACGGTTTGTTCATTATAATCAATGCATCTGCCTTATCTATGTAAGGCGAACCTATTTCTTTGTCAGAAATGATTACCGTACAATGAGCGGTCCCTCCGCGCACCTCCGCTCCGTAAGAAGGTAGCCAAGTTACAAATTTATTTTCTTTCATCGCAGCTGTTGCCAATATCTTTCCTAAAAGCATAATACCTTGGCCGCCGCTACCGGCGATAATAATTTTTTCTGTCATTTAAGTCTTCCCAAAGGATACTCTTTCACAAAAACATCCCTTATCCAATCAAGCGCATCCTTGGGGGATTTGCCCAAGTAAGTCGGACAGGGAGATAAAATCTCGACTAAAGAAAACCCGATTTTTTCTATTTGATTTGAAAAGGCCTGCTTTATTGCTTTCTTTGTTTTTAGAATTTCTTGCGGTGAATGTAAAGAGGTCCTTTCAATATATTTTACTCCCGCAAGCAAAGACAACATCTCTGAGATTTTTAAAGGGTAGCCTTCTGATTGAGCCTGCCTTCCATGCGGCGTAGTGGCTGTCTTTTGTCCTAACAATGTAGTTGGCGCCATTTGCCCGCCGGTCATGCCATAGATTGAATTATTTATGAATATAACAGTAAGGTTCTCTCCTCTGTTAGCTGCATGGATTGTTTCATTTGTGCCTATGGCTGCCAAATCTCCGTCGCCCTGATAGGTAAATACAATATTATCCGGCCTTACTCTTTTTATTCCCGTTGCTACTGCCAATGCTCTTCCGTGTGCAGCTTCAGAACAATCAAAATCCCAATAATCATATGCAATAACAGCGCACCCTACCGGCGCAACTGCAATTACCTGCTCCCTAATACCTAACTCATCCACTACCTCAGCAATAAGCCTATGGGCTATGCCATGTCCGCAACCGGGACAGTAGTGAGTCGTAATATCCCTTAATGATTTAGGATGGCTGAATATTTTTTCCATTTACATACGACGTGTTACGCTTATGATCTCTTTTTCGCTCGGTATTCCGCCGCCTGCACGGCCCAAGAATTGAATAGGCAACTTACAATCAATCACTAATTTTACATCTTCTAACATTTGTCCGTAAGACATTTCAACTACTAAAATCTTTGCTTTTTTATTCTTGCCGGATAATTTTAGAAAAACATCTTTTGGAAACGGCCAAAGAGTTATAGGCCTAATTAAGCCGAGCCTTTCGCCGCTTTCTCTTAATTTATGGACTACGCCTTTTGCGATACGCGCCATAGAGCCATAGGCAACCAAAATAATTTTTGCATCATCTAAAAATAAACTTTCATAACGCTGTTCTTTTTGCTGTATAGTTTTGTATTTTTTCTGCAGCCTTAAGTTTGATTTCTCTAAATCTCCCATTGCCATATAAAAAGATTTTGCAATATGGGGTTTTCTGCCTTTACAGCCGGTTAAGGCCCAGGGCTTTTTATAGTTTATAACTTTATTCTTATTCATTACAAGTGGCTCCATCATTTGGCCAAGCATTCCGTCTCCCAGAATCATTGCCGGGTTTCGATACTTATCAGCTAAGTCAAATGCAACAAACATAAGATCGTATGCTTCCTGAATAGAAGAAGGAGCCAGCACTATACAATGATAATCTCCGTGGCCGCCGCTGCGCGTGGCCTGAAAATAATCTGATTGTGCGGACCAGATGTTCCCTAATCCGGGCCCTCCGCGCATTATATTTACAATAACAGCTGGCAATTCTGCGCCTGCAATGTAGGATATGCCTTCCTGTTTAAGGCTTATGCCCGGGCTAGAAGAAGATGTCAAAGCCCTGGCACCGCAAGCAGCTGCTCCGAATACCATATTTATTGCGGCCAATTCTGATTCTGCCTGAATAAATATCCCTCCTTCTTCAGGCATGCGATTGGACATATATGCGGGGATTTCATTCTGAGGAGTGATTGGATAGCCTGCATAAAAACGACACCCTGCCTGAATCGCTCCTTCAGCAATAGCCTCATTGCCGGTTATAAGAACCTTGTGACTTTGTCCCCTTCGGGGAGGCTTGCGCACTGACTTTGTGACTTTGTGACTTTCTTTCACTTATATACCTCAATGCAACAATCAGGACAGATTATAGCGCACATCATGCACCCTAAACATTCGTAGCTATCTTGTAATTCTACGAAATTTACTCCCAGCTTGTTCAATCCTTTGCTTTTTTTAATCGATCCCTTAGGGCAAAAACTTATACAAAGGAGGCATCCTTTACATTTATCTTTATCAATCTTTATTTTAGCCATTTGCATTTATAACCTCTAAGACTTTATTTGAAATGCCTTGCGCTGTTAAGGCGTACCTGTCTAATAATACATCTCTTTTACCATGCAATATAAATTCGCAAGGCAAACCTATTCTTGTAACCGGCCTTTCTATTGCTTCGCTTACTGCGCTGCCGAATCCTCCTTCCAAAATAGCCTCTTCCACAGTAAAAATAAATTTTACTTTGGAGGCAACGGTTTTAAAAAGATCGCTATCTAATGGCTTAATAAAGCGTGCATTAATTAATGTGCCAAAGAGACCATTCTTCTCCAGTAATTTCATTGCCTCAAAAGAAACATTTACCATGCTCCCGATAGCAATAATAGCAAAATCTCTGCCTTCTTTTAATATTTCTGCCTTGCCTAGCTCTAACCGGCAGACCGGCAGACCGGCAGACCGGCAGACAGATTTAGGATATCTTATAGCCACAGGTTTATCCAGATTTACTGAAAATTCAAGCATGGCCTCTAATTCCAGCCCATCTTTAGGCGCCATTATCACCAGGTTAGGAATACTCCTTAAGAAAGCGATATCAAAAATACCTTGGTGGGTTGCCCCGTCTTCGCCTACAATGCCTGCGCGGTCAATTGCAAAAACTACATTCAGGTCCTGCAAAGCCACTTCTTGTATAATATGGTCGTAAGCTCTCTGTAAAAATGTAGAGTATATAGCAACCACCGGTTTAAAGCCTCCTCTAGCAAGGCCTGCGGCAAAACAAACTGCGTGGGATTCTGCAATCCCTACATCAAAAAACCTCTCCGGATACAGGTCGCGGAACTTATCCAAACCCGTCCCCTCGGGCATTGCAGCAGTTATTGCAATAATTTTTTTATTGCTCTTTGCTAAATCTACGATTTTTTCCTTAAAAACTTCTGTATAAGTTTTTGAGTCGGCTTTATCTTTAAGCTTAGGCTTGCCGGTAGAGATATCAAAAGGCCCGGTGCCGTGAAACCTCACCGGCTCTCTTTCGGCAGGCAGGTAACCCTTTCCTTTTTTTGTAATTACATGGAGCAACTTAGGGCCTTTAATATTCAGTATATTTTTTAATGTGTGTATCAAAATATCCAGGTCATGGCCGTCCCATGGCCCGAAATAACGGAATCCCAGCTCTTCGAAAAACATGCCCGGCACAAATAAACCTTTAAGCCCCTCTTCAAATTTATTGGCAAGCTTTATAAGACGGCTCCCCTTGGGCATGCGCGATTTTACAAAACCCTCCAAAGAATCTTTAAATCGATTGTAAATAGGCAAAGATATAATTTTATTTAAATAAGTGCTTAAAGCTCCTGCATTCGGGGCAATGCTTAATTCATTGGTATTCAATATAACCAGCATATCTTTTTTTAAATGCCCTGCGTTATTAAGCCCTTCAAAACACAAGCCCCCGCTCAAAGAACCATCGCCTATTACAGCAGCTACTCTGAAATATTTATCTTTTGGTAAATTGTCTCTTGCGCAGGCAAGGCCTAATGCAAGGGAAACCGCATTTGAGCTGTGGCCTGTTGTAAATGTATCATATATAGATTCCTCCTTGGAAGGAAATCCGCTTATCCCTGCGTATTGGCGAAGCGTAGAAAATTCTTTATTCCTGCCGGTTAAGATCTTATGCGCATAAGATTGATGTCCTACGTCCCAGATAATTTTATCCCGCGGCGCATCTAGGCAGTAATGTAAAGCTATTGTAAGCTCGACTGCTCCCAGGCTTGAAGCAATGTGCCCCCCGCAAAAGGAAACTACCTCTATCATCCTTTCTCGTATCTCAGCTGCAAGCAGCGTAAGCTGATTAATAGAAAGGTTTTTTATGTCTTGGGGAGAATTAATAGATTCCAAAAACATGGTTTATTCTTTAAATGAGCCCCATTAGAAATTTCATTTCTAACGGGGTGAGCACTAAACTTACGAACACGACAGTGTGAGTAAGTTTATGTGCGAATTTATCCCGCACCTTTTATTCATTCAAGCTTTTAATAAAAATACCTGAATACTAAAAAGGTGCGGGATAAGCTCGGACATATAAGTTATGTCGGATACATTGATAATTTTATTCTCCATAACTTATGTCCTCGCTTAACTTTTCCAAGGAAAATTTCCCGTCTTTTTTCATCAACAACTCGACTTTCCTCTGGGCATCGCTTAGCGCTGCTGAACAATCCTGGGCTAATTTTATTCCCTCTTCATATTTTTTAAGCGATTCTCCTAGGGTGAGTTTTCCGCTGGCCAACTCTTCTACTATCTTCTGTAATTTTTTTATGTCTTCTTCAAAGTGCTGTTTTTCTTTCATTCGCAATAACCTCCTGAACAGAACTTATAAAAGCCCCCTTTTCTAAAACCGTTTTTACTAAGTCTCCTTTTCTTAAGCTTTCTGCGTCCTTAACAATCGTGCCTTGCGGTAAACGTAAGCTTAAACTGTAGCCGCGCGATAACACTGAAAGCGGGCTTAAAGTTTCCAATCTATGTATTAAAGAAAGGGCTCTTTCCCGTGTTAAATCTAAATAATGTTTTATATTATTACTTAACCCGGAGTTCAACTCATCCAGCAACTGTTGTTTTTCTAATAGCCTGTCCAGCGGGCTTTTAAGCATATGTTTTAAGGCTATGAGGTTATTCTTTAAGGCGTGGATGATTTCTGTAATCGAAGACTTAAGTTCATATCTGTAATTGTCTAAATCGGCTAACAGTAAATTTTTCTTATCCACAATAATCTTTGCAGCTGCCGATGGCGTCTCAACGAACACATCTGCTACCATATCCGAGAGGGTAATATTTATTTGATGGCCTACAGCTGAAATAGTAGGAATTTTTGAATTATAGATTGAGCGCGCTACGACTTCTTCGTTAAACGACCAAAGGTCCTCTATGCTTCCTCCTCCGCGCGAGATTATAATACAATCGACTTGTTTAAACCCCGTTAGAGACATCAAGCCTTTTTCTTGCTGCTTTATAGTCTCTAACGGGGTAAACTGATTAAAATCTTCTATCGCCTCGGCTATCTCTTTTGCGGCAGATTCTCCTTGAACGCGCACAGAACGGATCACTACATCAACACAAGGAGCGCCTTTTTTGAGTATCTGTAATATGTCCCTAATCGCCGCTCCGGCACTAGAAGTAACCACCCCCACTCTAAAAGGCATAAGCGGCAGCTCTTTTTTATGCCCGGCCTCAAATAATCCTTGTTTAAATAATTTATTTTTTAATTGCTCGAAGGCTAATTGTTGCGCGCCTATGCCCTTGGGTTCAATTCTTTCTACAATTATCTGGTATTGCCCCCGCGGCGGATAAACATCGATTTTGCCGAAACATATTACTTTGAGCCCGTCTTCTATCTTAAATTTAATATCTCTATTAGCACGGGAAAACATTGCTGCCGCAAGAACAGCGCCTTCATCTTTAAGAGAAAAATAAAAATGGCCGGAATTAGCGGCTTTGAAATTTGAGATTTCCCCCTCAACCCAAACTTCTGCAAAAGTGTTTTCGAGTATTAACTTTATGTCTTTTGTAATTTCTGAGACAGTGTAGATATGTTTTTCTTTGTTATTTTGTTCCTGCATTGGTCTCTGTATTTTTTTCTACGCTCGGTGCGGCGGGTTGTTCAGGTTTCTTTGAACTTTGCGGTTCTTTAGCCGGCTGTTCTTTTGGCAATTCTTTTGCCGGCTCTTTTTCTGGTTCTTTTACCGGCTCTTTAAGCTCCGGTTCCCTGGGTTTCTTTTTAAGCACAATCATTTGGATTGAATAAGGATTTAGTGTCATTTTCTCCTGATAAGACTCGAAGGCATTTATATCCTTTTCCTCAACCGGAGAAAATTCGCAGCCAGAACTACACGATGAATCCACTATATACCTCTGATACACATACTTTTCTTTCGGCTCATTAGGATCGGCTGATGCCGCTGCATTGGTAGATTTATTTTTTTCCGGGTTCAGGTTCTTAAGCTCTATTTTTATATTGCGGTCATTCGCCACAAATTTTTTTGCTGAATCAACCAATTCATGCGCCTTCTTTAAAATATTTTTTACGCCGTTTGTTACGCGTAAGCCGGAAACATTTAAAGTCCCCTGCATAATTTTTTCTAATTTGCCGGATTTAATAATATTCAGTAAAGTTTTGCGTTCCGCGGGTTTTAAATTCGCTATATTTTCCGATATATAATTCATACCTATATCGGGATCTATATAATTATAAATCAGCATGGCGATCCCGTCTTGGGTTTTGCTGGCAATTACTCCTACAAACGTATCTTTGAATTTCGGCAAGAATATATCGCTTCCTAGGGCTGATAACATCCTAAAAACAAAATATATGGATTTGGCAGCCCCGTCATATTTTGGACTCTCTGGATTAAAAGAAAAGGCCCCTACGTTTCTTACTATTCCTTCTTTGTTATCCTGGAAATCCTCGAGACAAAAATATACCTGGTAATCAATGCCGGCTTCATACATATTCTTTAAGCGGCTGGGGATATAACTGGCGCAAATAAATGATTTTTCTGCCCGCGCAGATAATACATTGGCATCCCTGTCATAATTCCATTCATCAACGATTAAGGGAACATTCCTGTCGAAATTAAAATATGATAACCAATCCCGGATAAGCTGGACTGCGGTCTTTTTATATATACTACTTTCTTTTTCTGTATTGGGATCTGATGAAAAGGCGTGCCAGCTAATAAAATCTAGAGGGAGGCGATACTGAGAACAGAATTTAATTAATTCGTAGATAAGGCTTTTTTCGGGAGTAGCAATTGTATTACCGTCGATATCCTGGAACCACCAGCTGACACTTGGACCCCCTATAGGTATGTGAATTTTTGTTTCAGCTTCCAGCTCCTCGGCGCCTTCTGCCACAGCCCGATACAAATTAAGGTATTCCTGCTTTCTGCCTAAAAAGAAATCATCTGAATCAGGCGCATCCCAGACTTCATACCATATGTTGTACCTTTTGTTACAGCTTAATTCCCTGATATCGTTCTTGATTAATTCCTTAAATGATTTTAGGTCGCGAGGCGGGCTTTTTTTGTCCAATATCTGACCTAAGCCTGCAGACGTACCAAAAATATCCAAAATAACTATGCCTCCAGCATCAGTTATATTTTTCATTACTTCATTGTAATTACTGATTAGTTTATCCTGCGAATCCTTATCTTTTGCAAGTTGAGCTATCTCCCATAAACTATACTGCATGCGATATATGCTGCCGAATCCGATGTCCTTTTGCCAACGCTCAAGAACCTCCTTTGCCGCCAGGTTTTGAGGCCAGGTAATTTCGCTATGAAATCCGCGTCCGCTTAAGTCAATATCGGGCTTAAAGATTTTAGGTAGGGGAATGGTGTTTGCGGAAACATCCAATGTGAATTCCAGGTCGTCGGTTTGCTGGGCAAACGCGTAATGACGAATTCCAAAGCACAAAATCCAAAATAAGCACAAAGTACAAATAACAAATGACAAAACATGGGTTTCGAATTTTGTCATTTGAATTTTGAATTTATTTTGAATTTTGAATTTTGTCATTTGATATTAAGTTATAACTTTCTTCTGTATCCTCAAAATCGACTTTGCCTTTCCTGTTTTCTCGTCTATATCCAAAACCGCTCCGTGAAGCTGGATATTTTCCTGTGCCACTTCAAACCTTACGGGGATAGACGTAAGAAATCTTTCCAAAACATCTTCTATTTTCCTGCCGATAACAGAGTCGTATGGACCGGTCATGCCGGCATCCGTAAGATATGCGCTGCCTTTGGGCAAGATTTTTTCATCTGCGGTTTGTATATGCGTATGCGTACCCAAAATCGCTGATACTTTTCCGTCTAAATACCATCCTAATGCTATCTTTTCCGATGTTGCCTCGGCGTGAATATCCACAATTATTATATTCGTCTCTTTCGACAGTTCCTCTTGCGCGAGAATAGTGGTTTTAAAAGGGCATTCCAACGCATCCATAAAAACCCTGCCATTAACATTCACTACTCCCACTTTTCTGCCGTCTTTTGTTTTGTATGTATTGAAGCCTCTGCCGGGAGCCCCGCTGGGAAAATTTAAAGGCCTTAATATCCTTTCCTCTTGATTGATAATCTCGAAAATATCTCTTTTTTTCCAAATATGGTCTCCTGATGTAAGCACATTAATTCCGTAGCCAAAAAGCTCTTCTGCAACTTTAGGAGTAATGCCTGAACCTCCGGCTGCATTTTCCGCATTTGCGATAACAAAATCCAGCCAATACTCCTTAATTAAGCCGGGTAAAAGCTTTTTAATCGCTTCCCTGCCGGGTGCGCCGACTATGTCGCCGATAAATAGTATTTTCATTTTGCGTACTCTATTGCCCTCGTTTCTCTGATTACAGTTACTTTAATCTGCCCCGGATACTCCATGCCTTCTTCGATTTTTTTGCGTATATCCCGGGAAAGATTCACGGCATCCACATCTGATATTTTTTCCGGCTGCACGATTACACGGATCTCGCGTCCGGCCTGTATTGCAAACGACTTTTCAACTCCTTTAAATAAATTGGCAATGGACTCTAATTTTTCCAGCCTCTTTATATATGTTTCCAGGGTTTCTCTCCTCGCCCCTGGCCTTGCGGCGCTTATTGCATCTGCTGCTATCGCCAATACTCCGTATAAACTCTGCGCCTGCGTTTCTTCATGGTGCGCCTCAATTGCAGATACCACTTCCGGCGACTCATTATATTTCTTGGCAAGTTCTGCTCCCAACTTAGCATGAGTACCTTCAACCTGATGGTCCACCGCTTTCCCTATATCATGCAATAATCCTATGCGCCTGCCCAATTTAAAATCCAAACCCAATTCAGAAGCCATCACGCCTAAAAGAAAAGAAACTTCTTTGGAGTGTTGAAGCGCGTTTTGTCCGAAACTTGTGCGGTACTTCAGCCTGCCTAAAAGTTTTATTAATTCCGGGTGCAGGCCATTAATACCTGCTTCAAATGCTGCGTGTTCTCCCTCTTCTTTTATTTTATCGTCCATCTCTTTTTTGGTTTTTTCGACTATTTCTTCGATTCGTCCGGGATGGATTCTGCCGTCGGCAATAAGCTTCTCTAAACTCAGGCGTGCGATCTC
>Ga0315268_10004317_pt1 | contig 15448 bp, 17 predicted proteins | sample C1_top_MG_FD_204535 | JGI IMG/M metagenome (GOLD analysis project Ga0315268, IMG submission 204535) | Sediment microbial communities from Yellowstone Lake, YNP, Wyoming, USA - C1_top | ecosystem: Environmental > Aquatic > Freshwater > Lake > Sediment | place: USA: Wyoming | collected 2017-08-01
ACCCATTGCGCGTGGATTTCAATCTGACGGCAGTGTCTGATTAAAATTTTAAAGCGGGGCGGGAGGCGGTCGTGAGTATCTGTTTAGCGGTAAGCACTATTGCAACTTGAATTGCGGCAATGTGCCAAGACCAGACCGTCGACGCGCTATATTGGATTTCCGGTTTTGACTCATTGCGGCCATTACTGAGAAGCTGTACAACAAATGCAGATGTCATCACCAACGAAGCTTTGACTCCCATGATTTCTTCGAAGTTCTGGTGACCCATGTCGTCTTGAATATATTGAGGGAAGTATGTCGTTGAAAAAGACTAAGGAGCAGATGATCCGACTGCTTGGCCAAGCGGACAACAGCGTGATTGCGCTGTCAGGAAAATGGGGTACAGGCAAGACTCACCTTTGGGATGAAATCAAGAAAAAGTCCGGCGATGACAAGGTCAAGAATGCACTCTATGTGTCGCTGTTTGGTCTGTCGAGCATCGACCAGGTAAAGCGCAAGCTCATCGAGGCGGCGATTCCCAGCGTAGAGTCGCATGGTGGAATGTTCGACGGCCTCAAGAACCTGTTCAAGGTAGGCGTCGAAGCTGCATCAGAGCACTACAAGGCATTGGCGGCCATTAAAGACCTGAACTTGTTGTTGATGGCACCTGTGGTGCTTCGAGGCAAGCTGGTCGTCATTGACGACATTGAACGGAAGCACGAGAAGCTGGGCATCGACGAGGTGCTCGGCTTCATCGACGAGTACTCAAAGCAGCACAAATCGCGGTTCGTACTTGTTCTTAATGACGACCAGCTCTCAAGTAACGTCGAACAAGAGAAACTTTGGGCGACCTTCCGTGAGAAAGTCATCGACCAAGAGATCAAGCTGTCGACGTCCGCGGAGGAAGCCTTTTCCATCGCGATTGGACTAGCCCCTTCGAAATATGCGGAGGCAATCAAGCGAGCGTCGATCGCATGCGACCTGACCAATATCCGCATTGTCGTCAAAGTCATCAAGGTGGCCAATCAGGTCTTGGCAGGGCGAGACTTGGAGGAGGCGATCCAGGCTCGGGTGGTGCCATCCATCGTCTTGTTTTCGGCCATCCACTATCGCGGCTTGGATGATGGTCCGGATTTCAAATTCGCATTGAATGCAGGCAACCCTGATTGGCTGGGATTCGGTCGGGATAAGAACAATGAGCCAACATCTGAGGAGAAACGAGAGGAACGTTGGCGGATGCTCATGCAGGAGTTGGGCATCCACTGCTGCGACGAGTTCGAAAAGCGGTTGGTCGAATTCTTGGAGTCAGGCCTTTTCGAAGCTGCCAACATCGAAACGATTATCGATCGCTATGTGGATGAAAAGGAAGCTATGGAGGCGAGGGAGGCCGTCAACGACTTTCTCAAACGGGCTTTTTGGGACCATCGTGTCGACGAGGCGCAGTTGGTTGCCGAAGCCGCTACCTTTCCTGCAAACGCAGGTCTTCTCGATCCGTTCGTCGTAACGGAACTCGATTCAGTGCTCGCGAAACTGTCTGGTGGGGCTGAAATTGGCAAAGCAATCATTGATGGCTGGATCAATGCGTTCAGGGCGCGTAATCCAACCACGGTGAATGACGAGAATCCTTTCAACAACCCGCTCCATCACCAGATCCAAGCCGAGTTTGCCGCAATTAAAGCCACTGCTCAGGCAAACGCCACAGTCGTCGATGCGTGCATGCACATTATCGAGAACGGAGGCTGGGGGGCTCTGCAAGAGGTGGCCATGAGGCAAGCCACGGCGGCTGACTTTGAGACCGCTATCCGCGAGATGGAGGATCTGGACAAGTTTCGCCGTTTCATGCGCCGGATGATTGAGATGCGTCTTCAACGTATGACCTACGATGCTCACTTCGGCACAGCTACGGAACGCTTTGTGGATGCCTGCCGAACCATCGCCAACGATGCGTCATCGCCTCGCTTGGCGGGGCTGATCCAACGACTGTTCGGCGGGACTGCCTTAGCATCCGAACTCGTTTCATCACAAGCCACCGGGCTATCGTCGCACCCATAAGGATTGGGTGGCGAGGCAGATTGTCCGAAGGTCAAAATGACAACTCTCGTAGCTGAGCAGTCGCTCAGATTGACGAAGCGAAGGTCAGCAACGGGTCGTGAACTGCATGTCACGAAGTTCTGCTTCGGTCAGCGCAATTTAAAATTGCATGAAGGTGAAGCAGTAAAATGGGTCGTAGCAAGATGGCAAAACTCCGTATCAACCTCTGCGCGTGTTCCGTTGCAGCACGCGCAGGCGCGCTGACTTCCGACTTCGCCGCTGCGGGTTTTTACGGTGCGGGTTTCTGGAACGGTGCGATCAGATCGCGCACCACGTCGTATTCGGCATCGCTGGTCGGCGCAAAACCATCATATTCCGGATCGAGCGCTTTCAGGATGGCCTGGTGGCTGGCGTTTGATTTGCGCAGGGCGAGTAGCGCATTGCGGAGTTTGGCGATCGACTTTTCGTCCATATTGCCGCGCACCGCGATGACGTAAGCCGGCAGCGGTACAGAAGTATGGATCACGCGCAGGCCCTTCTTCTCCCACTCGTGCGCCGTGGTGTCCTTCAGGATACCTGCGTCGAATTCGCCGCCGTTCACAGCGCGTGCGATGTTGTCGTAATGGCCGAGATACTGAACCTCGCCGAGATTTTCAATCGGCATGCCGGCGCCGACCACCACCGCGCGCTGCAACAGCGCTGCCTTGTCACCCAGTGCAAAACGTTTGCCGGCCAACTGGCTGACCGATTTGATCGGGCTGTCCTTGCGCACCACGATCATCAGATTGAACGAGCCCTTGCCCTGCGTGAGCAGCTTGACCAGCGGCTTGGCACCGGACTCCTTGCGTGCTTTGAGGAAGGCGACCGGCGTGAGGTAGGCGATGTCGGTCTGGCCGCTGGCCAGCGATTTCACGGCCTCGTCGAGGGTCGGCGACAGTCGCAACTCTGCCGGATGACCGGTCTGGCGTGCGAGGTACTCCACGAGCGGCGTAAGCCGCTGGTACATAACTGCGGGTACATCCATGGCTACCGAGCCCAGAACGGTTTTTCCTTCTTCCGCCGTTGCAGTCGCGGCAAACAAGGTCAGCAGCGACAAGGAAAATATTTTCAGTATCCGGTTCATGCTGCTTCCTCCTTAAATTTCGGTGACATCGGCTGTGTCTATGGTCACTCTGTTGCGGCCATTGTTTTTACTGAGGTACAGCGCCGCATCGGCGCGACGGTAGACTTCCTGGACAGACCGGGATGAGGTCATTTCCGCCACGCCAAAACTGGCGGTGACATCAATCTGTGTATCGTTGACCATGAACGGTGTGGTGGCGACTACCTGGCGCAATTTGTCGGCAACTTTGCTACCGATTTCGCCGGACGCGCGCCGGCAGAGAATGGCGAACTCCTCGCCACCCAGGCGGAAAACGATATCAGTCGTGCGCATGCTGTCTTGCAGACGCCCGGCCATGATGCGCAGCACGTGATCGCCGACGTCGTGCCCATAACGATCGTTGACGGATTTGAAGTGGTCGATGTCGGCCATAATCAGCACATGGATATCGCCATAACGGCGGCACAGGTCCAGTTCCTTGGCCATAATCGCGTCGAAATGGCGACGGTTATACAGGCGGGTCAACTGGTCGGTGATCGCGATCTGCATCAGCTCTTCATTGAGCAGATGAAGATTCTTGGCCTGTTCTTCGAGCTGTTCGTTGGCCGTGATGAGTTTTGCGTCAGCCAGTTCGATCTTGGTATTCAGCTGAGTGTGTGCCAGGTTGAGCTGCCCGCGCAGGTCGTTGAAGAGCCGGGCGATAAGCCCAAATTCATCAGAGGAGTTGATCGGGATATCGACATTCAATAGTCCCTTGTCGCCGAAACTGCGCCGCAGGCTACGTGCAATGGTGGTCAATGGGCGGATCACGAGATACGACAACACGATAAATTCGGCCAGTGCAATCATCAGGGCGAGCAAGCTTTCGCGCCACACCAGTGCCTTGCGCTCGGATTTCATCTTGGCAATGATGGCGTTGTTGTTCAGGCCCACGATCAGCGAACCGATCTGCTTGTCGGCGAATACGATCGGCTTTTCGAACACGAGCTCGGGGTTGTCCGGCGGTTTTCCGCCAATTTCGCCCATCGGGTTGCCGCGCAGGCTGACCACCTTGGCATAGGAAATGTCGGGCAATTTGGCGTACTCCGTCAGCGCCAGTTTGATGGCCTCATAGTCGTAGCCGATCAACAGCGGCCCCATGTTGCGCGCCATGAGTGTGGCAAGATCCTCGCCGCGCATGCGGGTCTCGTGCACCACGGCTTGCTGCTGGTCGTGCAGTGTCCACCAGCCGGCCACGGTAAACGCCACAGTCAGCACCAGGATCATCAGCATCACCATTTTGTGGCGAATGCTCGGAGCGTAACGTCTCATACGCGATGGCTTGCGTTTGGTATTGGAGTCAGGAGTGTTCATGCATACATTTCTTGTGGTCTAAAGCTCACTATAGTTGATGTCTGGAAGTGCGAAATTTAGCCGGCCTATAGCGAATAACCCTGCGCGATACCCTGTTGAATAAAGGAGAGGATTTCAACCGCATAACTCATCTAAAGTATCCTTGACCAAGCTACTCTAGTCAATGGAAGTGTGCGATGGAATATGTCTTTTTGGGGGGCGCGCCAATTTCAGCCTACGCTAGCGGCAAGTTCATCCGCAATGGGTACGAAGGGGCGGGCGCATGAATCGTCCTGCGCTGCCAAGCGCGCGGCGCCTTGCTCTGTTACAATGCGCGCCAGCGGCATTTATCCAGTCTCCTTGCCGCTTCCATACTGGCTTTAAAACCCCTCTATCTGCCTAAGACTGGCGCCGTTCACGGCGACAGGCCGATGTTTACCCCGGAATAAAATTATGACTTTCTCTGCCCTCGGCTTGTCCGATGAAATCGTCCGCGCCGTTACCGAGCGCGGTTACACAGAACCCACGCCTATACAGGCGCAGGCCATACCTGTCGTGCTGGGCGGCGGTGATCTGCTGGCCGGTGCGCAAACCGGCACCGGCAAGACCGCCGGTTTCACGCTGCCGATACTGCAGCGGCTCACCGCATCTGCAAAACCTGTCACCGGCAAATTCCCGATCCGCGCGCTGGTGCTGATCCCAACGCGCGAGCTGGCGGCGCAGGTGGAGGAGAGCGTGCGCGACTACGGCAAATACCTCAAGCTCAGTTCGATGACGATGATAGGCGGTGTCAACATCAACCCGCAGATTGCGCGCCTGAAAACGCGCGTGGATATTCTGGTGGCCACGCCGGGGCGTCTGCTCGACCACGTGCAGCAACGCACGGTCGATCTGTCGCAGGTGGAAATACTGGTGCTGGACGAAGCCGACCGCATGCTGGACATGGGCTTCATCCGCGACATCAAGAAAATCCTCGCGCTGCTGCCGAAGCAGCGGCAGAACCTGCTGTTCTCCGCCACCTTCTCCGACGAGATCAAGGCGCTGGCCGACGGCCTGCTGACCAATCCGGCGTTGATCGAAGTGGCGCGCCGCAATGCCACCGCCGAGCTGATCGAGCAGCGCATCTACCCGGTCGACCGCGAGCGCAAGCGCGAGCTGCTGACCAAGCTGATCAAGGACAACAACTGGCACCAGGTGCTGGTGTTCACGCGCACCAAGCACGGCGCCAACAAGCTGGCCGAGCAGCTGGACAAGGACGGCATTTCGGCCATGGCGATCCACGGCAACAAGAGCCAGGCGGCGCGCACCCGCGCGCTGGCGGAATTCAAGAGCGGCAAGCTGCAGGTGCTGTGCGCGACCGACATCGCGGCGCGCGGCATCGACATCAGCGAGTTGCCGCACGTGGTGAATTTCGAACTGCCCAACGTGGCCGAAGATTACGTGCACCGCATCGGCCGCACCGGCCGCGCGGGCTCTGAGGGCGAGGCGAGTTCGCTGGTGTGCATAGATGAAAAGAAACTGCTGAACGACATCGAGCGCCTGATCAAACGAGACATCCCGGTAGTGCAGGTGCCCGGTTTCGAACCCGATCCGCGCATCAAGGCCGAGCCTATTCTTAACGGCCAGAACCGTGGCCAGGGCGGCGGGCAAGGCCGTGGTCAGTCGGCACCGCGTGCCGGAGGCGGACGTGCACCCTCTGCACCGCGTGCGGGTGGTGGGCAGGGGCGCAGCGGTGGTCCCGGCGCAGGCAAGCCTGCCGGTGGTGGCGCGGGGCGCGGCGCTGCTCCGGTGCTGCATCGCTCCGGGGGGCGCGGCCGCTGATTGCAATACGGTTGCAATCCGACTAAAGTTGATCGCGCTGGTATGTGCCTGAGTATCTTTAATAGGAGAATTTAAATGAACAAGTATTTGATGCGTTTCAGCAGTCGTGTGGTGATGGCCAGCATGTTGAGCATGAGCGTCTGGATGCCGGGCGCGCAAGCCAGCATGGTCAGCGGCGAACAGGTAATTGCCAGCCAGTCCGTGCAGCATGACCGCGAACGGCTGCGGTCGCTGTTCGAACGTGCCGACGTGCGCGAGCAACTGCTGGCGCGCGGTGTGGATGCCAGTTCCGCGCAGGCGCGTATCGATGCGCTGACCGACAGCGAGGTTGCCAGCATTGCCGGCAAGCTCGACAGCCTGCCCGCCGGTGGCGATGTCATCGATGCGCTGATATTTGTCTTCCTGGTGCTGCTGGTCACCGACATACTCGGCTTCACCAAGGTGTTCCCTTTTACCAGAGCCATACATCGTTAACAGCGTGCTTTGTATTTTTCGCGCCCGCGTTATAGCGGGCGTTTTCATTATGGTATTGCTGTCTGCGTGCGGCACGACGCAGCAAATTCAGGCGCTGCGCAGCACGCCGCCTGCCCATCTGCCTGTTCGTGCAGAGCTGACGCAGGTGGTTTTTTATCCGCAGGATGAGCATCAGTGCGGGCCGGCAGCGCTGGCGATGGCGTTGCAGAATGCCGGCGTGAATGTGACGCCGCAGCAGCTGACGAATTTTGTCTACCTGCCGGAAAAGCAGGGCAGCCTGCAGGTGGAAATGCAGGCGGCGGCGCGCCGGCACGGCATGGTGGCCTACTTGCTGCCGCCCAGGCTGGCAGACGTGATGGCGGAAGTTGCTGCGGGCCACCCGGTCGTCGTGCTGCAAAATCTGGCCCTGAGCTGGTACCCGGTTTGGCATTACGCGGTGGTGGTGGGATATGACCTCGGGCGCGAGCAACTGATACTGCGTTCCGGCAAGGATGCGCGGCAGGAGCTGTCTTTCTTTACGTTTGAAAAAACCTGGGCGCGCAGCAATGACTGGGCGATGGTGGTGCTGCCGCCGGGGCGGCTGCCGCAGACTGCGACGGCCGAGACTTATATTCCAGGCATTGCCGCGCTTGAGCACAGCAGCCCGGAACTGGATGTGTGGCCGGCGTATGCGGCCGCGATGCAGCGCTGGCCGGACAACCTTGCGGCAAAAATCGCCGCAGGCAATTATGCCTACAACCGCAACAATCTGAATCTGGCCGAACAGCTTTTTTCCGAGGCTGCACAGGCGCATCCGGATGCGCTGGCCGCCTGGAACAATCTGGCGCAGACGCTGAGCGACCTTGGCAAATATGATGAGGCACTGGTCGCCGCGCGCCATGCGCTGGAGATAGGCGGCACGCTGGAAGCCGTTGCGCGCGGCACGCTGGCGGAAATCGAGCGGAAAAAATTTGAGCACGACGGCAAGAAATGAACATGTTGAATACTATTGCAAAGAAGGAAGAATCCGATGAGTAATTCACCGACCAATGAAGAAGTAATCGTAGCCACCCAGCTGTGGCTGGAGCGCGCCGTGATCGGCCTGAACCTGTGTCCGTTCGCCAAGGCAGTGCACGTGAAGAAGCAGATCCGTTATGTGGTCAGCGATGCGACTACCCCCGAGGAGCTGCTGGAAGAGCTGATGAGCGAGCTGGAGGTGCTGGCCGAAGCGCCCTCCGAAGAAATCGATACGACGCTGTTGATCCACCCGCATGTGCTCACCGACTTCCTCGACTACAACGATTTTCTGGGCGTGGTGGACGAGGCAATCGAGGACTTGGAGCTGGACGGCATCCTGCAGGTCGCCAGCATGCATCCGCAGTATCAGTTTGCCGATACGCAGCCGGAAGATATCGAGAACTACACCAACCGTTCGCCGTATCCGATGCTGCATCTGCTGCGCGAGGCGAGCATCGTCAAAGCGGTGGCCGCGTTCCCCGAGGCGGAGCAGATTTTCGATCAGAACATCGAGCGATTGCGCAGCCTTGGGCATGCCGGCTGGAACGAGCTGGGGCTGCTCAACCAGGCTCCACTGCCGGACAAGGAATAAAGTGCAGCACACTACGCCCGATTACTCCGCGCTTACTCCGGACTGCGTGCTGAACGCGCTCGAAAGTCTCGGCATGCGCTGCGACGGACGCCTGCTCGCGCTGAACAGTTACGAGAACCGCGTGTATCAGGTCGGCATCGAAGACAGTTCGCCGCTGGTGGCGAAATTCTATCGTCCCGCGCGCTGGAGCGATGCCGCGATACTCGAAGAACATGCTTTCGTGCAGGAGCTGGTCGAGCGCGAAATTCCGGTGGTGCCGGCGTTGACGCTGCACGGGAAAACGCTGCACAGCTTCGACGGATTCCGCTTCGCGGTTTTCCCGAAACACGGCGGACGCGCGCCAGAACTGGAAGACCGCCGCACGCTGGAATGGATGGGACGTTTCCTCGGGCGCATTCACGCCATCGGCGCGCTCAAGCCGTTCCTGCATCGCCCCGAGCTGAACATCGAAACTTTTGGCGTGGCCCCGCGCGATTTTCTGCTGGCGCACAATTTCATTCCGCTCGATCTGGATGCCGCCTGGCGCAGCGTGGCGCAGCAGGCGCTGGACGGCGTGCGCCACTGCTATGCGCGCGCGGGCGATGTGAAAATGCTGCGCCTGCACGGCGACTGCCACGCGGGCAACGTGCTGTGGACGGACGATGGCCCGCACTTTGTCGACTTCGACGACAGCCGCATGGGGCCGGCGGTGCAGGATTTGTGGATGCTGCTGTCGGGCGAGCGCGCCGATATGGTGCGGCAGATGGGCGACGTGCTGGCGGGCTATGAAGACTTCTGCGAATTCGATCCGCGCGAATTGCATCTGGTCGAAGCGCTGCGCACGCTGCGCCTGATCCATTACTCCGGCTGGCTGGCGCAGCGCTGGGACGACCCCGCGTTCAAGCAGGCTTTCCCGTGGTTCAACACGCAGCGCTACTGGCAGGACCGCATACTCGAACTGCGCGAGCAGATCGCGCTGATGCAGGAGCCACCGCTGTGGCAAACGTAATCATGTCAGAAAAAGCAATTAGCCACTGATGAACACGGATTAACACTGATAAAACAAATGCCCGGAAGAGCATTCGTTCTTGCACTCCAGATGAGATTCTTTGCGGAGCAGCATTTTTATATCCGTGGACATCGGTGTTAATCCGTGGCTGATATTCCATATGTTGGATAATCAATATGAGCAAACAGCAGATCATCCGTTGTCCTTGTGGCAGCAATAAAAAATACAACGACTGCTGCGGACGTTATCTGGATGGCGGTGAAGCCGCGCCCACCGCTGAAGCGCTGATGCGCTCGCGCTACACCGCTTATACCTTGCTGCGCGAAGACTACCTGCTGGCGACCTGGCACGCCTCCACGCGCCCCGCTGCTTTGGGATTGGCGGAGGATGCCGCAAGCAAGTGGATAGCTCTGCAAGTGAAGCGCCACGAACAGCAGGATGCCGAACACGCCATCGTCGAGTTCGTCGCGCGCTACAAGGTGGGGGGGCGCGCGCATCGCCTGCATGAGGTGAGCCGCTTTGTGCGCGAGGCGGGGCTATGGTTTTATGTGGATGGGGATGTTGCCTGAAGACCCTGTCCCGGGCTTGTTGTAATATTTGCCATGCCCGTCGGGTAGAATTTCGTTGTGCAACGCAGCGGCTATTGCGTCAATGCCCGTATGCAGAATCAGAAAGAGGTGCGCCCGTGGAAAATCGCTATAAATATTCAGCCCTGCTGGCCATCGTGTTCATTCTGGTGGCAGGTTGCTTTCTGGTGCTGAGGCCGTTCCTGACCGCGATGCTGCTCGCCGCCGTCGTTTGTATTTCGACCTGGCCGCTTTATCTGCGGCTGTTGCGCGGCATCAAGGGGAGGAAAAACCTGGCCGCGATCACGATGACGCTGTCGCTGACGCTGGTGATCATCCTGCCGCTGGCGCTGGTGGCATACAACCTGGCCGACAACGTCGCCGCCTTTTACGAAGCGATCCGGCGGGCCGTGGAGGCCGGGCCGATAGCGCCCCCGGCCTGGCTGAAGGAGGTGCCGATAGTGGGAACATCGGTTGATCAATATTGGCACTTGATTGCGACCAGCCAGGAAGAAATGGATGCGCTGGTGAAACGCCTGCTGGAGCCGGTCAAAAATTTTCTGCTGGCGGGCGGAATCCTGCTGGGCCAGGGCGTGATCGAAATGAGCCTGGCCGCCTTCATCAGTTTCTTTTTTTACCGCGATGGCGTGGCGCTGGTGCGTTTCATCAATGTGGCGATGGATCAGGTGGTCGGGAACCATGCGGCGAAAGTCCTCGGCATCATCAACAACACCGTGCGCAGCGTCATGTTTGGATTGTTGGGAACCGCGCTGGCGCAAGGCTCCGTGGCCACCATAGGCTTTGCCATTGCCAGCGTTCCGGCAGCGCTGCTGCTGGGCGCCGCTACTTTTCTGCTTTCATTGATTCCGGTCGGGCCGCCGCTGATCTGGGGCAGTGCAGCCGCCTGGCTGTTCTATCAGGGCAGCGTGGGATGGGGGGTATTCATGCTGCTGTGGGGATTTTTCCTGATCAGCGGTGTGGACAACGTGGTGAAGCCCCTCTTGATCAGCCGTGGCAGCAACTTGCCGTTTGTGCTGGTCTTGTTCGGCGTGATGGGCGGGATACTCGCCTTCGGCTTCGTCGGCGTTTTCATCGGACCGACGCTGCTGGCGGTGGGATACAGCCTGCTGCAGGAGTGGGCTGCGCGGGCATAGGCCTTCAGTGCTGGCTTGAGAGCAGTACGCCGAGCCAGACCGTGAATTTGCCGGTTGCGTCGTTAAGGTTGCGGGCGGATTCAGTCATGCGATTTGCATCGGATAAGATCGGACAAGAAGGCTCGTTAGACTTTGCCCCGCATAATCATTAGACTTGCGCCCTTTTCAAGGCCTTACGGCTATTTACATTAAGAATGAATCATGGCAACTGATCCGGCAGCACTCTCATCCACCGACACCCCGGCGCCCGTATCGAGCGAGCTGATTGCGCGCGAAGTCGCGCGCCGCCGCACCTTCGGCATCATCTCCCACCCGGACGCGGGCAAGACCACGCTCACCGAAAAGCTGCTGCTGTTCTCCGGCGCGATCCAGCTGGCGGGCACGGTGAAGGGGCGCAAGAGTGGCCGCCACGCCACGTCCGACTTCCTCGATATTGAAAAGCAGCGCGGCATCTCGGTTGCCAGTTCGGTGATGCAGTTCGAGTACCGCGACCATGTGGTGAACCTGCTCGATACGCCCGGTCACCAGGATTTTTCCGAAGACACTTACCGCGTGCTGACCGCGGTGGACTCCGCGCTGATGGTGATCGACGCGGCCAAGGGCGTGGAGACGCAGACCATCAAGCTGCTGAACGTGTGCCGCATGCGCAACACCCCCATCATCACTTTCATCAACAAGATGGATCGCGAGACGCGCGATCCGGTGGAGCTGCTGGACGAAGTCGAATCGGTGCTGAATATCCAGTGTGCGCCGGTGACCTGGCCGCTGGGCATGGGCAAGACGTTTCGCGGCGTGTATCACCTGTTGCGCGACGAAATCATGCTGTTCGAGGCGGGCGAGGAACGCGACACGCAGGAATTCGAGATCATCAAGGGCATCAACAATCCGCGCCTGGCGGAGATGTTCCCGCTGGAAATCGAGCAGCTCAAGATGGAAGTGGAGCTGGTGCATGGCGCTTCTCACCCCTTCGATTTGCAACGCTTCCTCGAAGGCAAGCAGACGCCGGTGTTCTTCGGTTCCGCGATCAACAACTTCGGCGTGCGCGAAATTCTGGACGCACTGCTGGACTGGGCGCCCTCGCCGCGCGAGCGCGATGCCACGGTGCGTGTGGTCAAGCCGGCCGAAACGGCGTTCTCCGGTTTCGTGTTCAAGATACAGGCCAACATGGACGCCAACCACCGCGACCGCATCGCGTTTCTGCGCGTGTGCTCCGGCCATTTCGAACGCGGCATGAAGATCAAGCATCTGCGCATCAACCGAGAGATTCGCGTATCCAATGTGGTCACGTTCATGGCCTCCAGCCGCGAGCAGGTGGAAGAGGCGTACGCGGGCGACATCATCGGTTTGCCCAACCACGGCAACATGCAGATCGGCGACAGTTTCTCCGAGGGCGAGCTGCTGCAGTTCACCGGCATCCCGTATTTTGCGCCGGACTTTTTCCGCTCGGTGCGCATCCGCAATCCGATCAAGGTGAAGCAGCTGCACAAAGGTTTGCAGCAGCTCGGCGAAGAAGGCGCGGTGCAGGTGTTCAAGCCGGTCAGCGGCGGCGACCTGATCCTGGGCGCGGTCGGAGTATTGCAGTTCGACGTGGTCGCCAGCCGCCTGCAGGGAGAATACGGCGTGGACGCGGTGTTCGAAGGCACCAGCACCACCAGCGCGCGCTGGGTCACCTGTGACGACAAGAAAATGCTGGCCGATTTCGAGAAGGCGCTGTCCAACAACGTCGCCTACGATGCGGCCGGCAACATGGCTTATCTCGCGCCGAACAACGTCAATCTGAAGCTGACGCAGGAGCGCTGGCCCAAGGTGGTGTTCCATACCACGCGCGAACATGCGGTGAAACTGTAGGGGCGGTTACGTGTGTTTGCAATGCGCGCCGCTTATGCGGATAGTACATGTGGAGAAAATGAGATGAGCAATACCCTTTTTAATCTGGCCGCGCCAAAGAAATCGGCCAATTTCAGCATCAATACCGATCTTCTGCGGCAGGCGCAGCGCAGCCAGTGGCTGGAAGAGAATCAGCGCGCTTTGGAAGAGTACAACCGCCGCATTGAAACGAGTGGCACGTTCAGTGACGGCCTGCGACGGTTCTGATGGCGCAGTTTGACGTTTACCTTAACGGAATTTAATGCCATGCAACAACTCGACTTCAAACTCAACGGCGAATTCGTCGAACTGAACCAGTTGCTGAAATTGGTCGGCGTGTGCGACAGCGGCGGCGCGGGCAAGGCGCTGGTCGCGGAAGGCGTGGTGTCGGTGGACGGCAAGCTGGAGCTGCGCAAGACTGCCAAGATACGCGCTGGTTCGGTGGTGACGCTGGGCGACGTGCGCATCACCGTGCACGCCTGAGTCCATGCTGTACATTGCCCACAACGTCACCATTGCCGATCACGAGATCGAGCTGACTGCGGTGCGTGCGCAGGGCGCGGGCGGGCAGAACGTGAACAAGGTTTCCAGCGCGGTGCATCTGCGCTTCGACATCAATGCTTCATCACTGCCGCCGGAATTCAAGGCGCGGCTGCTCGAACTGCGCGACCAGCGCATCACCAAGGACGGCGTGGTGATCATCAAGGCGCAGGAATTCCGCAGCCAGGAAATGAATCGCGGCGAGGCGCTGCGGCGCCTGAAAGAACTGGTGCAGAGCATCGCGGTGCTGCCCGCCGTGCGCCGCGCAACCAAGCCCACGCGCAACTCGCAGAAGCGGCGCATGGACAGCAAAGCCAAGCACGGCGCGACCAAGGCGATGCGTGGGCGGGTGTCCGAGTAGGGGCGTATGGCAATACGCCCTTTTTCGATACACCACCCATCCGCCATTACCACATACACGACCAAGAGCTCTACCACATGCACCTCCAAAGGCGTATTGCCATACGCCCCTACGGGATATCTCGAATCAATAGGAAATTCATGGCCATCAAAGCAACGATCTTCAAAGTCAATCTGCAAATCGCGGACATGGAGCGGCATTATTATCAGGATCACGCGCTGACGCTGGCACGCCATCCCTCCGAAACAGATGAGCGCATGATGGTGCGGCTGCTGGTGTTCGCGTTGCACGCGCACCCGTATCTGGAATTCGGCCAGGGCATGACTGCCGACGATGAGGCGGATCTGTGGCAGAAGGATCTGACCGGCGCGATCGAGCTGTGGATAGACGTCGGCCTGCCGGATGAAAAGCTGATCCGCAAAGCCTGCGGCCGCGCCGACCGGGTGATGGTGTACTGTTACGGCGGGCGTCCCGCCGACATGTGGTTCGCGCAGAACAGCGGCCAGTTCGAGCGCCTGAAGAATCTCACCGTGATCAATCTGCCGCAGGAGAGCACGCGCGCCATCGCCAAGCTGGCGCAGCGCAACATGCAGCTGCAGTGCACCATACAGGACGGGCAGGTATGGCTCGGCGACGGCAACGAAAGCGTGCAGGTCGAGCGGGTGGTGTTGAAGACTGGCGTCTGAATTCAGATGCGGCGCAAGGCAGAAAATTACCGGGAAACCTGGAAGGCCAATATGAACAAGATTGTGTTGTTGATCCTGCTGTCTTTTTTTGCGTCGGCGACGCCCGGCTTCGCGGGTACAGAGCCTGCCGTAGTCTATTGGGATTCGGCGGCAGGCAAGGCATTGCGCGCGCGCATCCCGGCCGATGCAGACTACTGGCAGCTGAGCACGACCTTCGCCGTGCAAAGCACGCAGACATTCTGTTCAGTGGCCAGCGCGATTACCGTGCTCAACGCGATGCCGGTCAAGAAGCCGGTTGATCCGGAATATGCCCCCTACGCCTACTTCACTCAGCGCAACTTTTTCACGCCCGATGTGGCGAAAGTCATCAGCGCGCAGGCCGTGCTGGATATGGGCATGACGCGGGAAGAGATGGCCGAGGCACTCACTCTGCACGGCGTCAAGGCGAGAACCATCGCCGGCGACACGCTGCACGACGAAGGACTGAGAACCTTGCTGCGCAAGGCGCTGGGCGATGACGGGCAGTTTGTTCTGGCCAATTATTTGCGCGCAAACCTGGGGCAGGTGGGCGGCGGGCACTGGTCAGTGCTGGCGGCCTATGATGCGCAGTCGGACAGCGTGCTGATACTCGATGTGGCCAAGTACAAATACTCCCCGGTGTGGGTCGGCATCAGCACGTTGCGGGGGGCAATTGCCACGCTCGACAGCACCAGCAACAAGGCGCGCGGGCTGGTCATCGTGTCGAAGTGAGCGTGTTGCGCGCAGGAGGAGCCCGCGGCGAGAGAAGTGTCTGCTAGTGTATCCGTCTTGAGGGCAAAGGCGATCGCAGGAAAAGCGCTTCTGCCAGAAGGTGCTTTTCAATACCCTGGAAGTGAATGAAATTTATCCCCAGATGAAATTTTGAATCGCTGGAAGAGGGCACTGCATGGCGCAGCGAGCACTCGATTCTGGTCACAACTT
>Ga0315268_10004318_pt1 | contig 15446 bp, 16 predicted proteins | sample C1_top_MG_FD_204535 | JGI IMG/M metagenome (GOLD analysis project Ga0315268, IMG submission 204535) | Sediment microbial communities from Yellowstone Lake, YNP, Wyoming, USA - C1_top | ecosystem: Environmental > Aquatic > Freshwater > Lake > Sediment | place: USA: Wyoming | collected 2017-08-01
ACGTGAAGCGGAAGTACAACCTGCTGATCGGCGAGCCGACGGCGGAACGTGTCAAGGTTGCGATCGGGAACGCGTTCCCGGGCTTCTCGGAATCCACGGAGATCAAGGGACTCGACATGGTCTCCGGAGTGCCCAAGGCGCTCACCCTCCATTCGGACGAGGTGCGAGAGGCGCTGTCCGAGCCGATCCGGATCATCGTCGACGCCGTCAAGAGCGTGTTCGAGGAAGCCCCGCCGGAACTGGCGGGAGACATCTACGACCGGGGAATCGTGCTCGCCGGCGGCGGGGCGCTGCTGCGCAATCTCGACGTCTTGCTGCGGGAAGAGACGGGGCTCCCCGTCACGGTGGCGGAGGACCCCCTCTCCTGCGTGGTGCTCGGGTCCGGCAAGGCGCTGGACGAGCTCGACCTGCTCCGGCAGGTGGCCCTGCATTAACCGATCGGGGGCGGACCAAGGTCCGCCTCCCCGGTCTCCAAGCGGTATCTATGCGATCCTTCTTCCGGAATTGGTGGCGGCTCCTCGTTACCGTGGCGCTCCTTGTCGCGGCGATCCAGGTCTTCGTCCGCCCTTCGACCGCGCTGGAGCGCGCCGAGCCGGTGCGCGCCGCCGGGGTCGTCCTCTTCCGTCCCTTCTACACCGCCGCGGACTTCCTGCGCGGCGGCCTTTCCGGCGTGTGGAACCGGTACGTCGCCCTGGTGGGTGTGTCCCGGGAGAACGAGCGGCTTCGGAAGGAAGTGACGGAACTCCGGGAGCGGCTCCACGAGACCCGCGACGCCGTCCTCGAGAACCGGCGGTTGAAGGAGCTCCTGCGCTACTCGGAGACCGTCGAACGGCGGACCGTCGGGGCGCGTGTGGTCGGGCACGACGTCTCCCCCTGGTTCCGGGCGATCTTCCTCGGCACCGGCTCGGAGGCGGGGGTCGAAACCGGGATGTCCGTGGTCACTCCCCACGGCGCGGTCGGGAGGATCCACAAGGCCCACCCGGGGCTTTCCGAGGTGCTGCTCGTCACGGACGGCAGGTTTGCGGCCGACGTGATGGTCGAGCGCAGTCGGGTCCGCGCCATCGCGGAAGGGGTAGGCGGGAACTTCTGCCGGCTGAAGTACGTCTCCCCGGCGCACGACGTCGCGGTGGGGGACCGGATCGTCTTCTCGGGGTTCGACGGGAGCATGCCCAAGGGGGTTCTCCTCGGCACCGTGGTCAGCGTCGACCGCCCGAAGGAGAGCCTCTTCCAGAAGGTGAAGGTCCAGTGCGCGGTGAACTTCCAGGACGTCGAGGAGGTGATGGTGATCCTCTCCCGCCCCTCCGTGCCGTTCCGGGCGGGAAAAGATTGAAACATTTCCTCGTGCTGCTCGCCCTGTCGTATCTGGGCGCCTCCCTCTGCGTCTGGTGGCTCTCCGGGTTCGTCCCCTGGTTCCTGCTCCCCGACTTCCCGTTTCTCGCGATCGTTTTCTCGGGGCTCTTCGTTCCGGGGATCGCGGGATTCCTGTGCGCGCTCCCCCCCGCGCTCTTCCGCGAGATCACGGTGTCCGCGCCCTCCTGGTCGATGTTCCTCGGGTCGATGGCCCTCTACTTCGCCTCGCGGGAGATCGGCCGCCGCTTCCTCCTGCGCAACGAACCGTCGCTCCTCTCCGCCGTCGTGTCCCTGCTGGCGGCCGAGTCGTTCTCCGTCGTCCTTCTCCTTTCCCTGTCCGGGGCCCGCCCCTTCTCCTTCCTGTGGGGCGCGCAGGAGGCCGTCCGGATCGCCTGGACCTCCCTGATCGCCGTCCCCCTCTTCCTGGACCTGTCGGTCCGCTGGCGCCGGGTGAAGGAATGACCGACAGGATCCGCAAGCGGGAGCAGGACCCCGACATCACCCGCCGATCGCGTCTTCTCCTCTACATTGCCTTCGGGGCGTTCGCGCTCCTCCTCGGACGGCTCTACTGGCTTCAGGTGGTGGAGTCCGACCGGTACCGGAATCTCGCGGAGAACAACCGGCTCCGCCTCCGGACGATCCGCGCGCCGCGGGGGTTGATCCTCGACCGGAAGGGGAGGGCGATCGCGGAGACGCAAGGCTCCTTCGATCTCGTCTGCTCCCCGGTGGACGTCAAGGACCTCGAGGCGGAGATCGACCTCCTCGCCGAGATCGTGGAGTTCGACGTCGACGACAACGAGATCCTCGACAAGATCCGCTCGGCGAAGCGGTCCAACCCCTACAGCAGCATCACCGTGGCGCGGGACCTCCGGTTCGAGCAGGTCTCGGTCATCGAGTTCAACCGGGAGAACCTCCCCGGCTTCTCCGTCCTGGTCGAGGCGAAACGGAGCTACCCCTACGGCACGGCCTTCGCGCACGTCCTCGGGTACGTGGGCGAGGCGAGTCCGGTGGAGATGGATCAGTCGGAAGACGGCTCGCTGGCGATGGGGGACCTGATCGGCAAGTACGGGCTCGAGCGGCAGATGGACAATGTCCTGCGGGGGGTGAACGGCGGCCGGAAAGTGGAGGTGGACGCGGCCGGGAGAGACCAGCGGCTCGTCGAGGAGGTGCCTTCCCGGGCCGGCGGCGCCGTGCACACCTGGCTGGACGCGGACCTGCAGGTGACGGCCCAGGAGGCGCTGGGAAACCGGGCGGGGGCCGTGATCGCCCTCGCGCCGCGGACGGGGGAGGTCCTCGCGTTTTACTCCGGCCCCGCGTTCGACCCGAACGCCTTCGCGCGCGGGATCCGCAAGGCCGACTGGCAGGCGCTGAACACCGACCCGCGCAAGCCGATGCAGAACAAGGGCCTGCAGGGGACGTACGCCCCGGGCTCCACCATCAAGCCGTTCCTCGCGATGACGGCCCTCGAGGAGAAGATGCAGGAGAAGGGGAAGACGGTCCTCTGCCCCGGGTCGTACCGCCTCGGGAACCGGGTCTTCCGCTGCTGGAGGGAGAAGGGGCACGGCGCCGTCGACATGTACCGGGCGATCGTGCAGTCGTGCGACGTCTACTTCTACACGCTCGGGCTGAAGCTGGGACCCGACCGGGTGGCGAAGCTGGAGAAGGACGCGGGGCTGGGGACGATCACGGGGATCGATCTCCCCGGGGAGCGGAAGGGGCTGGTCCCGGACACGGAGTGGAAGCGGTCCGTGAGCAAGGACCGGTGGTTCGACTACGAGAGCGTGATCCTCGGGATCGGTCAGGGGGCGGTTCACCTCACTCCCCTCGGGATGGCCGTCGGCTACGCGGCGCTGGCGACGGGCGGCGAGGTGATGCGGCCCCGCGTCGTGTCGAAGGTGATCGGGAAGGACGGGAAGGTACGGGAGCTCGCCCCCGAGATGCTCCGGAAGCTCCCATGGAACCCGGAGAACGTGGAGTTCGTCCGGAAGGCGCTGGCCGGCGTGGTGAACGACTACGGCACGGGGGGGGGGGCGAAGCTCCCGGGGATCGTCGTGGGCGGGAAGACGGGCACCGCGCAGGTCGCCTCGGTGAAGGGGAAGATGATCAAGTCCGAGGATCTTCCGTACGAGATCCGCGACCACGCGTGGTTCGTCGCGTTCGCCCCGGTGGACGACCCGCAGATCGTCGTGGCGGCGATGGTGGAGCACGGCGGGCACGGCGGGTCCGCCGCCGCGCCGATCGTCAAGGCGGTGATGCAGGAATTCTTCCGCACCCGGTTCGTGGGCCCGCAGCAAAAGGGGGGCGCGTGACCCTACCGTCGAAATGGGCGCGGATGGACTGGCCGCTGCTGCTCAACGCGCTGGCCCTCTGCGCGATCGGGCTACTGAACGTCTACTCCGGCACGCGGGTCCACGGCGTTCCCGGGACCGCGCTGGTGACCAAGCAGCTCGTCTGGATCCTTCTCGGTGTCGGCGCCTTTTTCGCCGTCTTCCTCCTGAGCGACGGCTTCATCGAAGAGGCCGCGAACGGCTTCTTCCTCGCCGTTCTCCTTCTCCTCGTGGTGGTGCTGCTGGCGGGGAAAGTCCGCGGGGGCGCCCAGCGATGGATCGCCTTCGGTGCGTTCAACTTCCAGCCGTCGGAGTTCGCGAAGATCGCCGTCACGCTCGCGCTGGCCCGGTACTTCTCGGGAACGTACCGATACGGCGGGATCGGGCTGAAGGAGTTCCTTCCGGCGATCGGCCTGGTCCTCGCGCCCTTCCTCCTGGTGGCGCTCCAGCCCGACCTCGGAAGCGCGGGGGTGTTCCTCTTCATCCTCGCGGGGATGGCGGTGGTGGCGTGCGTGCGGTGGAAGGTGCTCGCCTTTTTCGCGGCGGCCGGCGCGGCCGCGGTTCCCGTCCTCTGGTTCTTCATGAAGGAGTACCAGCGGCAGCGGGTGCTCACCTTCATGAACCCCGAGCTCGACCCGCTGGGGGCGGGGTATCACGTGATCCAGTCGAAGATCGCGGTCGGGTCCGGCGGGATCATCGGGAAGGGGTTCCTGCAGGGGACCCAGGGGTCGCTCCGGTTCCTGCCGGAGCAGCACACCGATTTCGCCTTCGCCGTCTTCTCCGAGGAGTGGGGGTTCCTCGGGTCCCTCCTGCTGCTCGTCCTGTTCCTGCTGCTGGTCTACCGCCTCTTCTTCCTCACCGTCCGGTCGCAGGACCGGTTCGCGTCGTTCGCCTGCGGGGGGATCGCGGTATTCTTCCTGACCCACATCGTCATCAACCTGGCGATGGTGTGCGGCCTCTTCCCCGTCGTGGGGATACCGCTCCCGTTCGTGAGCTACGGCGGGTCGTCGATGTTGACCAGCATGATGTCGCTGGGCGCGACGGCGAACCTGTCCCGGTCGAGGTTCACGTTCCAGGGGGGCGGGGGGAAGGGACGCGAGATCGCTTCCTGATCTCCGAGGAGAGTTCCCGGGACATTCCCGCCGAGAAACCGTTCCACCGCCTCTCCACCGTTCCTGCGGCGTCGAGAAGGAGCAACACGGGCCCATGGCTCACGCGGAATTCCGTGCGGAACTCGCCGGGGAGCGCGGTGAGGGTGGTGATCTTCAGCCCTCCGGAACTCTCCGGGGGGTCGCCTTCGGGGAGAGGGGCGGTGTGCAGCGGGGGGACCTCCTGCCGTCCGGCGGGAGACAGCACCGTTTCACGGTCGAACAGGATCCGATAGATTCGCACGGTGCCGGGAGGAAACGTCGTCGCGGCGCTCCGCATCGCCCTCCAGACGTCCGCGCACGCGGGACACCACGGGAACTCGAGAAAGACGAGCCGGGTCGTTTCGTCGGCTGCCGGGAGCGCCTCGAGGGCTTTCCCCGATCCGTCCAGGAAAACGGGATGCGCGGCCGGGAATGGGCGGGATCCCACGGCGATCGACTTCGGTCCGCATCCCGCCATCAGGAGCAGGCCCGCGATCAGCGCCGCAAGGGAGGCGCCCTTTCTCAAAGGTTCTTCTGCACCAGTGAAACGATGTTGGACTTCGGGTTGACGCCGACCATCTGTCCCTTGATCTGGCCGTCCTTGAAGAGAATGAGCGTCGGGATCCCCCGCACGCCGAACCGCGAGGCGATCTCCGGGCTGTCGTCGACGTTCACCTTCCCCACGCGCGTCTTCCCGTCGAATTCCTTCGCGACCTCCTCGAGGATCGGGGCGATGACGCGGCACGGCCCGCACCACGGGGCCCAGAAGTCGACGAGAACGGGGGTCCCGCCCTCCACCGTCGTCTGGAAGTTCGCGCTGTTCAGTTCGAGGATGTTCCCTGCCATTCCGTCCCTCCCTGCGTCCTGGGTTATTTTCCCGCACCCTTTCAGATGCGGTTCATGCTACATCGGTTTTTCCCGAATGGAAATAGATCCCCTCGCGGCGTTCCTTGACAGCCCGTGAGGGAAAAGATTATCGTTTCCTTACTCTCGCCGGGGGGCTCTCCTTGAAGGAATCGGTCGTTCGTTCGTTGAAGGAAGGGTCCGAGCTCCGCCTGAAGATGGCGGAAACGATGTCGGCGGAGATCGTATCGGCGGCGACGGCGATCGCGGAGGCGTTCAAGGCCGGCCGGAAACTCCTCCTCTTCGGCAACGGCGGCAGCGCCGCGGACGCGCAGCACATCGCCGCGGAGTTCATGAACCGGTTCCTCATCGAGCGGCCGCCCCTGCCCGCGATCGCCCTCACCACGGACACCTCGGTTCTCACCAGCATCGCCAACGACTACTCGTTCGATGAGATCTTCAGCAAGCAGGTGAAGGCCCTCGGGAAGAAAGGGGACGTGGCCCTCGGGATCACGACCAGCGGGTCTTCCGGGAACGTCCTCAAGGCGCTGCGCGCGGCGAAGAAGCTGGGGATGACGACGATCGCCCTGACCGGCGAAGGGGGGAAGGCCGCGTCCCTCTCCGACATCGCCCTGCAGATCCCCTCCCGGAGCACGCCCCGGATCCAGGAGGCCCACATTGCGGTCGGGCACATCCTGTGCGACCTGACCGACACGATCCTGTTCAAGGACGTCGGCAAGCGGTGACCCGCCCCCTCGACTTCTCGCGCCTACGGCGCACGTCCCTGTACTCCCGGGTGAGCAAGGTATCGTTCCGCGGCTTCGGTGTCCCGCCGCGGCGCGGCATGTCGTTCGCCCGGTTCCTCGACGGCCTGCCGGAGTATCTGGCCGCGAAGGATTTCCGCGCCGTCGTCGAAGCTATCACGCGGGCCCGCAGGCGGGGGGCGCCGGTGCTGCTCGGGATCGGCGCGCACTTCATCAAGGTGGGGCTCTCTCCGCTGCTCCTTCAGGGGATCCGGGACGGCGTGTTCACCGCGGTGGCGATGAACGGCGCTGGGGTGATCCACGACGTGGAGCTCGCGCTCGCCGGGAAAACCTCGGAGGACGTCGCGGCCCGCCTTCCGGACGGATCGTTCGGCATGGCCGGAGAGACGGCGCAGTTCATCCACGGAGCGCTGGCGGACGGTGTTCCCGCGGGCCTCGGGTTCGGCGCCTCCGTGGGGAAGGCGATCGCTTCATCGAAGGCGCGCTACCGGAAAAAGAGCCTGCTCGGGGAGGCGTACCGGCTCGGTGTGCCCGTGACCGTCCACGTTGCCGTGGGGGCCGATATCGTCCACATGCATCCCGAGGCCGACGGCGCGACGATCGGCGAAGGGTCGCTGCGGGATTTCCGGACGTTCTGCTCCCTCGTCGCGGGGCTCTCGGGAGGCGTCTACATCAACGTCGGATCGGCGGTCATCCTCCCCGAGGTCTTCCTAAAGGCCGTCTCGGTGGCGCGCAACCTGGGGCATCCCCTGTCCCGGATCACGACCGTCAACATGGACTTCCTGCGGCAATATCGCCCCGACGTCAACGTCGTGAAACGGCCCACGCAAGGCGGGGGGAAAGGGTACCACCTGATCGGTCCGCACGAAATTCTCTTTCCCCTGCTGATGGCGGCCATCGCCGAGCGGCGCGGCTGAAGGGAGGGTCCGGCTGCGCCGCCTCGGAGGGCGGGGCTCCGTTCGTGGCTCGCCGTGCGGTGAACCCGCACGGCTGCGCTTTACCTCACTGCGCCCCCCCTCCTGCGGCGACTCCGCCGGACCCCGCTCAGACCGTCGTTTCTTCCCCCGGCGCGAGGACGATCGGGCGCGTTCCCGGCGAGACGATCGCGAGCTCGGCGACGAAGCGGTCCGCGTTCGGCTCGAGGATCGGGAACGTCCCGTAGTGCATCGGGACGACCGCCTTCGCCTTGAGGAGGGCGCACGCCTTCGCCGCCTGGCGGTAATCCATGGTGAACACCGATCCGATCGGAAGAAGGGCGACGTCGATGGAGTGCAGCTCCCCGATGAGCGCCATCCCCGCGAAGATCCCCGTGTCCCCGGAGTGGTAGATGGTGAGGCCTGACGGGGTTTTCAGCACGTAGCCGACCGGAGCGCCCAGCGCGCACGAGTGGCGCGCCTCGGTCATCGTGATCTCGAACCCCTGGACGCTGACCGTTCCGCCTACGTTCATTCCGCTCCCCCCGTGGAGCAACTGGGCCTCGGGGACGCCTTTCGCCTTCAGCTCCCCCGCCAGCTCGAAGATCGCCACGACGAGGGCCCCCGTCTTCTTCGCCAGCGCGACCGCGTCCCCCGCATGGTCGAAGTGGTCGTGCGTGAGGAGCAACAAGTCCCCCCCGGGCACGGTGTCCACCCCGCCCGGCGCCTTCGGGTTCCCTTCGAACCACGGGTCGATGAGCGCCGTCTTCCCGTCCCGGATGGAAAAGCCGGAGTGTCCGAACCAGCGGATCCGTACCGATGCCATGGCCGCCCTCCTTCGCGCGATGATAATTAGTTAAGTGCTCCATTTCACAAATAAGGCAACGTATCCAAAGAGCGATCCCTCCGGCTGTGCCCCCCGTTCTTCCTACTGTGGGGGTACCCCGGCAGCGCGAAGCTCGTACTGGGGCGCCGCCTCGGAGGGGGACTCCGTTCGTGGCTCGCCGTGCGGTGAACCTGCACGGCTGCGCTTTACCTCACTTCGCCCCCCTCCTGCGGCGGCTCCGCCGGACCCTCCCGTTGCGTGCCCCTCAAGTCGTACGTTGCGGGGTACCCCGGGGAGCGCATTTCATACGGGAGCGGGGTGCGCCTTCCGCGCTGTCTTCCCGATACGTTACCGTATTTATGAAAGGGAGCACAAAGTCTTATATAACGGCACGGCACCCGTGATAAAAAGGGGATGAAATGGCGACAAACGGCATCGGTACATTTCGCCCCTTCCGGGTGGTGGTCCCCAACCGCGTGGACATCGCGGGGGGGACCCTCGACATCTACCCTTTGTACCTCCTGATCGGGGATGCGATGACGGTGAACGCCGCCGTCGCGGTGCGCAGTGAGGTGGCGGTGCGCCCGTTCCGGCGCGGCGCGGCAAGGCTGTCCTCGGGAAATTTCGGGATCGCGGTCGCCGCGGCCGATACCCACGGCTTCTCCCTCGGAGGGAAGATGGGTCTTCTCTCCCGCGCCCTGCGGCATTTCCCCTCGGTTTCCGGCGTCGAGATCCGCGTGCGCAACGAAGCCCCGGTCGGATCCGGGATCGGCGCGTCGTCCGCCCTGCTGATCGCCCTGATGCTGGCGGCCGGTAAACTGACCGGGACGGCGTGCCGCCGGGACGAGACCGCCCGGGCGGCGATGGAGATCGAGGCGGCCCACCTGAAGAGCCTGACCGGCCGGCAGGATCATCTGGCGGCGCTGCGCGGCGGCATCCAGGGGATCCGGTTTTCCCCCGGGCGCGTCGACGTGCGCCGGCTTCCCCCCGGCGGGCGGGCGGGGACGATGCTTCGGGACCACGCGTTCCTCGCCTACACGGGGATCGCCCACCACTCGTCGGACGTGAACTGGCGGATGATCCGCGGGGCGATCGACGGGGACGGCGTGGTGCTGCGCAAGTTCCGCGGGATCGCCGCGGCGGCGCGGGACGCATGGGAGGCGGTGTCCGCGGGGGACCCGCGAGGCACGGGCGCCGCGATCGCCGCGGAGTGGGCGATCCGAAAGACCCTCGCCCCCGGCGTGTCCACGCCGGGCGTGGAGAAACTCTTTCCCGACCGCCGGTTCCGGCGCCTGGTGAGCGGCGCGAAGCTTTGCGGCGCGGGCGGGGGAGGGGTGCTCTTCGGCCTCCTCCGGGACCCGGACGATGGCGAGGCGGTGGAGTCGCTCCTTTCCGGGACGGGGATGTCCGTCCTCCCGTTCCGGCTCTCCGGCGGCCCGCGGTTCGAGGAAATCGGGGATGGCGGCTGAAAAAATCTGGGACGTCGCCGTCGTCGGCGCGGGTCCCGCGGGGATGTTCGTCGCCCGGACGCTCGCCGGGACGCTCTCGGTCCTCGTCCTCGACGAGAAGAAGCGCACCGGCGGTGCGGGCGCGATGACCGACGGGAAGCTCAACCTCTCTCCCCGCATCGGCCTGGACCTCGCCGAACTGCAGATGACCGAGGAGGAGGCGGACGCGCGCATTGCGGCCGTCGACGATGTTTTCGTGGCCCACGGCGCCGATCCCACGGTCTACGGAGAGGACCGGGAACGGATCGATGCGTGGCTCGACCGGGTCTCCTGGGTCCGGCGCAAGACTCCGAAGGGGGAGTGGGACATCACCCTTCGGCCGGCGCGGCAACGCCATATGGGAACGGACCTCGCCCACCGGGTGGTGGCCCGGATGACGGAATCGATCACCTCGGCTGGAGCCGCGTTCTCCCTCGATACGCGGGTCGACGGGATCTCCCTGGGGCCCGGCGGCCTCTTCTCCCTGCGCACGGCGAAGGGGGAGCGGCTCGCGAGGTATGTCGTGGCCGCACCAGGACGCGACGGCGCCTACTGGTTCCGCGAGGCGGCGCGGGGGCTCGGAGTCACCACGCGCTACGGGGCCATCGACATCGGCTGCCGGGTGGAGGTGGCGTCTCCGGTCTACGGCGAGATTACCCGCGTCCTGTACGATCCGAAGTTCCTCTTCGTCACTACCACCCACGGAGACCGGACGCGGACCTTCTGCACCAACCCGGGAGGCCGTGTTCGCGTGGAAGCGCGCAACGGGTTCCGGCTGGTGAACGGCGACGCTCTCAAAACCCGCAAGACGGCGAACACGAACTTCGCGATCCTCAACACCGTGTCGATGACGGAGCCGATCCAGGACACGACCGAGATGGGGCGGAAGGTGGCCGAGTTCGCCAACTTCTGGGGGGGAGGGGAGAGCCTGGTCGTGCAGCGCCTGGGGGATTTGATGCAGGGGCGCCGTTCCCGGAGGGAAACGTTCCACTCCGCCGCCCTCGGGTACGACAAGATGACGCCGACGCTGCTCCCCGGCCCGGGTGTGACGCCGGGGGACATCTCCTTCGCCTACCCCGGAAGGATCGTCGACAACCTCCGGGAGACCCTGACGCTCCTGTCCCGCGTGATCCCGGGCGTGGCGCACCCCTCCACGGCGATCTACGTCCCGGAGATCAAGTTCTACGACACGAAGTACGTCACCGACCGGTATCTCGAGACGAACGTCCCGAACCTGTTCGTGGCGGGCGACGGGGTGGGGAAATCCCGCGGGATCATCGGGGCCGCCCTCAACGGCTGCCTTGCCGCGGAAGGGATCCTCCGCAAGGAAGGCTTCAGGTGAACCGCGAGGGGTCGAGGATCTCGAACCCCGCCTCCTCGATCGCCTTTCGGATCGGCCCGACGTTCAGCGTCGCGATGCGGAAGAAGTTCGCCCGCTTCCCGCCCTCCACGTGCCGGGAGGAGAGCACGCTCGTGATGTTCACGTTGAAGGAGCCGATGATCGCGGCCAGCTGCGCCAGCGTTCCGGGCCGGTCGGGGACGACGACCTCGAGGCGGGAGGAGATCTCGCCCACGCCGAGGGCGTCGATGAACGCCTTCAGTGCGTCGGTCCGGGTGATCATTCCGGCGACTTTCCCCGCGGCATCCACGACCGGCAAGGCGTTCACCCGATAGTCGTGCAGCAGGACGATCGCGTCCTCCAGCGTATCGGTGAGCATGGCGGTGACGACCTTGCGGGTCATCACCCGCTCCACAAAGGTGTTCTTCATGAACTTCTCGGCCTTCCCGGCCGTGAATCCCGGCACCAGGCCCGCGGGAAGCACCGCGGCCCGGATGTCCCGGTCGGACACGATCCCCAGCAGGGTCCCGTCCTCCGAGACCACCGGGATCTGACGGATGTTGTGTTCCCGCATCAGGCGCTGCGCCTCGAAGAGGGACGCGGACGGGGCCGCCGTCACGATCTTTTTCTTCATTGTGCTTGCGACGAACATTGGGCGACCCTCCGTGGACCGGGATCACTCGCCGAGGAGCTCCCGGACGTGAATTTCGATGCAGGACGTGAGCGAGGAGGTTTCATACCCTCCCTCGAGGATCGAGACGACCTTCCCTCCGCAGAACCGGTCGGCCAGCGCGAGTACGTGGCGGGTCATGAAGCGGAACCCCTCCTCCGTCACCTGGAGGTCCGCCAGCGGGTCGTCGCGGTGGGCGTCGAAGCCCGCCGAGACGAGGATGATCTCCGGCCGGAACCGCTCCACGGCCGGCTCGAGCATCTGCTCGAAGGTCGTCCGGTACTCCGCGTCCCCCGCGCCGGGGGCCATCGGGGCGTTGAGCGTCGCGCCTTCCCCCTTCCCCTTGCCGATCTCCCACCGGCGGCCGGTGCCGGGATAGAGGAAGGTGGGGTGCTCGTGGATGCTGAAATAGAAGACCGTCGGGTCCTCGAGGAAGATGTTCTGCGTGCCGTTGCCGTGGTGGACGTCCCAGTCGACGATGAGGACCTTCCCCACACCGTGCCTCGCCTGGAGGTACCGGGCCGCGACGGCCGCGTTGTTGAGGAGGCAGAACCCCATCCCCACGTCCCGTCCCGCGTGGTGCCCCGGAGGCCGGATGGCGCAGAAAGCGCGGTCGACCGTCCCTTCCGCCACCGCCTTCGCCCCCGCGATCGCCCCTCCCGCCGACAGATGCGCGATGTTGAAGGAGTGCCGGTTGAGGTAGGTGTCCTCCGAGTCGAGGGTGAGGTCCCCGCGCCGGCAGGCGCTCTCCAGCCTGTTCAGATATTCCCGGTCGTGGACGGAGAGGATCTCCGCGTCTTCCGGATACTCCGGCGTCACCGGGACCATCCGGTCGATCAAGCCGGCCCCCTCGAGATGATCGGTGATGGCGACCAGGCGCTCCGGGGACTCCGGGTGTTCGAACGGTGGGGTGTGGAGGAGGTAGTCGGGGTGGTAGATCCAGGCCACTCGCTTCATGAGCGCTCCATAGGCACCCCGACACTATATCAGAATCGGGCGAAGGGCCAGACCCTATCGGAACGTCGTGATCTCCGACGCCGGCTTGCGCGGCGGTTTCGGGGGCGCCGCGTCCGATTTTCCCACGGCGATGATCGCCAGCAGTTCTTCGGGACGCCGAACGGAGAGGGCCGATTCGAGCTCCGGCTTCGCGATCAGCGGACCGGTCATCCAGCAGGTGCCGTACCCCAGCGCGCAGGCCGCCAGGATGAACTGGGTGATCCCGGCCGAGATCCCCTGAAGCCCGGGGTTCACCTGGAAACGGCGCGCCTTGTACCGCTCGGGATCCTTCTCGCGGAGTGTCCTGTCCGTCGCCGATTCGTAGGGGGCGCCGACCACGCAGATCACGGCGGGGGCGAAGGCGAACAGGTTGTGATAGGTTGCCTTCCCTCCGGCGACCTCGCTCCCGGTGATGCGCGATACGATCTCGTCGACGATTCCCCGCATCCGGGCGATCGTCACCCGTTCCTGGACCGCGATGAACCGGAAGTTCTGCGAATTTCCCGCGGTGGGCGCCCACGACGCGGCCTCCGCCATCCGCAGGATGTGTTCCCTCGGGACCGGGTCCTTCCGGAACTTCCGGATGCTTTGTCGGGCCTTCATCGTCTCGAAGACGTCCATTCGATTCCTCCGGTTTCTCGGTCGGGTGTCCTACTCCGCCGCCGATCGCGCGGCGGGCTCTTCCTTCGTCCCCGTCTTTTTCAGGAGCTCCGCGAGTTCCCGGTCGCGGTCGGCCGATTCCCGCTTCTCCCGCATCCGTCCCGCTTCGCACGCGTCCGCCCGGGAGGAAAGCTCCTGGAGGGCGGCTTTCTGCCCGGCGACCTGCTTCGAGAGGGCCTCGACCTCGCCGGCCAGCCTCGATGTTTCCCTGTTCGACGAGGCGTACGCGTCACGCAGGGCCTCGACCTCGCGCACCTTCGCGCCGTAGGTCGACGTCGTTACGATGCAGCCGACGCAGGAAAGAAGCGCGGCCAGCACGGCAAACGTGATCATCGCGCGACGGGGCAAAGGCGGTTCTCCGTGGAAGACGATATCCGCAACGGGTAATAATGATTTTACTTTCCGGCACCGTTTTAATAAAGTTGAAAATAAACACGGAAGGGCTACGCCCCGTGCCATCCGCGCCTGACGATCTCTTCGCGAAGTTCCTCGCGCTCGGCTACGTCGCTCCCGACGACCTGAAGGAGATGAAGGAGCGTTCCTCGGCCCTCGGGATCCCGCTGTCCGAGGCCGCCCTCCTTGCGGACCGGCTCCACCCCGACGCGCGCGCATGGATTCTCTCGGAGTCGCTCGGGATCCCGTTTCTCGAGGTCGAGCCCGGCTCCATTTCCCTCGATCTTGCCAACCTGTTTCCGGAAGCGATGGTCCGCGAGAACCGGATCGTTCCGATCGCCCGGGAAGGGGACCGGGTGACGGTGGCCGTGACCGACCCGTTTCGCCACGGGGCGTTCGCGGTCCTCGAGGAGATGACCGGGCTCTCCCTGCGCATGGTGGTGTGCCCCGGGCGGACGATCGGGGGGATCCTTTCCCGCTTCTACCCCGACCCGTCCGGCCTCAAGCCGGCCGACCTCGGGGAGGGTTCGATTTCCCGGGAGGAGTCGGAGAAGTGGCTCGCGGAGGGAGGGAAGAAGCGGGTTTGCGGGCAGATCCTGCTCCACGCGGCGTCCCGCGGGATGTCGGGTGTCCGAATGTTCCCCATCGGCTGGGACGTGGTGATCGAGGGCCGCACGGAGGCGAACGCAGTGCGCCTGCTCTCCTTCCCCCTCCGGTTCCGGAAACCGCTCTTCGACGCGTTCCTGGAACTGGCGGGCGTCCCGATCGGGTCGGAACTTCCCCCCGAGACGGTCTTCCATCTCGAATCCGAGACCGGGGTCGTCGCCCTCCAGGCGAGTTTCCTGCACGGTCTCTCCGGCCCCGAGGTGATCGTGAAGATTCTCCCCGACCTGCGGGCGGGGATCTCCCTTGACTCCGTCGGCTTCAACCCCGGCCAGCTCGACATCACCGAAAAGGTCCTGCGCAAGGGGAACGGTCTCTTCCTCGTATCTTCCCCCGGGCCCGAGGGGGTCGCCACCACCCTGTTCGCCATGCTCCGCGAGGGGTACCGGCCCGGCCTCCGCGCCATTACCGTCGAGGAGCGCCACCGGTTCCGGAACGAGGGCTATATCCAGCTCGACCGGCGGCAGGCGGAGGAGCGGTTTTCCGGCGACTGGTCCCGCCTGGCGGAGTCCCTCGAACCGGACATCCTGCTGATCGAGCACCTCCCCGATCCGGCGGTCCTCTCCGACCTGCTTCACCTCGCGCAGGCCGGGACCCTTGTGCTGTGCGGCATCCGGAGGTTCAACTTCGACCGGGCGCTTCGTACGCTGCTGACCCTCGACGTGGACCCGTTCATCCTCGCGCACGTCATGCGGCTCGTCCTGCACCAGCGGCTGGTGAAGCTGCTCTGCATGGAATGCCGTCGCCCGGTCCCCGCGAGGCCCTCCTTGCGGATGGTGGGGGAGCGGTACCGGGGCGAGCTGGAGCGGATCGTCGCGGACGCCACGTTCTACCTTCCCTCCGGGTGTCCGAAGTGCGGCGGGACGGGCTACTCCGGCCGGATGGCACTCATCGAGCTGATCCCCTTCACGCCGGGGGTGCAGAACATCGTCGCGTCGGAGGGCACGCTCGAGGAGAAGCTGTCGCGGCTGATGGAAGAGGATTTATACTCCGCCGCGCAATCGGTGCAGGAGATGCTCCGGCGCGGGATGGTAACCTACGAGGACGTCGCGCCCTTCTTCCGCTGAAAAGCGGTCGGAAGGGA
>Ga0315268_10004319_pt1 | contig 15446 bp, 13 predicted proteins | sample C1_top_MG_FD_204535 | JGI IMG/M metagenome (GOLD analysis project Ga0315268, IMG submission 204535) | Sediment microbial communities from Yellowstone Lake, YNP, Wyoming, USA - C1_top | ecosystem: Environmental > Aquatic > Freshwater > Lake > Sediment | place: USA: Wyoming | collected 2017-08-01
CGCGCAGGTACTTCACCGACATGGCCACCGAGATGGCGGCCGCGGCGATGAAGAGATAGAAGAAGAAGATGGCGAAGCGGTCGATGACCAGGCTGTTGGCGAAGGCCGAGAAGCCGGTCACCGGATTGGGCTGGCGTTCGGCGGCGAGGAGCATCAGGTGGAGCCGCACCACGCTGGCCGCGGCCAAGGCGAGTCCGATGGTGGCGACCAGCGAATTCATCCACTTCTGCGCGGGCTTGAGGACGAGATCGAACATCAAGACGACGAGTCCGAAGAAGCTCAGCAGCAGCATCGGCATCGTCAGAACGATGTCGGACCCGGTGATGAGACGCTCGAGAGGGATATTCATTGCTGTACCTGTGCCACCACGGCGGTTGTGGCCGCCGGTTTCAAAGCGGCTTCGGGAGTCGCGGCGGGGCTGGCCGGCGCCACCGTCTTGGGAGCCACGGTGGGGGCCGTCACCGGCACGGTCGCGTTATAGACGCCTGGCTTGGTGTTGACGCGTTCGACCAACTCCGTCACCGGCTGCTCGAGGATCTCGAAGAACGGCTTCGGATAGACGCCGATCCAAACGGCCAGCACGATCAGCGGAATGAAGGTCGCCAACTCGCGTCCGGAAAGATCCTTGAGGAACGAGTTCTTAGGGTTGGTGACGGTGCCGAAGAAGACGCGTTGATAGAGCCAGAGCAGGTACGCGGCGGCCAGCACCACTCCGGGCACCGCCCAGATCGCCCAGGCCTTGCTGGCCATGAAGGCTCCCTGCAGGATGGTGAACTCTCCGACAAAACCGTTGAGCAGCGGCAGTCCCATCGACGACAGGAACATGATCAGGGTGACCGTGGCGTAGACGGGCATGACCGTGCTGATGCCGCCGTATTCCGCGATATCGCGGGTGTGGCGGCGCTCGTAGAGGATGCCGACGATCAAGAAGAGCGCCCCGGTGGAGATGCCGTGATTGATCTGCTGCAGCACCGAGCCGGCGATTCCCGGCCCGTTGAGGGCGAAGATGCCGAGCGTGCAGAAGCCCAAGTGGCTGACCGAGGAGTACGCGACCAGCTTCTTCATGTCCTTCTGCATCAGCGAGACCAGCGCGCCGTAGATGATGCCGACGATGGAGAGGCCGATCATCCATCCACGCACCGCCGGGTATTGGACGACGGCCGGGAAGAACGGCAGCGAGAAGCGAACCAGTCCGTACGTTCCCATCTTCAGCAGGACGCCGGCGAGGATCACGGAACCCGCGGTCGGGGCTTCAACGTGGGCATCCGGCAACCAGGTATGGAACGGGAACATCGGGACCTTGATGGCGAAGGCGATGAAGAAGCCGAGGAACAGCAGCACCGCGGCGCGCGATCCGTAAACCTGGACGATGTAAGGAGCCGAGATGTACAGGTCCTGGATGTTGAAGGTGTAGACACCCGTCATCTTGTGGTTGAAGAAATACAGGAACAAGACGCTCAGCAGCATCAGCACCGAGCCGGCCAGGGTGTAGAGGAAAAACTTGATGGCCGCGTAGAGTTTGCGCGGACCGCCCCAGATGCCGATCAGCAGGTACATCGGCACCAGCATGGCTTCCCAGAAGACGAAGAAGAGGAAGAAGTCGAGCGCCATGAAGACGCCGAGCATGCCGGTCTGGAGCACCAGGAACCATGCGTAGTATTCCTTGGTGCGCTCTTCGATGGCGTTCCACGAACTCAGGATGGAGACGGCGCCCAACAGGGTCGTCAGCATGATGAGGAGGAACGAGATGCCGTCGATGCCGAGATAGAAGCCGGCGCCGATGGTGGGGATCCAGGTGTTGGGCGCGCCTTCCAGGAACTTGAATCCTGGATTGTGGCGCTCGGCCCAGAACCACGGGACGAGCGGCAGCGACACGGCAAAGCCGAGCATGGCAAAGATGTTCGCCACCCATTTGACGGCGTTGCGGTTGCTCGCTGGGGTCAGCAGGACGGCCAGCACACCGACCAGCGGCGTAAACAGGATCACCGTAAGAATATGTTTGTATAGCATCTCAATCCAATCGGGTCGCATGGACCCCGCGGCTCTTCGCCGCTCAATCTGCCACTACCGCAGCAGGTAATAAGCAACAAAGCCGAGCATTCCGAAAACCATGACCAACGCGTACCACTGCGCCAGCCCCCACTGCGTCAAACGAACGACGAAACCCGCACCGTAGGTGATCGCGGGCACGGTATGCACGCCCACGCCATCCACGACCCACTTGTCCCACCACGACGAGCCGACGCCGGCCAAGCGCGTCGACCAGGCGGTGCCATTGACCGCGCCGTCGATGCCCAGGGAATCCACCTTGCAGAGCGCGTTGCCGAGTCCCTGCGCGCCGAAGCGTACGTGGCCAAGAGCCTTGCGCCCGGTAAAGGCGTAGTCGTTGAATTCATCGACGTAATACTTGTGATAGAGGATGCGGTAAACCGGCGGCGCCAGCACGTCGATGGGCTCGCGGAATCCCGTGGCGGCCTTGCCATAGGCGCGGCTTGCGGCAAACCAGCCGATGACGGCGGCAGCCACCGAGAAGAACATCAGCAGGTATTCCATCGAGCCGTGTTCCGGCTCCTCGCCCTTGGCAGGAAGCTCGGCCTTGGCGGCTTCGATGGCTGCGGCCTCGTGGCCGGTCACAACGGCTCCTGCTTCCAGTGTTGGGTGATATTCATTGGCGAAGACTGGCTCGAGGAACTTCTCAAACTGGTTGGTCTGAGCGTGAATGCCGAGCGGCCGTGCCAGGCTCTGCGGGAAGCCAAGGTATCCGGCGAAGATGGCTCCGATGGCCAGCACCACCAATACCCCGGTCATCGACTTCGGCGACTCGTGGAGGTGATGTTCGACCTCGTGCGACATGCGCTTCTCGCCATAAAAGGTCAGGTAGACCAGCCGGAACATGTAGAACGAGGTCATGATGGCCGTGGCGTAGGCCATGTACCAGAGCACGCGGAACTGTCCGGCGTGGCTCGACCAGGTCTGCCAGAGGATCTCGTCCTTCGAGAAGAAGCCGGCCAGGCCAGGGATTCCGGCGATCGCCAGGGTGCCGACAAACATCGTGGCAAAGGTCACCGGGATCTTGCCGCGCAACGCACCCATGAAGCGCATGTCCTGTTCCCCGCTCATCGCGTGGATCACCGAACCCGCGCCGAGGAACAACAGGGCCTTGAAGAAGGCGTGAGTGAAGACGTGGAAGACGCCGGCCGCGAAGGCTCCGACGCCGAGCGCCAGGAACATGTAGCCCAACTGCGAGACCGTCGAGTAGGCGAGGACGCGCTTGATGTCGTTCTGCACCAGTCCGATCGAAGCCGCGAAGATCGCGGTGATGGCTCCGACGACGGCGACCACCGCCATGGTCTTTGGCGCCAGCACGAAGATCGCGTTGGAGCGCGCCACCATGTAGACGCCGGCGGTCACCATGGTCGCGGCGTGGATCAAAGCCGAAACCGGGGTTGGACCTTCCATGGCGTCGGGCAGCCAGACATAGAGCGGGACCTGCGCGGACTTGCCGCAGGCTCCGATGAAGAGCGCCAGGGTTCCCATGGTCAGCAGGAACTGGATGTGCGGATCGGCGGTCATGGCCGGTCCGTGAGCGCGCGCCAGCTCGGTCACCCGTGTGAAGTTCACGGTCCCGAAGAGCCAGAGCACGGTGAAGGTTCCGAGGATGACGCCGGCGTCGCCCACACGGTTGGTGATGAAAGCCTTGTTGGCCGCGGTGCTCGCCGAATGCTTATGGAAGTAGAAACCGATCAGCAGATAAGAACACAGGCCCACGCCCTCCCATCCGACGAACATCATGACGTAATTATTCGCCAGGACGAGGGTCAGCATCGTGAACATGAACAGGTTCATGTAGCCGAAGAAGCGGTAGTATCCGCCCTCGTGCGCCATGTATCCAATGCTGTAGATATGGATCAGCATGCCGATGCCGGTCACGAAGAGCAGCCAGATGCACGACAGCGGGTCGAGCAGGATCCCGCACTCGATGTTGAGCGGAGTCTTTGCCCCGCCCTCGATGGCCGTCTGGAATCCGCCGTGGCCGTCGCCGATCCAGGTAAAGAGTTTTGCTTCGTACTGTGGCTGGCCGGTATGGACGAACTGCCAAACGCCCAGGCATGCCCAGAGGAATGCCAGCACCACGACGCCCACGCACACGCTGTTCACCCAGACCTTGGGTGCGCGGCGGCCAAAGAAGAACATCATGGCCGCGCCGAAGAGCGGAAGCAGAGGAACGATCCAAAGATAATGTAGGAACATGCTCGCCTCGCTCAGAATCTCAAGAGATCGACTTCATCCATATGAATGGTTTCTTTATTGCGGTAAAAAGCGATAAGGATGCCGAGTCCCACGGCCGCTTCGGCCGCGGCATCCGTCATGACAAACATCGAGAACACCTGGCCATGGAGCTCGTAGAGCCGGCTGAACGCGACCAGGTTGAGGTTGACGGCGTTCAGGATCAGCTCGATGGACATCAGGATGACGACGATGTTGCGGCGGCTCAGCACGCCGACCACGCCGATGATGAACAGCGCGGCGGCAACCACCAGGTAATGTTCGGTACCGATCGGGCTCATCAGACTCTCCTCTTGGCCATGACCACCGCGCCTACGATGGCCACCAGCAACAGCAGCGACGCGATCTCAAAAGGCATCAGGTATCCGCGATAGAGCAGCAGCGCGAAGTCCTGGGTATTGGTGCTTTCCGGAAACACCGCGGGCGCCGCCGGGAACACTTCGGTCTTGCGCACATAGGCCCAGAGCAGCAATCCGCCGAAAGCGGCGGCCGCGATCAGCGCCACCGGCCACTGCTTGTTGAATCGCTCCTCGAGATCCGCCTGCTCGATATTCACCAGCATGATCACGAACAGGAACAGGACCATGATGCCGCCGGCGTAGAGCACGATCTGAACGCCCGCGATGAACGGCGCGTACAGCATCAGGTAAAGACCCGCCACTCCCAGCAGGGTGATGATGAGGGCCAGCGCCGAGTGCACGGGATTCTTTTGCATCACCGTGGCCAGCGCGCTGGCGATGACGACGGTGGCGAGGAAATAGAAGAAGAACGTGGTTGCGATCGGAGTCATCGCTTGTACTCCGTAGGCTTTTGGCCTTGCTCGAGGTTTTCGCGCGTGAGTTTCATCCCGTCGCGGCTGTACAGAGCCATTTCGTAGCCTTGCGAGAGCTTGAGGCACTCCTGCGGGCAAGCTTCCTGGCACAATCCGCAGAACATGCAACGGCTCACGTCGTAGCTGAAGGTCGTCATCTGCTTCTTCTTGGTCTCGGGGTTGCGCTCGCCCTCGACCGCAATCAGCTTTTCCGGACACGCCGTGACGCACAGTCCACAGGCGATGCACTTGGTCAGCCCTGTATCGGGGTCGACCTCCAGCCGGGGCTGGCCGCGGAATCCTTCGACGATCGTGGGCCGCTCCAGCGGATACTGCTCGGTCACCACCTGGTCCGGATGCTGGCTACGGAAGGTCACTGCCATTCCCTGGAAGAAGTCCACCAGCAGGAAACGTCGTACGATCGCCATCAGGCTCATCGCGTCACCTCGACGATCAGGGTCCAGAGTTCGTGCCGAACGCCGATGGTCGCCGTGATCAACAGAACCCCCAGCGCGATCGGCAGCAGCACCTTCCAGCCCACTTTCATCAATTGGTCAAAGCGGTAACGCGGGAAAGTACCGCGATACCAGATGTAGAGGTACATGAAGCAGGCGATCTTGGCGACGAACCAGAAAATGTCCTGGACGCGATCGCGGACGGTGGGGACGAACATCACCAATCCCAGCGCCAGCACCAAGAATCCAAAGCCGGCGAGGCCGAAGCGCTGGATCTTCAATTCCTTAATGGTCGGCATGCGAAGCGCGCCGAGCAGACATGCGCCGCCGATCCCGACGAACAGCAAGGCCGGCACCAGCGCGAAGGCCACATCCCAGCCGTGGCCGCCAAGCGCGTTCGGAAAGGGCCGCAACCAGCCGCCCAGCCACAAGGTCACGGCGATGGCGCTGACGGCCATCATCGAGGCATATTCGGCGAGGAAGAAGAGCGACCAGCGGAAGCCGCTGTATTCGGTCATGAATCCGGCGACCAGTTCGCTCTCCGCTTCCGGAAGGTCGAAGGGCGCGCGGTTGGTCTCGGCGATCATCGCGATGGCGAAGACCACGAAGGCGATCAGTCCCAGCGGGAAGAAGGTGAACGCAAACCACTGCCGTTGCAGGAACTGCGCCTCGACGATGCCCAGCATGCTCATCGTCCCGGTACCGGTCTTCAGGCTGGTCATCAGGACGGCCGAAACCACGGCCAGCCCCATCGGGATCTCGTAGGAGACCATCTGCGCGCTTGAGCGCAACGCCCCGAGCAGCGGATAGTGCGAGTTCGACGACCACCCGCCCATGATGACGCCGAGCACGCCGAGCGAACTCACGCCGAGCAGGAACAGGATCCCTATATTGATATCCGTCACGGCGTGGGTGCGTCCGAAGGGGAGCACGATGTACATGGTGAAGGCGGTCATCACCACCATCAGCGGCGCGAACCAGAAGACCAGACGGTCGGCGTCCCGCGGGATGACGTCTTCCTTGATCAAGAGCTTCAGCGAGTCGGCGACCGGCTGCAGCAGCCCGTGGGGACCGACACGCATGGGGCCGAGCCGCACTTGCATGTGGGCCAGGATCTTGCGCTCCATCCAGACCATCACCATGGTGGCCAGCGACGCCCCGCCAAAGATGACCAACACGTAAACGGTCATCCAGAGGACGCTTCCGGCTTCGCCGGGGGTGACCGTTGATTTCAGATATTCCAAGATCGGTGCCATCAGCGGTCCACCTCTCCGAGCACGATGTCGAGGGTGCCGATGATGGCGACGACGTCGGCCACCAGCTGCCCTTTGACCATCTGATCCAAGGCCTGCAGGTTGATGAACGAAGGCGGCCGCACGCGCACCCGGTAGGGATTCACGGTTCCGTCGCTCACGATGTAGAAGCCAAGTTCGCCCTTGGGAGCTTCGATCGAGAAATACGAATCTCCCGCCGGAGGCTTCAGCATCTTGGGAACCTTCGCCATCACCGGACCTTCCGGCATTCCGGCCACGGCCTGGCGAATGATGCGCAGCGACTGCCGCATCTCTTTGATGCGGACGAGGTACCGGTCATAGGTGTCACCGTTCTCGCCGGTGGGGATATCGAACTCGAAGTCATCGTAGGAGGAGTACGGTTGCGCCTTGCGCAGGTCCCACTTCACGTTGCTGCCGCGCAGCGGCGGTCCGGTGAGGCCGACGGCGATGGCGGCTTCGGCGGTGATGACGCCGACACCCTTGGTGCGCTTGATCCAGATACGGTTGCCGGTCAGCAGCTCTTCGTATTCATCGAGCCGCTTGTCCTGCTCGTCGCAGAAGGCCAGCACTTCCCGGTCGAAATCGGGATAGATGTCGCGCTCGCATCCACCGATGCGGAAGGCATGGGTGGTGAGGCGCGCTCCGAAGAATTTTTCGAAGACCGCGAGGACGCCTTCGCGCTCGCGGAAGGTATAGAACAGGGGCGTGATCGCGCCGATGTCGAGGGCGTGGGTGCCCAGCCACACATGATGGCTGGCCAGCCGGTTGAGCTCGGTCAGGATGACGCGGATGTACTGCGCGCGCTTCGGGACTTCCACCGAGATCATTTTTTCCACGGCCAGGCAGTAAGCCAGGCCGTTGGAGACGGCGGCCACGTAGTCGAGCCGGTCGACGTAGGGATTGAACTGGACGTAGGTGCGGTTCTCGCCAATCTTTTCAATGCCGCGATGGAGGTAGCCCATCACGCATTCGGTCTTCAGCACCTTCTCGCCGTCGAGGGTCAGGATCACCCGCAGCACGCCGTGGGTCGATGGATGTTGCGGACCCATGTTGATGACGAGCGCATCCGCATCGAGGAATGTGTGCCCGGGTTCGACGTCGGAAAGGGTGTCGTAGAACTTGGTGTCGCTCATTGCGCACTCTCGATTCCGATGTTCGCTTTCACCCACGCCGTGTCCTGCTGATTGATGCCGTTCTCCTTGCGCAGCGGATGGCCATTCCACCCGTCCGGCATGAGGATGCGACGCAGGTCGGGATGGCCGGTGAACGTGATCCCGAACATGTCGAAGACCTCGCGCTCCATCCAGTTGGCGGCCGGCCACAGATCGGTCATGGTCGGGACGGCTTCCTGGTCGGCGAAGGCGGCCTTGACCCGCATCCGCTCGTTGCGGCTGAAGCTGTAAACGATCCAGACCAGCTCAAAGGCGAGAGGTTTCTGCGGAAAGTGGACCGCGGTCTCGTCGACCAGATAGTTGAACTTGAATTCATCGCGCAGATGGTGCAGCACCTCGTGGGCGATGGTGCGGTCCACGACCACGTAGTTCTGGCCGAGCGCGGTCACAGACTGGATGCCGCTCCCGTACTGGCGTTTCAACGCCGCCGGAATCTCGCCTTCCCAGGTGGCCGTCACCTGGAGATTCGGTTTGGGAGGTGCGGGCGCGGGCTTGGGAGGAGCGGCCACGGCCGGTTTGGCCGCACCTGCGCTGTCCGCCGCCGGAGCTGCCGGAAGCGCCGGTTTGGCCGGCTCTGCTGTGATCTCCGGCTCCTGCTTGGGGTTGTTGTTCTCACCCTCTGCCATGCTGGTTTCCCCACTGGTTTCGATAACTGGTTTTTATACTTTGGGAGGACACTCCGCGGATGGAATAGCGCTCACACGTACGCGTGACGCACATCACAATCTGCCCGTGCATCAAATCCATTCCAGCGCACCTTTTTTCCAGATCCAGACATACCCCACGATCAGGATTCCCAGGAAGACCAGCATCTCGATGAAGCCGAATGCGCCCAGCTTCTTGAACTGCACCGCCCAGGGGAACAGGAAGATGGTTTCCACGTCGAAGACGACGAAGAGGATGGCGACGATATAAAAGCGCACCGTGTAGCGCTTGCGGGCGTTATCCACAGGATCGACGCCGCACTCGTACGGCAGGTTGCGTTCGGCGTTCGGCTTGTTGGGACGAATGATGGCGGCCAAAACGATGGTCCCACCCAGCACCAACAGGGTGAACAGAAGAAAGATGAAGATCGGGAGGTAATTCTGCGGCATAGGCCGTGCTCCGGGCCCGAGTGTTCGAGCATCACAATGTAGCCCGGGAGCGTCCCAACCATCCGTGATGCTCGTCACAGCTGAGTGGTACTTTTGCCACTTTTCCGCGACCCACTTTGGCGGGCGCGCATCGCGGCTTGCCCGTTATAATGAGGAGTTACTCTCTCAAGGACCCACCCAACCGTGTCATTCGAGAAGAAGACGTACGAGCTCCGCAAACAGAAGCTCCAACAGATCGTCGCCCTGGGCCAGCAGGCCTACCCCTATAAGTACGAGACCACCCACAGCGTCCCGGAGATCCTGGCCGCGTTCTCGGAACGAACCGGCGAAGAGCTCGAGGCCGAGAGCGTGAACGTTCGCGTGGCCGGACGGATGATGGCGATCCGGCTGATGGGCAAGGCCAGCTTTTCGCACTTGCAACAGCGCGGACAGCGCCTGCAGATCTACGTCAAGAAGGACGTCGTCGGCGACAAGGGGTTCGAGCTCTTCAAGCTGCTCGACATCGGCGACCACATCGGCGTCAAGGGATACCTGTTCCGCACGCGGACGGGCGAGCTCAGCATCCACGTCGACGAGATCACTTTCCTGTCGAAGGACCTGTTGCCGCTGCCGGAAAAATGGCACGGCCTGCAGGATGTCGAACTCCGTTACCGCCGCCGTTACGTGGACCTGGTGGTCAATCCCGAGGTTCGCGAAGTCTTCGTCAAGCGCTCCAAGGTGGTGCAGTCGATCCGCCACTTCTTTGATGCGCGCGACTATATCGAAGTCGAGACGCCGATGATGCAACCGCTCGCCGGCGGGGCTGCGGCACGTCCGTTCACCACGCATCACAACACGCTCGACATGGACCTCTTCCTCCGCATCGCGCCCGAGCTTTACCTCAAGCGCCTGATCGTCGGAGGCCTGGAACGGGTGTACGAGATCAATCGGAATTTTCGCAACGAAGGCATCGACCGCCAGCACAACCCGGAATTCACGATGCTGGAGTTTTACGAGGCTTACTCGGACTACCACGACCTCATGCAGCTCACCGAGGAGCTTTTGCGCAAGGTCGCCCTCGACGTCAACGGATCGACTAAGTCGAAGTTCTTCAACCAGCAAGGCGTCGAAACCGAGATCGACTGGGAACGCTTTGAGCGTCTTTCGATGCGCGAGGCGATCGTGAAGTTCTGGCCGGAAAAGGCCGGAGCGGCGCCGCAGATGGCCGACTTCGCCGATCGCGAAAAGATCGAGGACATGGTCCGGCGGCTGCAGAAGACAAGCCACGACCTCGCCTATGATGCCCGGGAACCGATCGGCCGCGCCATCGCCGACATCTTTGAGGCCGTCGCCGAGGCGCATCTCTGGCAGCCGACTTTCATCTACGACTTCCCGCTGGCGGTTTCGCCGCTCTCCAAGAACAAGCGCGACGAGCCGGCGGAATGGGTCGAGCGCTTCGAGCTGTACGTCGCCGGCATGGAACTGGCCAACGCTTTCAGCGAGCTCAACGATCCGGAAGAGCAGCGCCGCCGCTTTGAGCAGCAGCTCGGCGAACGCGAGCGGGGCGACGACGAGGCGCACCAGATGGACGAGGACTACATTCGCGCCCTCTCCTACGGCATGCCTCCGACCGCCGGAGAAGGCATCGGCATCGACCGCCTGACGATGCTGCTGACCGGATCGAGCTCGATCCGCGACGTTGTTCTCTTCCCGTTGCTGCGCAAGCAGACGGTCGAGGAAGAAGCGGCGGAGATCGAAGGCGACGAAGCGGCAGCGCCGGGAGCGGCAAAATAAATGCAGCCACAACCGTGCCGTTTGCGTCCAACAGTGGGGATAGGCTATCTCATGGAAGCTGAATCTCCGGGTTTTACCAGGCACGAAATACGAACCTCTAACCACGGCTTTTGAGAAGCGAGTACCCCTTATGGGATTTGACTTCACCCCCGAACAACGCCGACAGCTTGGATACCGGCTGATCGATCGCATCAATGAATATTTTTCTTCGCTGCCCGAGCGCAGCGTCCAGCTTCCCGCCGACCAGCGCACCTTTGGCCAGCTTCGCGACGGCATTCCCGAACTCGGCGAAGACGCCGCCCAGGTCCTCGAAGACGTCTGCACCGAGTTGATCGACAACGGCTTCCACGTCCCCAGCGCCAACTACTTCGGCTTGATGAATCCGACGCCGACCTACATGGCGGTGCTCGCCGAAGCCCTGGTCGCCGCGCTCAATCCGCAGCTGGCAACACTGGCGCGCTCGCAACTGGCTTCCAAGATCGAGAGCGAGACGGTGCGCTGGATCGCGGAGCGCGTCGGCTGGCACAAGAAGATTAACGGCGAAATCATTCCCGCGGGGCGCCGGCTGTGCGACGGAACTTTTACCAGCGGCGGCAACGAAGCCAACTTCACGGCCCTCGCCCTGGCGTTGGCCGCTCACTTCCCCGCTTCGGTGGATGACGGCATCGCTTCGATCGGCGCGCGTCCCGTTGGCTACTCCTCGGCGGAGTCGCACCACTCGCTCGACAAATCTTTTGGTCTGCTGGGCCTTGGACGCAAAGCGCTGCGCCGCCTGCCGGTCAATGAACAGGCGCGCATCGATACCGCCAAGCTGGTCGCGCAGATCGAATCCGATCTGGCCGCCGGCTTCCGCCCCTTCGTTTTGGTCGCCACCGCCGGCACTACCAATTCCGGCGCCGTGGACGACCTCGTCGAGCTCGCGGGCATCGCGAAGAAGTACGATCTTTGGCTTCACGTGGACGGGGCCTACGGGGCAGCCGCCATCTTCAGCGACAAGCATCGCGACCTGGTGCGCGGCATCGAACTGGCCGACTCCATCACCATCGACCCGCACAAGTGGCTGGCCATGCCGTTTGCCGCCGGAGTGGTCCTGACGTCGCAGCCGGAGATGCTGGAAAAGGCTTTTGCCATCGCCACCCCGTACATGCCGAAGATTGCCAACCCGCCGCTGATCGACAACTTCAAGGTCAGCGCGCAGTGGTCGCGCCGCATGAATTCCTTGAAGCTGTGGCTGACCCTGCGCGTGCACGGACGCCAGGCTTACGAAGAGCTCATCGACCGCCAGCTGGAGCTGGCGCGCAAGATGGCCGATTGGATCGAGAAGAACGAATACTTCGAACTGGCCGCTCCGCAGTTCCTTCCCATCCTCAATTTCAGGCTCAAGGGCGTCGCCTCGGAGGCAGAATCCGAAGCGGCCAACATCGCGCTGGTGGACGCCGTCACCCGCGACGGACAGATGTGGATCTCGCGCACCACGGTGGGCGGCAGGAGCGTGCTGCGCATGATGATCATCAGCTATCTCAGCACCGAGGAGAACCTGGAGCGCCTGCAGAAGGCTCTCTCCGCGGCTGCCGCGGAAGTGACCCGTTCCGCCAAGTCCAGCAAAGTGACTCGCTAATAACACGAAACCCCACGCATCGAGCGTGGGGTCTCACTTTCCTTCTAACTCAGTTCCCAGTCGTCAGCACGACGCGGAAGCGCGCCTTGTTGCTCATCATCCGCTCGTATGCTTCCACGGCCTTCTCGAGCGGGTATTCCTCGGTCATCGGACGCACGCCGTTCATGGCGCTGAAGGCCATCGTGTCTTCGGAATCGATCGAGGTGCCCGATGGCCATCCCTGGATGGTCTTTCTTCCGCCGATCAGTTCAAGGCCGTTGACCTGCATCGGCTCGAAGGCGGCTCCGAGGATGATCAGCTTTCCATCGAGTCCCAAGCCGCCGATCGTCGCCGTCATTGCCGGAGCGCTGGTCGCGGTTGCCAGCACGATCCGCGCGCCGCCCAGCCGCGTCAGGGCCTCGGCGACGTTCTCGCTTTCGCTGTCGATGTATCGGCTTGCGCCAAGCTTCCTGGCCAGCGCTTCCTTGTCCTTGCCGCGAGCGATGGCCACGGTGCGGAATCCCATCTTTGACGCGAACTGCACGCCCAGGTGTCCGAGTCCGCCGATGCCGAGGATGGCCACCAGGTCGCCGGCACGCGCGCCGCTATGGCGCAGCGAATTGAAGGTAGTGATGCCGGCGCACATCAGCGGGCCGGCCTGGACCGGCGATAGATCGTCGGGTATCGATGCCAGCGCCTCGAAGGGCACGACGACGTAGTCGGCATATCCGCCATCGTAAGTGATGCCCGGAATCTGCCCGGTCTGGCAGGTGACGAAGCTTCCGCGACGGCACGAATCGCAGAATCCGCAATGCCCGCCGTGCCACCCGACTCCGACACGCTCTCCCGGCTTCCAGCGCGGAACTTCTTTTCCGACCGCATCGATCACGCCGGCGATCTCGTGTCCGGGCACGCGCGGGTAGACGATGCCCGGCCAATGCCCTTCCCTGGTCAGCGAATCGCTGTGACACAGCCCGCAGGCCTGCACCTTGACTCGGACCTGACGCGGTCCCGGTTCGGAGATCGCGCGCTCCACCAGTTCCAGTGGACCGCCCGCCTTGGTCGCTTGTACCGCACGCATCTTAGCCATTTCGTTCTCCTACGCATGAGTTATGAGATAGATGCTGCACGGCACACGGCCGATGCAAGGCATCCGCTTAATTCGGGGGCTATCGACGATCTTCAGGAAGCGCGCTGGCGATCACTTCCCTGACGGCTGCCAGCAGCTGCTCACGGGTCTCGAACTTCTTCGGGTCGATGGGCGCGTGGAAGATGGCGGTCACGGTCTGCGGATAGATGGCGAACTTCCCTTTGGGCCACGCCTCATGCGTTCCCAGCATGGTGATCGGAACCACGGGGACGCCCGACTCGATCGCCAGGTGGAAGGGACCCTTCTTGAAAGGCAGCAGCCGGCCGTCGCGTGAACGCGTGCCCTCGGGATAGACCAGCATGCTCTGGCCGGACTGCACGGTCTTCACGGCATCGTGCACGCTGTTGATCGCCGCATCGCGGTTCTTGCGGTCGACGGGGACGAACTGCGCCAGCCGCATCGCCTTGTTGAGGATCGGGATCTTGAACAACTCCGCCTTGGCCATGAAAGCCACCCGCTGCGGCAGCAGGTCGACGATCACCGGTGGATCGAGATTGGAGACGTGGTTCGACATATAGATGTATGCCGATTTCGGGTCGAGCCGTTCCCGTCCGACCGCCACCATCTTGACGCCGGTGATCTTTACGCCCATCGCCGCTCCCCACACGGCGAAGTTGTACAGGAAGTCCACGTTCCCGGTGATCAGCGTGATCGGGATCGCGATCAGCCCCGCCAGGGGTACGAACAGGACCCAGAACGTGATGGTCATCAAGGCTCGGATCAAGGTCGGGCTCCTTCGCTGTCGCCGCGCAGCCACGCCGCACGTCGAGCCTTTTGTGCGGCCGAAGCTGTCGGCGCTTCGACCAGCGAGTATTCGATCACCTTTTGCGCTTCCAGCCGTACCACGATCTCGCGTTCCCCGCCGTTGGTGCGAACATCGAGGCGCAATTCATCCGCGGGGTTCATCGTTCCGATCATGACCGCGAGGTCCACGCCGGTGGCAGCTTTTCCGTTGATCCTGATGATCAAGTCTCCGGCGGCTACACCTTGCCTCGCAGAATCCGTGGAGGGCTCGACGCGCGTGACCACCATTCCCAGCGTACTGCGCGCGGTGGCGAATCCAATACTGGCGACGGTCTTTTCCGACTTGCTGACGAACAAACCGACAGTCTCGAACAAGTGCTCGTGGGGCAACTCTTCGGTGCCCGCGACGTAGTTCGAGAAGAAGTCCTTAAAGTCGTCGCCGGTCAACACTTCGGCCGCCAGGCGCACGCTTTCAGAATCGTCGAAGTACTGGTGCTGCTTCGCCCAGCGTTGATTCATATATTGGAATAGGTCGCGCAGCGAACGCCTCCCGCCGGTCAGTTCGCGCATGCGCAGGTCCAGCAGCACGCCCACGAGCTGCCCCTTGTTGTAATAGGAAATGCTGCGCTCCGGCGTCCTGTAATAAGGATACTTGTCGTACCACGTCTCCAGGCTCGACTCCTCCACCGATTGCGTGAGCCGCGCCGGACGCGACTGCAGCTCCTGTATCTGCTGGGCGAGGCGCTTGAGGAATGTCGCCTCTTCGATCAGCCCGGCGCGAACCAGCAGATGCTCGGCGACGGTGCTGGTACAACCTTCGCTGAACCACAGGGCGCGGGAATGCTGTTCGCCGGTATAGTCCACCGGCTCGAGCGTGCGTGGGCGGATGCGTTTGACGTTCCAGAGATGGAAGAACTCGTGCGCCGTCACGCTTTCAAAGCCCAGGGGTTCGGCCTTCATGCGCGCGGTGTTCACATCGATCGCCGTCGAATACGAATGCTCCATGCCTCCGCCCGCCGGCCCGCGCGGAAAGTGATAGAGGAACGTGTAATCGTCGAACGGACGGTCCTGCATGTAATCGACCGCCGC